>Ga0164318_10004126_pt1 | contig 13876 bp, 5 predicted proteins | sample GuaBasSedimGuay9_FD_113734 | JGI IMG/M metagenome (GOLD analysis project Ga0164318, IMG submission 113734) | Subseafloor sediment microbial communities from Guaymas Basin, Gulf of California, Mexico - Guay9, Core 4571-4, 0-3 cm | ecosystem: Environmental > Aquatic > Marine > Hydrothermal vents >...
GCCCAAGCTTGCTCTCACAGTATGGGCAAACTCCATTGCCTTTTTTTGTTCAGCTCTTTCTTTAGTACTCTTTAGGTTAATAACAATCAAGCTAGACAATACTCCAATGATAGCGATAACCATCAAAAGCTCTATGATGGTAAACCCCCACACCACATCAAGCACTGGTCGCCTTTGGCGACAATTAAGCAAAGCTTTGTGCTTGATTGGTGTGGGGGTGAAGCCCTTTTTCATATTTTTTATATGTCTATTTTTATATGCTTAAGGTGGAGTATCTAGTCAATTCGCTAACTGTAAAGCTTCACCAAGGCTGTTAACAATATTTCCCCCACCTATTTCCTCCCCCGCGCTGAGCGACGAGGATTAAGGAAAGGGAGTGGGCGGATTAAGGAGGGAGTAGAAATTCCTTGTGGTAGAGCGGTACAGTTACCAAATTGGTTAGCAATTACAATTGAATCCATTATTCTTCGTCTTGCTGGGGAAGTGATTGGATATTATCAACTGAATCTTGGTTAATATACACCTCTCTGGGCTTGGCTCCGTCAGCCGGTCCTACTACGCCCTTTTGTTCTAACATATCTATAAGCCGTGCTGCTCGCGCATAGCCCACCCGAAGCCGGCGCTGAAGTAAAGAGGCAGATGCCTTTTTTGCTTCAATTACTACCCTCTTGGCCTCTTCATATAATGGATCTTCTTCATAATAAGAATCTTCTGTTGTAGAAACCTCTAATTCTCTTTCTAAGCTCTCAGCAAGCTCTCTGTCAATCATTTCCTGTTTTTTGGATTTAAGGTGTTGGGCCTTGGAGTTAATCCAATTAACTACCTTTCTGACCTCTTTTTCTGAAACATAAGCTGCCTGAATTCTTTTTGGCTTACTTACCTCTGAAGAAACAAAAAGCATATCTCCCCTACCTAAGAGCTTTTCTGCGCCAGCCATATCTAAAATGGTGCGGGAATCAACTTGAGAGGCAACCTGAAAAGTAATCCTAGAGGTTATATTTGCCTTAATCAAGCCGGTAATAACCTCAACCGAGGGCCGTTGAGTGGCAATAATAAGATGGATACCTACAGCTCGAGCCATTTGAGCCAACCGGACAATACCTGCCTCCACTTCCCTACCCCGCGCTGCCATTAAATCAGCCAGCTCGTCTATAATTAGAACAATATAAGGCATTATATCCAAAGATTCCTTTAAGGCGGTCTCATTATAGAAATCAATGTTTCTTGCCTTGGCTTCTGACAAAATCTCAAACCTCCTTTCCATTTCCTTTGTCAACCATTGCAAAACATTTACTGTTTTTTGAGCGTCAAAAATTACTGGAATCAAAAGATGAGGAAGTTCGTTATACACTTTAAATTCTACCCTTTTGGGGTCAACTAAAATAAATTTTAAAATTTCCGGAGAATTGCGGTAAAGCAAACTCAAAATTAAGTCGTTCAAACAAATCGTCTTTCCAGCCCCAGTAGAGCCAGCCACCAACAGATGAGGCATCCTTGCCAAATTAGCATAAACCGGAGTCCCTGCAACATCCCTGCCGAGACAAAGAAGCAAAGGCACGCTTGACTTTTGAAAATTCGGATCCTTAATTAAACTTCGCAATCGCACAAAAGCTCTGACTTTGTTTGGTATCTCTACACCCACCAAGGACTTGCCTGGAATAGGCGCCTCAATTCTTATTGGATGCGCAGCCAAAGCCAATGCCAGATCATTTGAAAGCGCAGTAATCCTGGACAACTTTATTCCCTCAGCCGGCTTAAAGGTATATTGGGTAACTGTAGGACCAATATTTACTTCTGACATCTGAACCGGAATACCAAAATTTTCCAAGGTTCTTTTGATAATAGCTGAGTTTACCTGAATATCTCCGCTGGTTGGACCACCTCTATCCGGCTCAAGCAAATCCACAGGAGGAAGTTGATAAAACGAGATAGATTTTTTTCTAATTGGCTTTGTCTCAAGCTCTATCTCTTCCTTGGTATCCTTCTGCGAAGATGGTGCTTTATAAACCTCAGGAGGTGAAGGAGTTATTTCCTTTACCTTAAATTTTGGCTCGCCTTCTATTTTCTTAAACAACTGAGATACCAAAGATTTCTTTTCTGGAGTTGCAACCTCTCCAGAATCTTTGCCAGGTGTAACTTGCACCTTTTCTTTCTGCCATAGAAACTGACAAAGTATAAGTGCACCAATAATAATAACAGCCAAAAACACAGCAATGTTTGCCCAAAAACCAAATAAATAAAACACTGGCCAGCTGATTAAATAACCCAGCCATCCTCCTTGACCGCTGTAGTTCCAAGTAAATTTTTGAATGTCCTGATTCCCTACAAGTTCTCGGGTCGCCAAAAGCCCGGAAATTCCCAAAACCAAGATAAGAATGGCAAAAAATATTGAAAACCAAAAAATCTTGGGCCGATAACTCAAAAAAGCTAGACCTGCCAAAACAAAGAGTAATGGGACAACAAAAACTGTCTTTCCGATCAAAAAGGTAAAGACAGTCATAAAATATCGGCCCGCTACTCCAGCCAAATCAAAAAAAGACAAAACGATAATTATTGCCGCTAAAAACATTAACACAGCGCCAATCTGTCTCTTGGTCTCAGAGGGTAGATTCAAACGTGGAAGCTGAAAAAAGCGAAAAAAGATAGATTGCTTCTTTTGCCTTTGAACCGGTCTATTCTTTTTACGCTTGTTTTTTTTAGCCACAATTCAAATTGCCAATTTCTAATTTCTAATTTTCATTAAATTTCTAATTTTTAAACTGACAGCTTTGCTGTCATCGTAAACTCTTCACTTAGTTCAGGATAAGCTCTATCCCACATTATAGATTTTTCGCTTCGCCCTACCACTTTTCTGCGAAAAGGGATGGAGTTTCGCTCAGAATGATAAAGGAGAAAATTCAGAATGAGATTGAAAATTATTTCTTGAATCCTGTGCCCGCAGGAATTAATTTACCTATTATAACATTTTCCTTCAAACCCCTCAATGGATCTTCCTTACCTTCAAGAGCGGCATTAATTAAAACCCGAGAGGTCTCCTGGAATGAAGCAGCTGAGAGAAAGCTGTTTGTAGTTAGCGCCACCTTGGAAATTCCAAATAACTTTGTTTCTGCAGTAGCTAATTCTTTACCTGCAGATTTTAGTTTCTGATTCTCCTCTTGAAAAAGCGCCTTTTCCACTATCTCTCCATCTATCCACGGGCTGTCTCCCCCTTTTTTGATTCTTACCCGAGAAAACATCTGACGAACAATTACTTCAATATGTTTGTCATGGATATTCGCGCCTTGAGAAGCATAAATATTCTGAACCTCCTGAACAATATAACGCTGGGTCTCTCTTTCTCCAACTGCCTGAAACATCTTCTTTAAATCTGAACTCCCTTCAGTAAGAAATTGACCCGGTTCAACCTCCTGGCCTTCTTTGACCAGAACAATATCCTCTCCTGAAATTTTATAAGACATAACCTCTCCTTTCTTTTTATCAGATTTTTTGTCTTTGGATTTTGAATTTTGGTTTTTGGACATAACTTCAATTACCCCTTCTTTTTTGCTCACTTTTACTACCTTGCCTGCTTTCAAAGCAATGGTTGCTTTTCTTTTGGGAAGACGTGCCTCAAAGATCTCTTCTACCCTTGGTAAGCCCAAGGTAATATCCTCCTCGCCAGCCACACCGCCGGTATGAAATGTCCTCATAGTAAGCTGTGTTCCCGGTTCTCCTATTGCCTGAGCTGCAACAACGCCAACCGCTCCTCCCAATTCTACCAAGCGTCCCTTACCCAAATCCCAGCCATAACATTTTTGGCAAAGACCTCGTATGGTCTTACAGCTTAAGGGAGAACGCACACGAATTTCTTTCACTCTTGCCTTGATTATCTTATTCGCCTTCTGCCAGTCAATTATCTCTCCTGCCTTTACTATGGTAATTTTAGATTCAGGATCCTGCACTGTTTCAAGCACTACCCTGCCTAAAATTTTAAAAAGAAAATTCTGCCCTATTTTTTCAGCATCCTCTCTACGTACTATTATGCCTTTTTTATCTCCGCAATCTTTCTCAGTAACAATCACCTCATGAGCAACATCAACCAGCCGCCGAGTAAGATAACCGGCGGTTGAAGTCCTAAGTGCAGTATCTACTGTTCCTTTTCTCGCTCCATGAGTAGAAATAAAGTATTCTAGTACATCCAATCCTTGCTTTAAACAATTTTTCACAGGAAGCTCAATAATCCTTCCTCCAGGATTAATTACCAAACCCTTCATACCCGCCATTTGAACCGGTTGAGACCAAGAACCTCTTGCCCCTGAATCAACAATAGAAAAAACCGAACCTTGTGAAGGTAAAGATTGGGGCACCAGCTTTTCAATCTTTGTCTTTGTTGTTTGCCATATCTCAATAATCCGAATGGTTTTTTCTTTTTTAGAAAGTAGGCCCTTTTTATAATAATTATTAACCTTCTCTGTCTGAAGTTCTGCTTCCTTTATCAACTTTTCTTTTTCCTTTGGAATTTGTAAGTCATCCATGCCCCAGGTTACTCCGGATTTAGTAGCATATTCAAAACCAAGTTCCTTAATTCTGTCCAAAATCCTCTGCGCCTTATCAGAATCATAATTTTCAATAATTTCACTAACTATTTCTTCCAAAATCTTCGCATTTACCTGCCTGTTTACAAAAGGATAATCCTTGGGCAAGACCTCATTAAAAATAATTCTGCCTACTGTGGTTTCCTCTAAAGAAACTGACTTTTTTGTGCTTGAACCCTTTACAATAGGAACTTTTATCTTCTCTCTCAAATCCAGCTTCCTCAACTCATAAGCTAATATAGCTTCCTCTGTTGATGAAAAAATTTTACTCTCGGCAGGTTTAACTTTCTCATCGCCTGACTGTTTTATCTCTTTTGTCCTTTCTCCTGTTAAAAAGTAACATCCTAAAACCATATCTTTAGTGGGAGTAACAATAGGCAAACCAGAGGCGGGCTTTAAAAGGTTTAAAGAGCTCAACATAATTTCCTTTGCCTCTTTTTGTGCTTCATTTGATAAGGGAACATAAACAGGCATTTGGTCGCCATCGAAATCAGCATTAAAAGCCCGACAAACCATTGGATGAATCTGTATAGCTTCGCCCTCTATCAAAACTGGTTGAAACGCCTGAATGCCCAAACGGTGAAGGGTCGGAGCTCTATTAAGTAGAACCAGTTTTTCTTTTACTATCTCCTCCAAAATAGCCCAAACCTCTGGGATCTTTTCTTCAATTAACTTAGATGCTCCACGCACATTATAAGCTAATTCCTGATCCAATAGTCGCTTAATAACAAAAGGTTTAAACAGCTCCAGTGCCATTTTCTTGGGTAAACCACACTGGTTTAGATTAAGTTCTGGACCAACAACAATTACTGACCTGCCAGAATAGTCAACCCTCTTTCCTAAAAGATTCTGGCGAAATCTTCCCTGCTTTCCTTGAAGCATATCAGACAATGACTTCAACAAGCGTTGGCCTCCGGTTGTAGCTGTGGTGGTTGTTCCCTTTCTCATTTGATTGTCAATCAAAGCGTCTACCGCTTCTTGAAGCATCCTTTTTTCATTTCTAATAATAACTTCGGGCGCATTTATTTCTAAAAGATACTTCAACCGATTATTTCGATTTATTATTCTTCTGTAAAGGTCATTTAAATCTGAAGAAGCATATCTTCCACCATCCAACTGTACCATCGGCCGAAGGTCTGGCGGTAAAACAGGTAAAATTGTAAGAAACATCCACTCCGGCCTGATTTTTGCTTCAAGCATTTTTTGGATAAGTTTGAGTCGTTTCAAAATTTTTCTACGATTAGCTAAAGAGGCCTGCTCTGCTTGTTTTTTCAAATTCTTAAACATTTCTTTTAAATCAATCTCCTCAAAAATCTGTCTCAATGTTTCAGCCCCAGTTCCAGCATCAAAAACTTCACCGTATTTCAGGGATAGATTTTGATATTCAATCTCTGATAAAATTCTCAATTTTTTAATTCCTAAAACTTCTTCCCTAGCCCTATCTCTGGCTTCTTTTAATTCCTGCAATTCTTTTCTTTTTTGGCTTTTAGTTTTGGATTTTGAATTTTCGTCTGAAGTTAAGGGCTTAGAGCTTTGGATTTTTTGTTTTTTTTGTTGATATTCTTTATCAATATCCTCAAGCACCTTGTCTTTTGCTTCCCGGTCAACCTTGGTAATGATATAAGCGGCAAAATAAACAACCTTTTCTAACTGTTGCCCAGGAATGTCTAAAATCAAGCCCATACGCGAAGGCACGCCTTTTAAAAACCAGATATGAGAAACCGGGCAGGCAAGTCGTATATGCCCCATCCTCTCTCGTCTCACAGAGGACCTAGTTACCTCCACTCCGCATTTGTCACAAACTATACCTTTGTATCTAATTCTTTTATATTTTCCGCAATAGCATTCATAATCCTTCTCTGGCCCAAAAATTCTCTCGCAAAACAGCCCATCTTTTTCTGCCCTTTGGGTTCTGTAATTAATGGTCTCGGGTTTTAGTACTTCACCATGAGACCAGGATAAAATTTCTTCAGGAGAAGCAAGTTTTATTTGAATGGATTTTATATCTGAAACCCGCATAATAAAATTTCTAATTTCTATTAAATTTCTAATTTTTCAATTTTTAAACCTTTATTTTATTCAATGTTTGAAAACTAATTCATTGAAAATTTCACCCAGTGAAATAATTCCGATTTATCGGAATTAAAAATCAAAGATTTTTATTTCACAGGGTAAATGAAAATTGAAAATTATTTTGGTTTTTCCTTGATTTTCACATTCAAGGCCAATGCCTTTAGCTCGCTAATCAATAAGTTAAAAGAAGCCGGCTGACTAGGTGTCTTAATCGGTTCTCCCTTTAGAATGGCCTCATAAGCCGACGCTCGGCCAGGCACATCATCTGATTTTATAGTCAACATCTCCTGAAGAGCATTAGCTGCGCCATAACCCTCAAGCGCCCAAACCTCCATTTCACCAAATCTCTGTCCTCCAAACTGCGCTTTTCCGCCTAACGGCTGTTGGGTAATCAAAGAATAAGGACCGATAGAACGGGCATGAATTTTGTCCTCAACCATATGAATTAACTTCATCATATAAATATAGCCCACAGTAATTTTTTCTGGAAAGGGTTCGCCTGTTTTGGGATCATACAGAACAACCTTGCCGTCTTCAGGCAGACCTGCCTTTTTTAGTTCTTTCTTAATATCCTCCTCATTAGCACCAAGCAAGGCAGGAGAAATAGCTAAATAGCCCAGTTTTTTGGCAGCCCATCCAAGATGAGTTTCTAAAATCTGTCCAATGTTCATCCGAGAAGCAACGCTTAATGGATTTAAAATAATATCTACTGGTGTCCCATCTTCTAGAAACGGCATTTCCTCCTCTGGCAACACCTGAGAAATCACTCCTTTATTTCCATGTCTTCCGGCTAATTTATCTCCAGCAGTGATTTTTCTAAGTTGGGCAACCTCAACCCGAATTCTCTTTATAACTCCTGGCTGTAGACGATGTCCTTCTTCTCTTGAAAAAATCTTTACTCCTACCACACGGCCCCTCTTCCCATGCTCCATAAGCAAAGAAGTATCTCTGACCTCTTTTGCTTTTTCTCCGAAAATCGCCTTAAGTAGGCGCTCTTCAGCGGTCATATCTGTCTCTCCTTTGGGAGAAATTTTTCCCACCAGAATATCATTTGGACCCACCTCTGCTCCAATTCTAACAATTCCCTCTTCATCTAAGTCCTTTAGCTTATTTTCTCCCACATTAGGGATATCATAAGTGGTAATTTCTGGTCCTAACTTTGTCTCTCTGACATCGCAAGAAAAATCTTCAATATGAATTGAAGAAAATATATCTTCTTTAACCAGGCGCTCTGAAATAACAATAGCATCTTCAAAATTCAAACCGCGCCATGACATAAAAGCCACTAATATGTTTTGTCCTAAAGCCAACCTCCCGCCAGATATTGCTGCGCCGTCAGCCAAAACATCTCCTTTTTTTACCTTTTGCCCTTTTTTAACTATAGGTCTTTGGTGAAAACAGGTATATTGATTAGTCCGAACAAATGTACGCAAGGGATAGTAGACCTGTGTCTTGCGTTTTGGGTTTTGGGTCTTTATGTGGCAACTGTCAACCTCAACCACAATACCATCTTCCTGAGCTATAACCTCTTGGCCCGAATCATAAGCTACATTTCTCTCCACTCCGGTCCCCACCAACGGCGCCTCTGGCTTTACTAAAGGAACTGCCTGTCTCTGCATATTTGAACCCATTAAAGCCCGGTTGGCATCATCATTCTGCAAAAAAGGAATAAGTGAGGTAGCTACAGAAATAGATTGCTTTGAAGAAACATCCATATAATCAACTTTTTCTTTTTCAATCAGTCCTGGCTCTCCCTTTATCCGCGCTTCAACTTTTTTGGGAATGATATTGCCCTTGTCATCAATCGGCACGCCAGCATGGGCGATATTGTAGCGTTCCTCTTCATACGCGGTAAGATAATCAACCTCTTTGGTAACTTTGCCTTGTTTTACCTTAAAATAAGGAGCTTCAATGAAACCATAAGGATTGATGCGAGCAAAACAAGCCAAATGGCCAACCAATCCAACATTTGGCCCCTCTGGCGTCTGGATTGGGCAAATTCTTCCATAATGAGAGGCCTGAACATCTCTTACCTCAAATCCTGCACGTTCGCGGGTTAAACCGCCAGGCCCGGTGGCAGTAAGCCGACGTTTATGCTCTAATTCTGCCAAAGGATTTTCATTATCCATAAATTGAGAAAACTGGGATGACATAAAGAACTCTCTAACTGTTGCCATAAAAATCCGAGAGTTTATAAGCTGAACCGGGGTTAAATCAGCTGTATCAAGCGTAGACATTCGGTCTTTGATTACTCTTTCCATTCTTAAAAGCCCTACCCTTAAACGGTTCTGTAAAAGCTCGCTTAATGTACGCACTCTTCTATTACCTAAATGGTCAATCTCGTCTGGTTTTGCCTCTGGGTCATTATTCAAGCGGATAATTTCTCTGACGGTCTCTACCACATCTTCTGGCTTTAACACTCTATCTTTTATTTTAATCTCTTCGTCCTTATTCTGCGACAAAGCCCTGGATTTTAGCGCTGGCAACCGCTGACCCATCCTCCATCTTCCCACCTTTGCCAGATCATATCTCTTAAAATTAAAAAACATATTTTCAATTAATTCTCTGGCTGTATCTGGAGTTCCCAGCTCTCCCGGCCGTATTCGTCTATAGATTTCTACCAGAGCGTCTGCTTGAGTGCGAGCCGGATCCCGAGACAGGGTTTCTTTAATATATTTTGTATTTCCTTTGTCCACATCAGCAAAAAGCTCAATAATTTCTTTGTCACTACCATCTGTACCTATCCCAAAAGCCCGCAATAAAGTAGTCACTGCCACCTTCCTTCTCCTGTCAACCTTTACTCCAATAAACCCAGAGGGTTCGGTTTCGAACTCAAGCCACGAACCCCTATTAGGAATAATTTTAGCCCCGAAGCAATTTTTGCCTTTAATATTTTGAACTGTGAAAAAAACGCCGGGTGAACGAATAAGCTGGGAAATAACCACCCGTTCCACGCCATTTACCACAAAAGTTCCTCTATCGGTCATTAAAGGAAAATCGCATAGAAATACCTCCTGTTCTTTTGTCCTTTTTGTTTTTAAATCAACCAATCTAACCCTTGCCTTTAGAGGCGCTTCATAAGAATCATCATTTTCTTTTGCTTCTATGTCATTTTTATACTTTGGTTTTCCTAATTTATAATCCAAAAACCAAAGTTCAAATTCTTTTCCGGTGTGGTCCAAAATAGGAGAAACCTCAGAAAAGAGCTCTTTCAATCCCTTTTTCCAAAACCGCTCCCAATCTTCTTGTTGCAATTTTAACAAATAAGGTAAATGGAAAGAAACCTTTGACTTTGAGAAGCTTTTAATCGTAACCATAGACATAAAAATTATAGACCCTTTTATTTTTTCTCCCTCACTACTTTTCGGAGAAAAGTGGTAAGGAATTAAGGAGGAGTTGTTTGTAAGACCTTACAATAAAAATATAAAAAACTACCCTATAGAAACACAACTTAGGGCTACGTGATTGTTAATAAATGATTAGTGATAAATAATCAATGATTACAATAATAAAAATTAAAAATTTCTAGAGAACAGTGCTCTGCCTAATAGGCCGAGTACTAATTCTTGGTTATTTAATTTATACTATACTTCCTTTTCTAAAAAAGTCAACCCCTATATCAATTATTCAAGTTCTTTTATCTTGTTCAATACATCTTCATTTCCCGGGTTCAACTGCAATACTCTTTTAAACATCTCTAATGCCTTTTTATTCTTACCCTGCCTTTGATAAGCCACGCCTAAACTGTAAAGCGAGTTAGAATGAAATGGATTTAAGTTTATTGCTTTCTCAAATTGAGAAATTGCCTCATCAACCTTGCCCTCATTAAAATAAATCAAACCCAGCTGAAAAAGGCCTTCAACATAGTCAGGTTTGAGTTCAAGCGCTTTCTTAAATTCTTCCTGCGCTTCACTGGTCTTCTGGTCAGCAAGTAACAGCTTTCCCACCTCAGTGTAAAGCACCGGGTTATTTGGTTCTAATAAAATTGCCTTTCTAAAGGATTGTATTGCCCATTGCCGAGCGCCCTGAGCTATCCCCTGAATATCTCTATAAACCACTCCTAAGGTTTCCTGGGTCCTCACCCAATTAGGACTAAAACCACCTGCTAACTTGGCTTCCTGAATTGCTTTGGCAGTATTATTTTGAATTTTAGTAAAATCCTGCTCCTGAGTGGGTTTTCCGGCCTCATTCAAAACTTCCTGCAAATAAAGTTGGCTCAAAACAACTCTGTATGCCGGCTGATAAGGATTTAAGCTTACTGCCTTTTCTAAATTTTTAATTCGCGTATCTTGAGCCGTAGTGGCCCGCACTGCTTTGGCGTAAGCAACATCAGCAAGATAAATCCTACTGGCAAAATAATATATTCCCAGCATCCCCACTCCAATTATTATCAAAACAACATTTAATACCAAATTAAGCTCAGGGAAATCTTTAAAAGAAATTTGTATATCTTTTGCCTTCCCAAAACTCGGCAGTTTAATTCTCTGCAGAAAAAACCGCACCTGGCTCTTTTTGGGCACTATTACCTTTCTCCCTTTTTTAGGAGAAGCTTTATAAACGGTCGACTCTATTTTATTCTTTCCTTTTTCTTCATTTTCTTTTCTACTCATTTCCATAGCTAGCACCAACCAAAACATAAAAGTCAAAACCGTATTCTGATAATAAACAAACTGCGCAATCACCAACGCAACAAAAACAAACAACAAGACCCCTCCTTGGCCCGACGGAGCAAGGACTTGATCTCGGCTGGCTTTATAAAGCCCCCAAATTATCAACAACCATACCAATATCCCTAAAATCCCTGTATTGGCTACCATCTCTGCGATATGATTGCCTGCTCTGTCAAATCTTATCCGCCAAAGATTAGTTTGGTTAAAACTTACCGGTCTGAATTTGGAAAAATTGTGAGAGAAAGTCCCAGGCCCTGACCCCAAAATTGGTCTGAGCTTTAATGACTGCCAGGCAATATGCCAAGAAGTCCCTTGGTCTAATAAAATCTCCTTCGGCAAATTTTGTATCTGTTTTATATTTAAATTTTGTGACAGGTCCGGAGCATCTATAAAAGTAAACCCTAATGAAATAATAATCAAAAATATGGGCAGTAAAAGTACATTTATCCGTTCTTTAAATTGCCTTGACCATAAAGCAAAAACCAAGAAAATAGTTAAACTTAAACCTAAAACAATCCATGCCGACGAAAAGTCAATAATTATCAACAACCCCAAGACCGCTACTAAAAACCCACACTCTGCCATTTTTAGCAGAAGGCGAGGCCTGTCCTCTTTCCCCAGCAACCGCCCCACCAGCATCACCATTACCACAGCCAAAAATACTGCCAGTCCTTCTAAGCTTCCAGCCACTGGGTTAAAGGTTCTCTGCAACATTACTGTTGGCAACGACAATCCCTTGACAAATGATAAAGGTAATTGGTTAGTAATCAATGACAATTGATTATTGATTATAGCCCAAATTCCGAATAATGAAAAATAACTCATTAAAACCGCAAGGCCTGCAGACGCTAAAAACACAGATTCAAGGGCTCGTCCTTGGCCGGAATTGACAGAGGCCGACTCTTGGCCAACGTTATCTTGGCCAGCTTTATTAGTAATCAAAAAATACATCATCGCTAAACTCAAAACACCAACCAATCCATCACTAAACCGTCCGTAAAATCCTAAAATGCTTGCCGGCTTATCTACAGAAAAAGCCGTACTCAAAATCATAACCAGCATAAAAATCAAAACAGGAATATCAAGCGCTGTTCTCCTGAATTTTATTTCCTTATCAAAAGCAACCATTTTTACCAACCAAACAAAAAATGCCAGTGAAACCAAAAAGAAAAGCAAAAACTGCTTATTAAACTCATATACCTCTAAAGAAAAAGGCAAGAAAAAAATGGGCAACAAAAATACTAACAAATAAAGACAATAATTTGTGATTCTACCTAAAATGTTTTTCATAGTTTTTATTGTAAACCTTTATTAGGTGATTATTTATTAGGTTATTAGAAGTTAGGAAGTTAGGAGATCGCCTTTTTCTTTGTTAGGAGGTACTTCTTCCCCCACCTATTCCCCCACTCCCTTTCTGAGGAAGGGGGCTAAGGAGGGGGGTGAAAATTCCTTATTATTGTAAACGATTGTAAACGATGTGATCAAACCTTACAGATATCTTACAGATATCCATATCTATTAATTTATTTTAATAATACAACTAAATAACATTTATGTCCACTCCACTAATCCACAGAACCACCCCAACTGTGCTTAACTTACTCTGTGCTTAACGTTTGTAATTGTGCTTAACTAATTGTGCTTAAATTGTGCTTAACTTAGTTAAGCACAAATAGCAAACATAATTTACTTAAAGTGAGTGCTTAGACCCATATTGTAATCTTGTTTAATCTGTTCCGGCGTCCGAGCGTAGTTGTAGATGCGGACATCGACCCGTTAGCAGCTACGCTGCTTTACGGGTCAAGTCGATGAGACCGTATTTTAATCTTCTCTTTAAAGTTCTTCTTCCATACCCATTTTTTAAATACTTCTCTCTTTTAAAAGCATCGATTCTATTAAGACAAGCTTCGTAATAGATTAATTTCAACGGTCTCCTATTTTTGGTAGATTCTACTTTTCCTATATTATGTTCTTTAATCCTTTTCCTCAGATCGTTAGTACAACCTATATAAAATCCTCCATCCTTTAAACTATAAAGCACATAAACATACCACATTTATTTAAAATATGTACCCAAACCCATATTGTAGTCTTGTAAAATCTGGCTTTGGGTTCTCTCATAATTATAAATTCTCACATCGTCAATTAAGCCGTTGAAATAAGTGGTGGCATCTGTTTTACCAACTTGGATGGTGTTACCTGAAACATAAATCGGAAAAGCAGTTGGAGCGCCTTTTTTGCCATTGACATAATAAGTTGAGCCGATTTTGACTACATGCTCCCAAACTCCATCGGCAGGCTTTATCCACAATGAATAAGTGGTTTTGGTTTGGGTAACCGTGGCTTCCACATAATCATCCACGCCGTCAAATTTTAGGGCGGAGCCGTGCTTGCCGGAAGTCCAAGTGGCGCCGTGGATTGTGCCGTCATTATTATTGTCAGTGGAATCATAAGCGGTGCTTCCTTCGCCCTCATCAAACTTCCAATGAGCCACTGGCCCTCCGCGGTTGTAGTGGTACCTAATCTCCTCTTCACTTAAAGCCCTGTTGTAAATGCGGA
>Ga0164318_10004127_pt1 | contig 13874 bp, 8 predicted proteins | sample GuaBasSedimGuay9_FD_113734 | JGI IMG/M metagenome (GOLD analysis project Ga0164318, IMG submission 113734) | Subseafloor sediment microbial communities from Guaymas Basin, Gulf of California, Mexico - Guay9, Core 4571-4, 0-3 cm | ecosystem: Environmental > Aquatic > Marine > Hydrothermal vents >...
TTCTTTAGTAGTTAATTCCATACCGGGTATTACTAATATTCCATATTTTTCATAATATGTAAAAGCTGGAAAATTTAAAACAGAATTGTGATCAGTAATAGCAATAATTTTTGTGCCGTATTGAAGGAATTTTTTAAGCATCAGAGGAGGTGACATTGTGAGATCTGCACATGGAGAGAGTACAGTATGAATATGCAGGTCTATAGGGTATAGATTAGACATTATAAGCCGAGTTTATATAATTTGCATGCAATTTGGTAAGTTAGGTCTTGACTTTTTAATAAAATAATGTCTTCTTCGTTTGCTTTTTGAATTGTATTTTCTTCAACGGTTCCATTTTTTGAAATTATGATAAGTGGTAATTCTTTTAAAACAGCTACTGCAACTATATTGATATGTCCCTGTAAAGTAACCCAGATATTTCCTTTTTGCGCATTTCCAATAACATCACTAAGTAAATCAGAAATATAAACGCCATTGGCTTCTAAATTTTCATTTATTTGAAAATTTGTTAATAATTCATAATTTAATTTGTTGATAATTTCATTGATTTTCATTATTTCCTCTCAGGTATTCCTTTATTTAAAAAAACACAAAGATTAATATCTATGTTTTCATTAACAATGTCTTCTGCAAAAGAATGGCAATTTGGAGAACCGCAGCCACCACAATCCAGATGGGGTAGTATTTTATAAATTTCTTCAATTTTGTTAATTTTTTTCAGTTTTTCTAAAATATTTTCATTATTCTTTTCTTCTTTAATGAGATTTATATTTTCAGAAAGATATACATTAAAAGGTATATTATTAATATCTATTTCAAGCGGTTCATACAGAAATTTTTTAGTTCTTAATAATTTTCTTGCAAGATATGGATTTTGTACATTTAGTATTCCATTATAGCATCCTAAAATGCAGGAATAAGGATTTATTATTTTAAGGTTGAATTTTTGATTTGATTCTAATTTGTCTAAAGTATCTATTATGTATTCAGTTCCTGTAATATTTAATGTGTTGAATTTTCTTAATATGCTGTTTTTTCTAAAATTAGTATAAAGAAATACAAAATTTTCATCTAAAGTTAAATTTTTATTATTAATGCTTTTTATTCTATTATAAAAAGATTTAATGGAGAATGTGCCATCGATAAGGCTTTTTTTCTCACCAATAGGATTTTTTGAAGATGTAACTCTAGCGGAACATGTACTTAGTAAAAAGATTCCTATATTTTTTTTATTTAATATATTTTCAAAATAATATTTAGCAAAGTAAGAAGTAATTTCATAGGTATTTTTTATAGGGATAATATCCGGGATGAGACTTGGGAATCTTGTGAATATTAACCTTACGACAGCTGGGCAATTAGGAATGATGTAAGTTCTATTATCATTTAGTTTTTTTGATAGGAATATTTCTATTTGTTGTTCAAATAATTTAAATCCGATGCTATCAGATATAATGGCATTGAAACCAAGATAATTAATTAAAGGAATGATTTCTTCCGGTTCCAAATCTGGGAATTGGCTCCAGAAAACATCAGGTACTATAAGAATTTTATATGAATAATTGTTAATGATAGAAGTATCATCTATAATGATTTCGTGGGCATTATATGGACATATTCTAACGCATTCGCCACAATCTATACATATATTTTCATTAATATGAGCTTTTTTATTTCTTATTCTAATTGCTTGTACAGGGCATACTCTAAGGCAGTGTGTACAGCCGAGACATTTTTCGGGGATAAGCTTGATACTATGTGCTTTCATTTTTTTTGTTTAAGTAAACAGTAAATGTTAAAGTAGTACCTACACCTAATTCGGTGTCGATTTTTAATTCATCAACATTTTTTTTTATATTTGGGAGTCCCATTCCAGCGCCAAATCCCATATTTCTAACTTCTTCTGATGCTGTTGAATACCCGGGGGTCATTGCAAGTTTTATATCCGGGATTCCAGGTCCGTTATCTTTTACAATTACAGTTATATGATTAGGACTTATAAGAACATCCATTTCACCGCCATTGGCATGGGCTATGGCATTAATTTCAGCTTCAAAAGAAGCAACAGCTATTTTTCGCATTATCTCAGGAGGAATGCCTACTGCTTTTAGTAATTTTTTTAATCCAGATGAGGCGTTTCCAGCAGTGGAAAAGTCTTTTTCAATAGGAAATTTAACTCGAACATAATCAGAATCAGTCATATTTTAATGGTACAGGTTTTATATTATTTTCATAGAGTAATCCACATGTTTCAAACATTGATAATTTGGTTTTTATTAATGGTATATTTAAGTGTTCGGCTTCATCAATAATATTAGGTGTAGGCAGTTTATTCCGTACAAAAATTATTGCAAGAATATTGCCGGACATCTCAGCTGTTCTAACAACCTGAATTCCACATAGTCCGGTAATAAGAATCATTGGCTGATCTGTTAAAGCCAGTATATCACTCATTAAATCAGCAGCACCAGCATATTGGATATTTATATTTTGTATTTTTTTTGTTAAATATTGACCATCTATAATATTGACAATATTGTCTAATTCCATTATTATTTACCGAATTGTGAGAGTAGATTCTCTATATCATCTTGATCTAATGTTTCTTTATTTTTTTGCTCTTCGTACAATGTATCGGCAAAATGTTGTTCTTCTTCTTTTTGTTTATATTCTGCATTTGGATCGTAAACGCGAGTTCTATTTTTTTCTTGTTCTTCAATTATTTTCTTTATATCTGCTTCATCAAGTCCACGTAGTTTTAAGGCAAGCTTGCTTAGTTTGATTTCTGTTTTTTCTAATAAGTCGTTAACATGCTCAATTTGTTGGGTAGTTATATCCTGAAACTGAAGAGCATTCATAATATCGAAATGATCATTTTGGTTTTCTAAAAGTAAGGTTTCAAGCTTTTCTAATTTTTCTTTATCCTGAGTACCAGATTCTTTTAGTTCATTGAGTATGTCAAAAATATCTCCCTCTTTAGCCATTATATTATCTAAAGTATTTAAAATCTCTTGAGTAGCTTTCATAGTAGATTCAGGTATTTTATCTAATGTTTCCACAGCTTTTTTTAGTGTACCATTTTTTGATGAGAAACTTTTTTCTATTTGAAGTCTTATACTATGAACCTCTCCAATAATACCTTCTACAAATTTTATTGTTTCTTCTATTAATAAAGGAGAATGTTTGAGTTCATCTGGAATTTCTTTTATAGTATTTAGAAGGTTAGAAAATTCATTAAGGTTAAAATTTTTTTTGCCCACTTCAATCATCTTCTCTGCCATTTTAATAAATTTAGATAATACGTTGATTATGTTTTTTAACTTTGTAACGAGCTCATCTTTCGATCTTAATTCATTTAAATTAAAATTACTCATACCTACATCCCTCTTTTCTTATTATATAAGAATTTTTTTTATGAAAGTCAATTTTTTTTTATTTATTATTCGTTTTTAAATAAATAAAAATATCCTCCGGAAAGATGAACTATAGATGTTAAAAATGTAAATATTATGGATAATGCTAAACCACTTTCGGGTTGATGTCCTGTTAATTTAAAAAGAACAGCAAAAGTTCCTTCTCTTATTCCAAGTCCTCCTATACTAACAGGTATTAAGGTGATAATACTCATTAAGGATACAAATATCACTAATAAGAAATATGAAATATTTATTTGTAAAGCTATTGCGGTAATATAGAAAGTTAAGACTACAATCAATTGGTATATTATTGATAATATAAATGATATAATTAAGTTTTTTTTGAAATCTTTATAGCTGTTTAATTTATCAAGAAATAAAGTTAATTTTTCTCCAATTCCCAAAAAATGGATTTTTATAAAAATTTTATTTAGCAAATTTATAAATTTTGTGTTTAGAGATAAAAAGAATATTACTATTAAGCACGCAAAAGTTATTCCTGTTAGAACCCCGAATTGTTTTAGTAATTTGTTATTTTGAATAAAAAATAAAGATATAAATGCAATCATAGCAATAGCTAAAAATCCAATTAATCTTTCTATAAAAACTGAAGCACCGGCATCTGTTTTTGAATCTGTTTTTTTGTATAATTTAAAAATTCTATAAAAATCTCCACCAATACTTGATGGCAAAAATGTATTAAAGAAAAAACCAATTAAATATGTTTTTAGCAAAAATATAAAATTGACTTTTTTAAATGGAATAACCAGTATATACCATCTTATATTTGCTATTATGATACTTATAAACCATGTTGATAAAATTAATAAAATGTTTAGAAAAGATATATGGGAAATAAGTTCAGTTATTTTTCTTATATCGAATAAATTAAATAAAATTATAAAAATGCCAATAGTAATTACAAATTTTAATAATATTTTGATTTTTTTAGTATTCATTAGCTAATAATTTCAATTATATTTCTGATTATCGGAATTTCTTTTAGTTTTTGTTTGGCTTTTTTAAGATCGAATTCCCCAGTCGCGAGTAATAAAGCTGTAGGAATTACTTTTTCTTTATCTGTAGAGATTAAAATATGTTTTGATATTGGTGCTTTTAATATGCTATCAGTTAGAGAATCTGTATCATAAATTGCTTTAAGAATTGATAATTCAGCTGTTTGTTCGTCAGTGTCTACAATATCTTTTATAATATTGATGCTTCTGTAATATAGTTTATTATTGCTAATTCTTAAATCTATCATTCTATTTTTGTAAACTTTACCTTTGAAGACATGGGCAAAAGTAGTAATTGCGTTAAATATTAATTTTGTAGCTATTGATGTAAAAATAGGTATGTCTTTTATATCATGACAATTATTTAATACAAAATCATATTCGCCTATATTGTCAATATTGGTATCAGTTAATAAAATTTTTTTAATATTTTTTAGAGAGGAGAATAAATCTTTATTTCTATTAAAATATTCAGCTGTGCCTGTAATGAAGATTATATAATCATTATGGTTTTTAGCAATTATATTTTTAAGATTATTAAAGCTTATATCATATAAATTATCGATATGTGAAAGATCCTGCGCACTTGAGCAAAAATCCGCCCACCCATTTTTCATAAAACCTCGTACATCGTGATATCCTGCTCCGTAGGTAGGAGGACATTCTGAAGCATCTATAATACCTAATTGTCCAGCAAATGATTCTCCGAGATAGTAAATATTGCCATAATTTCTTAATATGGTTCCGGCATTTTTAATTAATTTTGCGAGATTGTCAATATTTTTATATACATTGTCATAAGCACAATAGTATTCAGTTAGTAATTTTAAAAATCTTTCTTTGAATTCGTTATAATTTTTATATGGATTATTATTTTTTAAAGATTCTAATACAAGATATAATAAAGAATCTGTGATTATTTTTGTTGTTGTGCCGCTTTTCATTCTTGTTGAACCGGTAATTGGCTCTGGACCTATAACTGGATTAAGAGGTGTAAAATTTTCTTTATTTTTTATAGTATTTATAGTATCAAAAAAGCTTTTATCCCAGTTTTCAGGTTTAATTTTTCTTGCAAAATCCAAAGGATTAAATCCTATTAAAAATGCGTTTTGTTTATCTTCAATTACTGTTTTATAAAGTTGCCCGCCAACATAATTAGCAGAAAATCCACAGGTTATGCCTATTAAAATGTAATCTAAATTTTGAATTTTGTTTTCTAATTCTTTTATCCCCATGAGAGGATCGTCTTCTGCGCCTTCCTGTGCTTTTATAAGAGCAAGGTTAGAGCCAGCAATAAGAAAATCCAATGGATTATATCCTAATATCCTTTCATAGTCATCTTTAAATAATTCTGCGGCTAACATTGATAGGCGTCCAGATGTTCCTGCTCCTGTGAAAATTATTTTTATTTGTTTTTTATTCCGTTTAGATTGAATTAATTTTTGAAACAGAATCTTATATGCTTTGAATAAATTTTGGATGAATATATCGTCTTTTAGACCGGGGAATCTTAAATATCCTGCAAAAATTTGCGAATCGGTTTGCCTTAATATTCTTAAAAATTCAATTTCGTTTGATATATCAATATCAAATGAAAGTTCATTTGCCCGTTCTGTTATGCTTAAATTTTTCAAAATTTACTCCTGTTTAAAAAAATGTTAGTTTTATTAAATATATAAAAATTTTTTAAACTGTCAATAAATTTTTGTATGTTGAGTATTGGTAAAAAATGAAATATGGCCCCCTTGAATTAAAAAAAATTGTATTTATAATTTGAAAAAAAATTAAATCAAAAAAATAAGAAGGAGACCATGACCTAATAAAAGAAAAAGTAAAGGAAATTTTTGAATTAGAAAAGAATTAGTTAAGTATGCCATTAAATTATGAAAAAAAGCCAGCAGCAAGACGATTCAATACAACAGTAAAAACAGTACGTAAATGGATAAAAAGATAGCTTTCCCAAGGAGTAATTTATAGATAAATTATTAAGTCATTTAGAGAGCTACCGAGTAGATTTGGAATCCATAAAGATACAGACGGATAATGGAAGAGAGTTTGTAAGTGTAAGTAAGAAGAAGAAAAGTATATCGGTATATTAGATTTCAGACCTATAATCATAAATAATGAGCTTGACAAATACTTTAAATTTTATACCCAAAGGGGATACCATGCCTATTCTATTTTTATACTATGTCTATTTCATTCCCATATCCTAAATTTGGAGATGAATTACTATTAATTAAGTTTTTTATATTGCTGGTTTTTTTTCAAATTCTTTATTTGACAAACATATTTTTTTATTATATTATATTTTTAATGTCTTGCTAACAGCATAATTTATAGGCTGAGAATATAAGGGTAGAGTAGTGTATTATATAAATTTAATTAAAAGGATAGCTAAAAATGACATATACAGATTTGACATTTTTTACTAATGAAGAAGGAAATACATTATTAGACAGATTCAAAGCAGTTTTAAAGGATGTTAGATTTTTTGATATTCTTGTCGGATATTTCAGAATAAGCGGATTCCATCAATTATATAAATCCTTTGAAAATATAGAAAAAATAAGGATCCTTGTAGGTTTGAATATTGATGATAAAACATTTGATATTATTGACAAAGCCCGAAGAGAAAGAAGGCTCGATTTTGAAACTCACGCAAAAACAAAAAAAATAATTTGTGAGCAAATAATTGAAGAAATGAAAAAAAGCGAAGATACAAAAGAGGTGGAAGAAGGTGCTTTAAAGTTTATTGAATGGATTAAAAATGACAAAATAGAAATTAAAGCTCACCCGACCAATAAGATACATGCAAAAGTCTATATTAGTAGATATAAAGAAGATGATAGAGATTTTGGCAGTGTAATAACAGGTTCAAGCAATTTTTCAGAATCAGGTTTATCCGCTAATTATGAATTTAATGTACAATTGAAAAACAGAATGGATGTTGAATACGCATTGAACAAGTTCGAGATTCTCTGGAAAGAAGCAGTGGATATTAATGAACTCTATGTGGAAACTGTAACAAAAAAGACTCATTTAAATGATAATATTACCCCTTATGAATTATATTTGAAATTTTTATATGAATATTTTAAAGCAGATTTGGAATTAAATTCTGATTTATTTTATCAGGATTTACCTGATAATATTATGAGATTAAAGTATCAAGAACAAGCTGTTATCAATGCAAAAAGAATACTTCAAGAGTATGGCGGTGTCTTTCTTGCTGATGTTGTTGGTTTAGGTAAAACTTATATGGCGGCATTACTTGCAAGTCAATTATCAGGGAGAACACTTGTCATCGCTTCTCCTTCACTTATTAATAAGGATAATCCTAATTCTTGGCCTAATGTTTTTTCCAATTTTAATATACCTGCTAATTTTGAGTCTATTGGGAAACTTGACAAACTTGTTGAGACTGGTACAGATAGATATGAGAATATTATAATTGACGAAGCTCACAGATTTAGAAATGAAAATAATATTAGTTACGAAAAGCTTTCTATTATATGTAGAGGTAAAAAGGTTATATTAGTTACCGCAACCCCATTAAATAATTCTCCCTTGGATATTCTTGCTCAAATAAAACTCTTTCAAAAGGCAAGAAAAAGCACTATTCCGGGAGTTAGAGACCTTGAACGTTTTTTCAAAGGCTTGCATAATAAGCTTAAAAAATTAGATAGAAAAAAAGATTATGAAAAGTATATGAACACCGTAAGAGAGAATGCAATTCAAATCAGAGATAAAGTTTTAAAATATATAATGGTTCGTAGGACAAGAACAGAAATTGAAAAGTATTTTAAAGAAGATTTGGAAAAGCAGGGATTAAAATTTCCGGAAGTTTCCGAACCTGTGCCTATTTATTATAAGTTAAATAAAAAATTGAATGATGTTTTCACAAAAACCATTCAATTAATAACAAGTGAAAAAGATTTTAAATATGCACGATATACCCCACTTCTTTATTTAAAAGATGAGCTCTCCGTTTCGGAAAAAACAAGACAAAAAAATATGGGAAGATTTATGAAAATCTTGCTTGTTAAAAGATTAGAAAGCAGTTTTTATGCTTTTAAAGAAACACTTGATAGATTTATTCTTTCTTATGAAAAATTTTTAAATGTTTATAATAGTGGTAAAGTATATATAAGCGCAAAACATTGGCAACAAGTTGTCGAATACTTTCTTGATGATAATTTTGATGCAATTCAAAAATTGATTGATGACCAAAAGGTTGAACAATATCATAAAGATGATTTTACTGAACAATTAAAAAAAGATATAGAATGTGATTTACAAACATTAAAGAAAATTAAAGACTTGTGGAAGGATATTAATGATGACCCTAAATTTGATAGTTTTACGGATAGATTAAAAAATGATGATATTCTTAAAAAGAATAAAATAATAGTTTTTACTGAATCGAAAGAAACGGCTGAATACCTGAAAAGTAAACTACAAAATAAGTTAAAAGAAAATGTTTTTCTTTATCATGGTGGCTCTTCCGATGCAGATTTAAAAACAGTTATCCATAATTTTGATGCAAATGCTATAAAAAAAGAAGATAAATATAGAATTTTAATTACTACTGAAGTTTTATCGGAAGGTGTAAATTTACATAGGTCTAATGTTGTTATAAATTATGATATTCCGTGGAATCCTACAAGAATGATCCAGCGTGCCGGACGAATAAACAGAGTTGATACTCCATTTGAAAAAATTTTCATATATAATTTTTTCCCTACTGAAGAAGCAAATGATATTATTAAATTAAAAGAAATGGCTATTGCAAAAATCAACTATTTTATAGAAATGTTAGGGAATGATGCCAAACTCTTAACTGATGGCGAAGAAATTAAATCATTCGAGTTATTTAATAAATTAACCTCAAAAGATTCTATTCTTGGTGAAGAAGAAGAAAGCGAATTAAAATATTATAAAACTATTGAAAATATCCGTGATAATGATGAAAAGCTTTTTAATAAAATTCGAAATTTACCCGGAAAGGCAAGAGTTGCCAGAGATTCTTCTTATAAAGAATATAAAAATTCCCTGCTTACATATTTTAGAAAAGGCAAACTTGAAAAATTCTACCTGTCAAGTAAAAACGGGAGCAAAGAAATAGATTTTTTAACAGCAGTACGACTTTTTGAAGCAACAGAAAAAACAAAATCGCAAAAATTGCCAATAGATTTTTATGATTTGCTTGAACGCAATAAATATAAAATCAGTTCTGATCTGATTGAAGATGATATTGAAGTATCCGCAACAAGAAGAGGAAGTAGGAATAATGCAAATAAAATATTGGCAATACTAAAATCAAGTGAAATGAGAAGATATAGCGGTTTTTCCGATTTTGATAAAGAATATCTCGAAAAAGTCAGACAATTAATTGAAGAAGGCGCAATGCCAAAGAAAACAGCAAAAACAATCTTTTTTAAAATTAAAGATAAAACTGACCCTAAGGAAATTTATTCTATTATAAAGGATAATCTCCCGGAGCAATTATTTAATGAAATTCAGGTAAAAAACGATATTTTTGCTGATTATCAAGAAGAGATAATCTTATCAGAATATCTTTTATAATTAAGGAGCAATTATGCAATATTATGAAGCAAAAAAGATTATTCAAGATGTTTTTGAGAATAGTTTTGATAAAGATAAATTTAAAATTTTTATAAAGAATTTATTGAAAAACCTTGAGGAAAAACCTTTTGGTAAAGGCGGAGCGTATAAAGGGGACTTAATTCCTCGCGGTTTTCAAAACATAATCGCAAAAATGGAGCGTATAGGGAAATTTAAGGATAAAGATGGAAATATCATTGATGTTTTGGTGGTTGAATTAAAAAAAGAAAATTCAATTGAATATGCCAGAACTTCACAGCGTAATTTTATTCGTTGGTATTTGAATGGCTCCCGTGGAAATGAATTAAAAGATGCCGCGTTAGTCGCTTTTTATTCCTCAAAGTCACAGGATTGGCGTTTCTCTCTTATTAAAATGCAATATAGCCTTATTAAAAAAAAAGACGAAATCACTCCTGCTAAAAGATTTTCTTTTCATGTTGGCGAAAAAGGCAAAAGCCATACAGCGCAAAAACAATTAATCCCATTATTGCAAAATGATAATCAACCTAATCTCTCCGATTTGGAAGAAGCATTTAATATTGAAACTGTTTCTAATGAATTCTTTGAGAAATATAAAACTCTTGTTTTTAATCTCAAAGAAGAACTTGATAAAATTGTTAAAAATGATGATAAAATTAAAAACGAATTTAATCAGAAAAATATCGATACACTAAATTTTGCTAAAAAATTACTTGGCCAGATTGTTTTTCTTTATTTTTTGCAGAAAAAAGGGTGGCTTGGCTTAAAAGAAGGTGAAAAATACGGAGAAGGCGACAGAAATTTTATGCGTCATCTTTTTGAGGACGCTAAAAACAAAAATAAAAACTTTTTTAATGATTATCTTGAATATTTGTTCTATGATGCCTTGAGCAAAAAAAGAACAACCGATTTTTATGAAAAATTTAATTGCCGTATTCCTTTTCTTAACGGTGGGTTGTTCGATCCTATAAATTTTTACGATTGGAAAAATACGGACATAATTATTCCCAATAAACTTTTTTCTGATAAAAATGATGAAAATGAAGAAGGCACAGGTATTCTTGATATCTTTGACCTTTATAATTTTACAGTAAAAGAGGACGAACCTCTTGAAAAAGAGGTTGCAATTGATCCCGAAATGCTCGGTAAAGTCTTTGAACGTATGCTTGAAGTAAAGGAACGTAAAAGCAAAGGTGCTTTTTACACACCTCGTGAAATTGTCCATTATATGGTTCAACAGAGTTTGCTTTATTATCTTGACGCAGAACTTAATAAAAAGATCGCAAAAAAAGATTTGGAGATTTTTATTCAATACGGTGACCAGACAATTGAAAGGGATACTGCAATAGAAAAAGGTGAGCTTAAAAAAGAAAAAAATAAATATCAATTGCCTGAAAGTATTAGGAATAATGCTGAATTAATTGATAAAGCCCTTGAAAATATTAAAATCTGCGACCCTGCTGTTGGCTCCGGAGCCTTCCCGGTAGGAATGATGACCGAAATTGTAAAACTACGTAATATCTTAACCCCTTTTATAACTAAAAAAGATAATCGAACTCCATATTTCTTTAAAACTAATGCAATTGAAAATTCAATCTATGGCGTGGATATTGATGCCGGAGCCATAGAAATTGCAAAATTGAGATTGTGGCTATCATTAGTTGTGGACGAAAGCAATATTAATCGTATTGACCCGTTGCCAAACCTTGAATATAAAATCGTTCGCGGGAATTCATTAATTAATATGCCTGACGATACATTGCGCGATGGAACACTTGAAATGGAAATTGAGAAATTAACAAAACATTATTATACAATTACTGATAAAGAGGAAAAACAAAATCAAAAACAGATTATTGATGAAAAAATTGGAGAACTTTTAAAATCAGCATCTGCTTGGGCAGGATATAAAATCGATTTTGATTTTAAGCTTTATTTCCACGAGGTTTTTAATAAAAAAGGCGGTTTTGATGTAGTAATTGGTAATCCGCCGTATATTCAATTACAGAAGGCTTTTGACAACGAGCGGAAATATGCGGATTTGTATAAAAAACTGAAGTTTGAAACCTTTGAAAGAACAGGTGATATTTATGCTCTATTCTATGAAAAAGGTTTAAACATACTGCATAACAAAGGTAATCTTGTTTTTATAACTTCTAATAAATGGATGCGAGCAGCTTATGGAAAATCGTTAAGAAGGTTTTTTAGCAAATATAATCCTAAAATATTAATTGACTTAGGTCCCGCAGTTTTTAGCTCCGCCACAGTAGATACAAATATTCTGCTTATACAAAAAGAAGAAACTAATAATATTAATTTAAAAGCGCTTACATTGAAAAAGAATAAAAGAATTGAAGATATAAAAGATGAAGATTTTACAGTATTAACGAATCTAAATGAGGATAGTTGGATAATATTATCACCTGAAGAACAAAAAATAAAAGAAAGAATAGAGAAAGTTGGCACATCTCTTAAAGATTGGGATATAAGTATAAAATATGGTATTAGAACTGGATTAAATAAAGCATTTATAATTGACGGCAAAACAAAAGATGAACTAATAGCAAAAGACCCCAAATCAGCAGAAATTATAAAACCGATTTTAAGAGGAAGGGATATAAAAAGGTATAAAGCCGAATTTGCCGATTTATGGATTATCTTAGTCAAAAAGGATTTTGGAGAAGAGTTTATTAAGAATTACCCTATTTTATTTGAATATCTCGTTCAGTTTGAAAAAGAATTGAAAAATAGAGGACAAGTTAAAGCAGGAAGTCATCATTGGATTGAAATAGATAATAGCCCCACTGATAATTATTTAAAAGAATTTGAAAAAGAGAAGATTGTGTGGCAGCGAATTACTCATGAACCAACATTTTGCTTATCAAACCCCAATGAATTTATATTAGATAGTATGGCATTTTTATCAAATTTTAATATACAAAAAGGAAAATATATTTTGGCAGTTTTAAATTCAAAAATAGTAAAATATTGGGTAAAAAATAATGTTCACCAATATGGTACTACTGGTTATAGATTATCGAATCAATATGTTGAACAAATTCCCATTCCCCAACTTCCTAAATCTCAACAAAAAACATTCGAAGTTCTTGTGGATTACATCCTTTTCTTAAAAAATTCCCCTCTTGCAGGGTTAAACACCCCGCCCTTTGGGCACCCCTCTGTGAGAGGGTTAAACACCCCGCCCTACGGGCACCCCTTTACCAGAGGGGAACATCCCAATTCCCCTCTTTTAGAGGGGTGGCAGGCGAAGCCTGACGGGGTGTTTCATTCAAACACAGACAGTCAGGCGAAGCCTGACGGGGTGTTTAAAAAATACAAACAACTACCCTACAACCCCAAACTCAAAGAACGAGCAAGAGCACTACGCAAGCAGGGAATTTTATCGGAAGTATTATTTTGGCAAGCAGTAAAAAACAAACAATTTCACGGTTTGGATTTTCATCGTCAAAAAATTATTGGTAACTATATTGTAGATTTTTATTGCCCGGCTATAGATTTGGTTGTAGAAATCGATGGCAGCACTCATGATAATAAGGGTAAATACGATAGCCAAAGAGATGAATATCTTAAAAGTCTTGGTTTGAATGTAATACATTTTAAAGATATTGATATTAGAAATAATCTTGATTCGGTTTTGATTGAGCTTGAGGAGTATGTTCGGAACACCCCGCCCTACGGTCCCCTCTCTTATAGAGGGGAAAACACCCCTAACCCCTCTATAAGAGGGGAGAACACCCCTAACCCCTCCAGAAGAGGGGAATTTTTTGAAAAACTGATCGACGGCATGGTTTACGAACTCTATTTCAAAGAA
>Ga0164318_10004129_pt1 | contig 13874 bp, 10 predicted proteins | sample GuaBasSedimGuay9_FD_113734 | JGI IMG/M metagenome (GOLD analysis project Ga0164318, IMG submission 113734) | Subseafloor sediment microbial communities from Guaymas Basin, Gulf of California, Mexico - Guay9, Core 4571-4, 0-3 cm | ecosystem: Environmental > Aquatic > Marine > Hydrothermal vents...
AAACAGGAATTTGAGACTCGATATAATAATAAATAAAATTTATAATTTTTTTATCTTCATTTTTTTCATTTGATTTGGCAAAATAATTGTAATTTAAATTATAACCTTTTAAAATATTTAATATATTCTGAGTAAAAAATCCAGAGGGCGGTAATGTCATTATGTTATTTCCAGGTTGTTCAATTATTTTTTCTGTTAGTTCAATCATCGTTTCATTAATTTTCTCAGTTAGGAATCTTGAAGAAAAATTGTCTAATAAAATTTTTAACGCACCTATTAAGCAACTATCCATTTCCCAACTTGGTTGATAAAAATAAAAACCATTATATACTTTTTCTAATTGATTTTTGTCAATTTTTTCTTTTTTTATTATATTATCGATTTTCGAGATATTAGATCTCAAGTATTCTAATGGATTTATTTTTCCGCAAGTTATCACGTATTTTTTATATGAGTAATTTATATTCTCCTGTAATATCGTAAAAAAGCTTGAAGCTATTGAATAATGAATTAGCGGATCTTTAGGTCTAAATGATATATATGATAAAAATTTATTGTTATCATCAAAAAAAAGGATTAATTTACATTTTGAGGGGATAGGATATGATATGAAATAATTTTTATATATTTTACTATATTCTTGAGTATAATTTTCATCTTTATGATTTAATATTAATATATTTGATAGATTTCTCGATTTTAAATAATCAATTATGGTAGTAATTGTCATATTATTAATGTTTAATCCTTCATCAGAAATGTAATCCTTAAAAAATGATTTGCCTATTGAATCTGTTGAATAATATTGATATTCCATTAATAATACTATCCTAGATTTGTAGATTTTATCCTAGAGTTTTTAATTTTAACAATATTTATTAAAAATTTATAAAATTTCTATTAAATTAAATAAAATTATTTTAAAATAATTATTGAATAAAAAATAATAAAATCATTCAGGTTTTTTATTTGGAATAAATCTGTTATAATTAAAACTTTCTATTTGCCATTCACTTATTTTTTCTATTTCTTTTTCCCATTTATGTTTTTTAAATGGAATTTTATCCAATTCCTTAATATTAATTATAATTTCATGTATTTTCTTGCATTCCTCCTCAGAAAATTCAATGATTATCGAATTACTCTCGTTTACATTTTCTTTAATCTCTTCTTTCATTGCTATCTGCCTTTTTTTAATGTACTTATAATATCATAAATTTATTTATTTAATATATAGAACACACTATATAGAACACACATATTTAACATATAGAACATACATTATTTAATAATATAGAATAAACATTATTTAAATAATATTTTCACAAATAATTTAGAAATCCCGCGACAAAATTAATAAACATTATGTCAGAAGATACTAAAATGTTTTAATTAATTATAATACAATATATTAAACAATTTTGAAATTTATATTTAAATTCACCTTATAATTTTAAAAACTAGAGAAAAAAATTTGATTTGAAATCTCCTTAAGATAAATTGAACTCAGAAAATTCATTAAAATATAATTAAAAGAAAACAATTAATCTAAATATTTTTTAAATACTTTTACAGCCTCGACCGCATCTGGAGCCCAATCATTAGCATTTACATATTTACATGTATCAGCATCAACTGGTCCACCACCGACAATAACGGGGATATTTGGGTCAAGAGATTTAATTGCTTCGATAGTTTTTTTCATAGAATCAATAGCTAAAGTTAAAAGTCCGGATAAGCCTACGGCTTTTGGTTTTTCTTTTTTGATTGCTTCTATAAATGATTCAATAGGTTTGTCGACCCCAAGGTCTATAACGTCGATACCTTCTGCTCTTAATAGACCGATAACAATATTTTTACCTATATCGTGGATATCATTTTTAACTGTTCCCATCACTACTTTTCCCAATTGCTTGGAATCACCACTTTTTTTAATTAATGGCATTAAGATTTTATTAATTTCCTCGAAAATTTCTGCACTATAAATTAAATCTGCTAAAAAGTATTCTTTTGAGGCAAATTTATCTCCTACAATTGTCATACCTTTTCTAATGATATTAAAAATCTCAACAGGTTTTTTGCCATCTTTTAATAGTTGATTAGTTAAGTCTAAAACCTTTTCTTCTTCTAAATCAGCCATAGCATTAATTAAATCTTCCTCATTTGTCATTTAAAATCAGCCTATTAAATTGAATTACCAATTTTATACTAATATTTTAGTTAAATTTAAAAAACTTTAACTTAATAATATTAAAAATTTTGCGTTGTTTTAAAAAATCATTTATATTCTTTTTCAATTTAATTTATTCATTAAAAATTTTGAGTAAAAATAAATTCAGATACAAGTTTAAGATTGATTTTATAAAAAAAATAAACAAATTTGCTTAATAAGATAATTAAAAATGAAAACATAACATTAATTGTATCTGGATAATTAGAATTGATTATCTATAGCCCCTTTTCGTATATTGAAATCTTAATTACATTATTTAATCATCGTTTGTGTTTTCTTCTACAACACATGGGCCTAAATCAACTACTGGTGCATCTTTTATTTTAAGCTCTTTAATCAATGACCCATAAATTTCAAGTTCAATTATTTCTCTATTATTTAATAATTTTAAAGCTTCTTGCTCTATATAAATGGGGAGACCGTGTATTAACTGCCCTTTTAATGGCATAAGTTTATATTTTTTATTATAGTTTTTATAAAATTCAACTGTACATGCTACTTCTTTCCATCCGCCTTTAGTCATTACGCTGCAGCCAGCTTTTCTTAAAAAAATTATAATACCAACGTCATTAATATTACAGTCTTCCTCTAATTCCAATAAATCGTTCACTTCAGATTGTATGTAATCTTCTACGCCTTCACTGAGTTTAAATATCATAAAATTTCCTTCTGAATTTGATATTTAGTACCATTTTTAATTTAAAAATACAAAGTTTTTTTAAAACTTTACAAATAAATTAATTCTACTATCCCTTTAATATGTTATATTTAAGTCCAAGGTGCAATGTCTATGAAAGAATATGACGTGGTTGTTGTAGGTGCTGGGCCATCTGGGTCGACAGTCGCCAAAACTTGTGCGGAAAAAGGGCTGAAGACCTTATTGATTGAAGAGCATATAGATATTGGACTACCGCAACATTGTTCTGGATGGTTATCTGGTAGTCCCTTTACTGAACGACTAATAAAAACGATTCCAGAGAATTTAATCTTACAAAAAGTATCCAGTTGGCGAATTTGGAGTCCATCAGGTAAAGTAATTTGTGAAATTAAGGATTTTGGATTTGGTGGCTGGTTTGTAGATAGAGCTGGTTTTGATAAATTTCTTGCAAAGGAGGCAGTTCGAGCTGGGTCGGATATCCGTGTTGGGACTAAATTTGTAGATTTAATCAAGTCTGAGGAAATTATCACGGGCATAAAAGTTCAGATTAAAGGTAAAATAGAAAATATATATTCAAAACTGGTAATTGGAGCAGATGGGTCTAGATCAATACCTTTAGGCGTAGCTTTTAAATCAGATTTACCTAAATTGAATAAAAAACCCAAAGTATATTATCCAGGGTTGCAATATGAATTCATTAATATAAAGGATATGACACCTGGAGTAATTGAGATTTTTTTTGGCTCGATTTTTGATCAAATATTTAAAATGGCTTTTGTTTCACCACTAGCTGCAGACAACGCCTACATTGGCTTTGGAAAACATAGAGATTATGAAAATGTAAAACAAAAACACCCAATATTAAAGGAACGATTAAAAAATGCTAAAGTTATCCGAAAAATGGGCGGTTCATATGGAGTCCCTCTTAATGTCCCGCTTAAAAAAGTTTCAAGGTCAGGTCTGATGCTAGTCGGAGATGCTTCAGGATTACACGGAATAATTAATGGTATGATTAGTTCAGTCTTATGCGCGGACGTCGCGATTAATGCACTTGATCAGGGAGATATTTCAGATGATTTCTTAAAAAATTATGATAAAAAATTAAAAAGAAACTTAGTTTCAAAGGTCTCTATAGGTTATGATATGTCAACATTTTCAGACGAAGGAATGGAAAGATTATTAGACGAACAAGGCGATAAAATTACTGAATATATGCTAAGAGAAATAAGTAAATTTGATATTTAATTGATACAACTAAAGTAAGTTAACATTTTCAAAAAAAGAAAATTATTATTTTTAATTATGCTGATTAAAAAAAATCAATAGGACATCTAAATTTTTATGGGCGAGGATAATCATAAAATCTGTAAAATTTCAAAATAATTTATTTTATTTTTTAAGAGAAATCATAATAATATTGAGCTCGTTAAAAGATTTGTTCTAATTAAATTTGTTATAAAGAAATCATTTTTAATTTATATTTTTCATTTTTTAAGAAAAGAAGATACATAACAAAAATTATAAGATGAAAATAGAATATATAGAAAAATTGATTCAAATACTGGATTATTCTTGAGCTCTTGCTTTTAATATTTGGCGCATTTTTTCATAATCTTTTGGATAAGTAAAATAGACAAATGTATATAGTACCAGACATAAAATCCAAGGTATTAGAGCCACAAAAAACATTCCATTTGCTAAAGCCATCATATTAGTATATCTTATTGCCGGTGGTAGACTACTAATTTCAGTACCTATTGGTGGTGTTATAAAGCCAAAAAAAGTTGCAGCAATTCCAACAAATATCGTTCCCAGTGATGCAGATGACCCTTCAAACATTCGATCAACAGAAAATACACTACTACGAATTTCTGGCTCAAATATCTCACTAAAAATTGGGCTATTACACCCCGGACCACACCATGAGATAAGAAGACCCGTTATACCGCCGACTATAATATATTCTACCATAGAACTGGTATTCATTGGAATTAAATAGAAGATAACTAAAGTCATTGGAATGCCTAAAAAGACGGAAATCTGAGCTATAATTATTCTCCCCCGTTTAGGACTCTTTTTAGCCGCCCAATCGCCTATTAAACCGCCCATAAAATTTCCAAATGCTGCTCCAATTGCAATCATTATAAAAATTAAACCCGCAGTTAACGGGTCAAATCCAATGTATTCAAACCAGGTAACCATAAAAAGAATTCCTTGCCAGGGAATAGAACCTGCCACACCTTGTGCAACAATTAATATGAAGGTCTTATTTGTTAAAATTTTTTTATAATCTGCAAATTTCATTTTATATTTTCCTTCCACCTCTTTACCAACAACATTCTTGAGCTCTGGTTCAGTTATCCCACGACTAATATCTTTTGTAAATATCAAGATAGCAAATCCAATTACTATGCTTATTATACCAAAAGTTATGAAAACAAATCTCCACGAATCCAATCCAAAAATATAATCTACACTACCCACAAGGGCAGTTGCATAAATAGTACCAAAAATTATTCCAAAGACTCCTGTCAGTCCGAGTAGTCCAAAGGCTTTTCCACGTTTTTCAGGACGAAAATAATCAGAGAGTAAAGATTGAGCTGTTGGTACAATTGCAGCAAGTCCAATTCCAATAATAGACCTATAAATTAACATATCAATATAAGAATAACTAAAAGCTATCAATAATGTAAATATAGACCAAATAAAGCACGCAACTGCAAGTACCTTTTTGCGAGAATGTCTATCACTCCACCAACCCCATAATGGAGTAGAAGCTGCCTGTAAAAAAGACCTAATACCAGTTATCCATCCTAATTGTATAATGTCTAACCCCATAGTTTTTTGAACTTGTGGGTATACTGAGGGTAATAATTGGCTATCTGCATTATCAATTATGTTTGTTGTATTAATTACAATTTGTGATGCTGTTAAACCACTTATTTTTACTTCATTTTTATATATTTCTTCTTTTTTATCCTTAAACATAATTTATCACAATCTTTATAATCTCAATAAAAAAAATGGGGGAATAAAAAAACACTATTAATTACATAAAAGAATTACATAAAAGAAACAATTTAATAAAATCTTTTGAACGTTAAAAATATATAAATGTATTTATTATCCGCTTTTTGGTTAATTCTTAAAAAGGTTATAAGATATATAATCATTATTTAACTAGTAAGAATTATTAATTATAAATTAAAAGTTAATTTACAAATATTTCTTCATTTTATTTGTGTCATATTAAAAATAATCATCATCCTTTAATAAAAATCGTAAAACTCTATCAATAATTAAAATTTATTAAATGTTATGTCCCTAAATAGAGAATCTATAACTTGAATTTATCATTAATAATTCAATAATTAAAAAAGAGAAAGATTATCAGTTTAGACATTTATTTAACAAGAATTTCATATTATTACATAGAATTCAATTCAGAATAGATAATCAGACCATTAAAAAGATGGTCAAAGAAAAACCTATATTACTTTAAAATTAATTTAACAATAAAATTGATTTTTCAAGAATTCTTTATTAATCTAAATATCTGTAAATTAAATTGACCAATTCATACATCAAAATTAATATAAAATTATTAGATGATTTGAATATAACAATAGATATTAATTATACAGAGATGAGTCAATAAATGAGTTCTGAGGAAATTTCAAGATTACCTTATTTAGATGAGGATTTAGAATTAGAAAAACGAGTTGATGATTTATTAGGAAGAATGACTTTAGAAGAGAAAATTAAGGTTCTAGCGGGAAAAATGTTCTTTTTTACCAAGACCATTAAAAGGTTGGGTTTGAAATCATTTAAGATGACGGATGGTCCTCATGGAGTGGGAGCGTTAGGGACTTATTTTAAGAAAAAAACTACATATTTTCCTGTTGCAATTTGTCGTGCTTCGACATGGAATTTAGAACTATCGGAGCAATTTGGACAAGCTTTAGCAGAAGAAGTTAGAGCAGTTGGTAGGCATATGATTTTAGGTCCGGCAATAAATATCCATAGGACACCATTATGTGGAAGAACTTTCGAATATCAGACCGAAGACCCATATCTTAACTCAGAACTGGCTGTTGCAGTAGTAAAGGGAGTCCAGAGTAAAAGAATTGCTGCATGTATTAAACATTATGTTGGAAATAACCAAGAAAAGTGGAGGTTCAATGTCTCATCTGAGATTGATGAACGGACGCTACGAGAAATATATCTACCAGCATTTGAAGCTTCTGTTAAAAATGCAGATGTTTGGTCAGTAATGGCATGTTATAATAAAGTAAATGGTGTTCATGGCTGCGAAAATAAAGATATTTTGATGGAAAAATTGATAAACGATTTTGGATTTCAAGGATTTATTGTATCTGATTGGTTTGCTACTAAGTTCACTACGACTGAAGGATGTATGAAGGCTGGTTTGTCCTTAGAAATGCCATATCGTAATGTTTATAAAAAGGCAAAAATTCTTGAAGCATTAAAATCGAGCCAGATTACGGAAGAAATTCTAAATGATAGAGTTCGAAGATTACTACGAGTAATGTTCCTTGTTGGAATGTTCGATAATAAAGAGAAAATTCCAGAAGGTAGTCTAGGCACTCCAGAACATATCCAAATAGCAAAAAAAATCGCTGAAGAAGGTATTGTACTTTTAAAAAATGAAAATAATATATTGCCCTTAGATATTTCGCAAATCAAAAAGATAGCAGTTCTAGGACCTAATGCCAATAAAAAATTTGCCTTTAGCGGAGGAAGTTCAATGATCAGGTCTATATATGAAGTTACTCCATTAGCAGGTTTGAAAAATAAGTGTAAAAATAAAATAGAATTCGTTAATTTACCGTCCGAAGCTGATGTTGCTATTGTATTTGCAGGCTTAAACCACAGTAAAAATATGGACACGGAAAATAGCGACAGATTAACACTGGATTTATCCAGTTCCCAAATTGATCTTATTAAAAATACAGTTAAAAATAACTCAAATACAATAGTTGTCCTCCTCAATGGAAGCCCAATAGCGATGAGCGACTGGATTAAAGATGTACCAGCTGTTATTGAGGCTTGGTATCCTGGACTTGAAGGTGGAAATGTAATTGCAGATATATTATTTGGTGATGTAAACCCTTCAGGTAAGCTCCCAATTACTTTTCCTAAGAAATTAGAGGATTCACCAGCCCATAAATCTGAACGGACGTATCCCGGGATTAAAGAAAGTATAAATAATTCAAAACCCCTGAAAAAAGTATTTTACGATGAAGGGATTTTTGTAGGTTATCGTCATTTTGATAAAAATAATATTGAACCATTATTTCCTTTTGGTTATGGGCTTTCATATACTACATTCAAATACGAAAATTTAAAAATAAAAAAAGCCGAGATCTCGAAAAATGATAAAATAGAAATTTCTGTAGATATAACAAATACGGGCAATAGGAAAGGGGCTGAAATAATGCAGATATATATTAATGATTGTGAATGTAGTGCAGAGAGACCACCAAAAGAATTAAAAGCCTTTAAAAAAGTTTTTCTTGAACCTGGTGAAAAACAGACCATAAATTTTGAACTATATCCAAATATTCTATCATTTTTCGACCCAAAAAGCAATAAATGGATAATTGAAAGCGGTAAATTTAAGGTTCTAGTTGCTAGCTCTTCAAGAGATATTAAATTAGAAGGAGAAATAGATTATATAGAATAAATTTTCTTGCATTTCCCAATTTTTTTTTAATTATTTTGGAAATAAGAATATCTAGACAATCTTACTTTTTTAAATAATTAAGAGATATTTGTTATATAAATTATTAATGAAAAGTAAAACAATTGTCGATCTTAAAATTCAATAAAAGAAAGATAAAAGAATTTAAATAAAATTTGAGGAAATAATTTTAACATTATTAAATAACAGATTACATTTTTTAGAAACTATTATATTCAAGATGAGTATTAAAGATAATGAAATTTTATATAAAAAACAAAATTGAGTTGTTGCATTTAAAATGACAGAATATGACGTGATAATAGTCGGCGCAGGCCCTGGTGGGTCAGTTTCTGCGAAGTTTTGTGCAGAAGCTGGGTTAAAGACTGTCTTTTTTGAGAGAGGACGCAAACCTGGAGAGAAGAATGCATCTGGCTGCGGACTTGGCCCAAGAATGTGGCGAGAGTTTCCTGAAATGATGAAAAGACTCACGCCAGATGTCGCTCCAAATTTGAGAATGGCATCTTGTGTTATTAATCATTATTTAAACAAAGAAATGGAAGAAATTGCGGTTGAAATGTATTATCCAACTGCCTCAGTTACATATGAACCCGCTAAGAAGTTTATTACTATGAATTGTTATCGTAGCGAATTTGATCCTTGGATATCTAGCTTGGCTGTAGAAGCTGGGGCTGAATTGAGGACGTCCACATTAATCAAAGATTTAATAAAAGATGATAAAGGAAAAACTATTGGCGTTCAAACAGACACTGGAGAAAAAATTTTTGGAAAAATTATCATTGGGGCTGATGGTGTCATTTCAACCGTTGCAATTAGGTCCGGTCTAAATCCTAGATGGCGACCTGACCAAATAACATTAGTCCCACAATATGATTTTTCAGCACCACCAGATATTATTGATAAAATGTTTGGCTCCGATGGACTGTTTAGAGATGCAGCAGATGGTACCTGGTGGGGAGTTACATTTCCATCAGCATACCAAGTAATTTTTGGGGACGGATTTCATATTGGACTTGGGGCTTGGATGGGGCAATGGACTTCAAATCCAATTAACTTTTTAAATAAGCTAATAAGTTCACGACCATTCCAAAGAATGGTTAAGGCGCTAAATGCGAAACCCCGTGAAATTCAAACCCATTTGTTGCCATGGACTCAAGAACCTATTAAAACATATACGGATAATGTTATGCTTGTAGGAGATGCGGGAGGTTTTCCCTGTCCTTTAGAAGCAGAGGGAGTATTTCCTGCAATGGAAACTGGGAAATTGGCTGCTGAAACTGCAATTAAATGTATTGCGGATGGAGATACATCAAAACAAGGATTAAAATTATATGAAGAAAAATGGAGGAAATCATCAACAGGAATTGAATTTTCGACTGGAGGAGAAACCCTACAAAGACTGTGGAAAAACTTATTTTTTAGCGTCCAATCTGAGAAAAATAATATGGAATGGTTTATCCCATTATACCACGAAATTCGAGGGGGACACTTTGATTGGAGTGAACCGCATATAATTAGAATGAGACAAATATTAGAAACAGTTAGGTCATATATCCCTCAAGCAATGCCCTTCTTTCAAAAATATGTAATACCATTAATTTCAGATGTTATTGAAGAAGACCTTAATTTATTACCCCTATTTATTAAATTAACTGAGGGATTGCGCCCAAAAAAGAAGAAATGAGGTGAATTGAATGGACATCCAACTTGAAAAAATTAGTGAACATGTCGGCGATACTGGAGATTTTATTAAAGTTGATTCTGAAAAATGCAATGGGTGTGGTCAATGTGCCCTTGTATGCGTTGCAAATTTATGGTTAATTAGAAAAGGTAAGGCAATTCTAAAAGATGATTATACTAAAAAATGTCTCGAATGCGCTGCTTGCTATAGCGTCTGCGATATCGGTGCAATTGAATTCTCATATCCACGCGGGGGAACTGGAGTCGTTTATTTAAAAGGCTGACCGTGATAATTCTAATCATTTACTTATTTTTTTTATTTTACTTAAAAGAACGCTTTCTATTTTATCGAAATTTGATTATAACGCTGTTTTTAATATACTTTTTAAAATAATATTTTATTTTACACATAATTTAACTTCAAATTTGAATTCATTTATTGAAAAAAATTTAAAAATTTCAAATATAATGTGCTATTACAAATTAAGAATTTAATACATTTTGAGCTATAACAAAAATTTATGACCAAAAATTAAGTAAAAGATGATTAGAATGGGTTTTAAAGAAACTTATGAAGCAATTAAAAAAGATCCAAAGAATGGTGAGAAGAATTTTAATGTGATCATTGAATCACAAGAAGATGGAAGTTTCAAGGCAACTATGGGTGCAAAACCTTTTGAAATTATTATTGATGCCCCAGAAAACCTTGGTGGTAAGAATTTAGGTCCAAGTCCTCTTTTTATAATCTTGACGGCGGTTGGAGGATGTACAGCTGCAGTAATTAAATTCTGGTCCATGATTATGGACGTTAAAATTGACCACATAAAAATATTTTCAAGAGGACACATCAACCTTGGTGGAATTTTTGGAACAGACGACAGCTTGAAACCTTATTATGACAACCTCAGGCCAGTAATTCAAATCAAATCTTCTGAACCTAAAGAAAAAATTGATGAACTAATGAAAAATGTATGGGAGCATACACCAATTATTGGTAATTTCATTAATAAATCAGATTTAGTATGGAAATATACGGTAAAACCGTAAATTTTTTTTTATTTTTCTATTTAATTTCTTTTTTTTAATACTTAACCCTGATAAAAATAAGAAAATTCAATAAAAAGTTGGGGCTATTTTTCTGTGAAGATAAAATATTTTATTTTTTAGAAGATTTTACCATATATTCTGCTTTAATTAATTTCCGACATTTACTATTTGGGCAAAAAGTAGAAAGTCCAGCTTTTAATAATTTAATGGTATTTTCTGACAATTTAGTGAAACAGAATGGGCAGTTGTCCCAAAACTCTACTTCCTCTTCGTCTTTTTTAGCTCCTTCGTAAGTGAATGAAGATACTATCTCCTCAATTTCAGAGATCAAAGATTCTCCATAGGACTCGGGTGACTCTTCAGGCATTTCAGATGTGGTGGAAATAGATGGTGGTTCATGCATTTCGAAGTCAATATTTACTTTAGTTGTGATCTTTTTCTTATAAGGTAATTCAGGTATAATATATTCTTCCGCTTCTTCTGGTTTCTCAGGTGCAACTTCTGGCTTTTCTGGGACTGTGGGTTGTTTTTGTTCCGCAACTTCTTTAGGTGCTTCTTTTTCTTCTTTTTCCATTATCAGTGATTTAGTGTAAGTAAATAATTTTACTTCTTTAAAAAATTCAGGGGTCTTCACTAATCGATATAAAAGAGATTTAAAAATATCAGCATCCTTTTTAATAGCTTCATAAAATTTATCCGGCCACACGCCTTGAATTTTCATCTTTTTTGCTTTTGAAAATAATATCCCACATTCGATAGATTCTGCTTTTCCATAGATAAACATTAAAGGAGTCTCAACTTTTTTATCAGTAATGATTTTATTAATTTCTTTTCCTATAGAATAATTGTCTTTTTCAAGGATGAGCATATCAAGCTTGGTAAAATAATCATTTTTTAATTCTAAAGGTTTAATTTCTTCAATATCATGAACTTCTATCAGATTTTTCGTGGCATCAAATCCTTCAATATTTAATTTGAACATTTCCAATGCCTCCAATAAGTAGAAACTTTAAGATTTTATTCGTTTAATTAATAAGTATTAAATGAGTTATAAATTTATTGAATATTAAATCAAAATTCAAATAACTCTATTATTATATCTTTATTAAATTGATATATTATACCAATTTTAGATTTTAATTAAAATGGCCAAGGTTTCTAATATTTTAAATAAAAATAAACAACCAAATCAAATTCGATTTTAATTGGAGAATATATATACAAAATTAAGAGTTATCAGAAAAAACATCTATTAAAATTTATTTAATTAATAGCCAAATTTTGTGATTCTGCTATTATTTATTCGGTCTTAAAAATTTCTTAAAAAGTCTTATATTATTCAATAAAATATTATTATTAATATGATGGATAGAAAATTATTTTTTAATATATATAATCCACAATTTTTTATTATAACCGAGATACGCTAAAATTTCAATAAAGAATCTATTTTATAGATTTTTAATTAAATATTACAAATTACAAAAAATTATAATGGAATGAAAATGAAGCCAAATGAATATGATCTAATAATAAATGAAGCAAGGGAAGTTTTAACAGATAGGATCGTGAAAAGTGAGAATACAGGGAGGTTTTTATATACTTGCCCTAGTCCTAATATTTATCCCCACCAATGGCTATGGGATTCTGCATTTCATTCAATAGTTTGGACTTATTTTGATATAGAAAATGCCAAACAAGAATTGATTACTGTGGTAAAAAAGCAATTTAATAATGGCATGATACCGCATATGAGTTACTGGCGGAGGAGTCCATCGTTTATTGGAAGAGTCACGGATTGGATCTTTAAGAATTACCCTGAAAAAGACCGCTCTTCTATTACCCAACCACCAGTAATTGGAGAAGCAGTCGAAATTGTCTATGAGAAATCAAATGATGCAAAGTGGCTATCTAAAATGATCGGGCCATTAATTAAATACTTTAATTGGTTTTATTCAGAACGAAATATTGATGATGATGGACTGGTGGTAGTTATTCACCCATGGGAAACAGGCATGGACATGCTACCATGTTGGGATCAATTTATTGGCGTAAAGAAACTGTTTCAAGTTAGGTCAGGTCTATGGTTAAATAGATTAATAAAAAGGTATAATAGAGTAAATTGGAATATTAAAAAAATCATAGATATGGACTTATTTGTTGTTAAAGATGTTTCATTTAATGTCATTTATATCCTTGGCTTGCAGGCTTTAACAAGGTTATGCGAGAAAATAGGAGACAATGAAAACGCCCAAATATTCCTAACCCGTTCACAACAAGCTTTAAAATCATTGGAAGATAAAAGCTGGAACTCAAGTGCAAAATTTTATTTTGATTTGTATTCTAGATCTGACGACCAAATAAATGAATTAACAGTATCGGGATTGTTTCCCATTTTATTGTACATTGATAAAAAAAGAGCTAAATTAATCATTGAAAAACATATTTTAAATAAAGATGAATTTTGGACCAACTATCCAATACCTTCAGTTTCAGTTTCCTCTCCAAAATTCAGTCCAAAAAGTAGTTTC
>Ga0164318_10004130_pt1 | contig 13870 bp, 11 predicted proteins | sample GuaBasSedimGuay9_FD_113734 | JGI IMG/M metagenome (GOLD analysis project Ga0164318, IMG submission 113734) | Subseafloor sediment microbial communities from Guaymas Basin, Gulf of California, Mexico - Guay9, Core 4571-4, 0-3 cm | ecosystem: Environmental > Aquatic > Marine > Hydrothermal vents...
ACTATGGGCAATGCTCCAACAAATGTAGAAGTTGATTTTTATATTGTTCCAACAAAGAATATGAAATTAGTAGCCCATGCATATTGTACTAAGCACGGATTGTGGCAAAGTGATGAGATTGCTGTTGCAGTTAGCTAAATATAATATTTCATGCTAGAAATTTTAAAGCTTTTGAACATTCGTTCAAAAGCTTTTTTTATGAAAATAAATACCTCAATATTTGAATTATATTTACTAGATTTGCATACTTTATAATCCATAAATTCAAAATAACACATAACTATGATTAGCAAAAGGTTAGAAGAAGAATTAAACAAACAAATAAATGCTGAGATGTATTCAGCATATTTATATCTTTCAATGTCAGCATATTTAGCAAAAGAGAATTTAAATGGATTTTCACATTGGATGAAATTACAATTTGAAGAAGAACAAGGGCATGCAATGAAATTCTTTCAATATATTCTTGATAGAGGTGGCAATGTAGAACTTGAAGAGATAAACCGCCCTCAGGTTAGCTGGAATGGTATTATTGATGTATTTGAAGAAATTTATAAACACGAACAATATATTACAAACCTAATTAATAATCTAGTGGATGTAGCTATTCAGGAAAGGGATCATGCTACAGTTGCTATGCTTCAATGGTATGTTAGCGAACAAGTTGAGGAAGAATCAACAGTATCTGAATTATTAGACCAATTGCGCATAATTGATGGCAAAGGCTCGGGCTTATTTATGCTTGACAGAGAGGCTAAATCTCGATCTTTAACTTCTAACTAAAAAACACAGAAAACAATGGTAAATTTACAAACTGAATATCTAGGTTTAACACTTAAGAACCCAATAATAGTAGCAAGCTCAGGATTAACAAATAGCTTAAGTTCAATAAAAAAACTTGCAGAGAATGGCGCTGGTGCAATTGTTCTTAAATCATTATTTGAGGAACAAATATTAGCAGAAACAGCACAAAATATATCTCTTGACCAGAGTTATGGCACTGATGTGCATGACTATATTACTGAGCATATGCGTAGCAGTAAACTTTCTGATTATACTACTCTTATTAGAGAAGCAAAGGCAGAAGTTGACATTCCAATTATTGCCTCAGTAAACTGTATTACTGACAGAGAATGGGTTTCTTTCACCAAAGAAATAGAAGCTGCAGGTGCTGATGCTCTAGAATTGAATATTGGAGTGCTTCCTTCCGACGATGAAATAAATAGTGCAGAAAACGAAGAAAATTATATTAAAATACTTGAGAAGGTAAGACGCAGCACTAATTTACCGATTGCTGTTAAAATGACTACTTACTCTGCTGGCTTGGCCAATTTTATCAAAAAGATTAGCTGGACTGGTTTTGTCGATGGGATTGTACTTTTCAACAAATATTTTCAGCCAGATATCGATATCGATAAAATGGAAATCACTTCTACAGGTGTTTTTACTACATCAGAAGACATTTCTACTTCGCTTAGATGGGTTGCAATAATGAGCAGCAAAATAGAAATCCCTATTTCGGCAACAACAGGAGTACATACTGGCGCTGATGTTATAAAGCAAATTCTTGTTGGAGCAAATAATGTTCAAATAGCATCTACACTTTATATAAATGGACCAAAGCAGATTAAGCTTATGCTTGAAGAAATGGAAAAATGGATGGAGAAAAATTCATTTAATACGCTTGATGCATTTAGAGGTAATATGGCTCTTAAAAATGATGTAAACACAATTGCTTTTGAGAGAATCCAATTTATGAAACATTACGGAAACATAGAATAAACTCAATAAATAAAAAAATAATGAACGAATTAAACGGAATCATCACGCAAATAATACAGGTATCACCTACCATGAAAGTTTTCAGGATTGCTCCTGACGGCTGGGATTTGCCAGATTTTAAAGCTGGGCAATTTTGCGCCCTATTTCTTCCTGGAGGAACTGCTCGTTGCGAGGAGTCTACTCCTGAATTTGAAGAAATTGCTGATGATAAAATGATTAGAAAAGCATACTCCATCGCTTCTAGTTCTAGAACAAAAGAGTTTCTTGAGTTTTATATTACCCTTGTTCACTCTGGAGCATTAACTCCTAGAATGTTTAGCCTAAAAATTGGTGACAGAATTGGTGTAGGAACTAAATTTGTTGGTATGTTTACCATAGACCAAATTCCTGTAGAAAGAAATATTATTCTTGTTGCCACAGGAACCGGTGTAGCTCCATATATGAGTATGTTACGTAGTGATGCTCTTAAGCGTAAGGGTAAAATTGCAGTTATTCATGGTGCAGCAAATTCATGGGATTTAGGTTATTCTTCTGAATTAGACCTTCTTCAATCAATTAACTCTGATTTTAAATATATTCCAACAATTACCAATCCTGAAGGCGAAATGACAAAATGGAATGGTCATGTAGATTTTATTCAAGATATGTGGAATAAAGGAATTATGGAAAAAACTTGGGGATTTAAACCAATGCCTGAGAATACTGACGTTTTTCTTTGCGGAAACCCTCGAATGATTTCTGATATGGAGGAAGCAATGGGCGTTGATGGTTTTTCGGAGTGGCATAAAAAGAAGAATCCTGAAGGACAAATTCATGCTGAGAAATTCTAGTAAATAGCTAAAACATAAAACCAAACAAATCGATAATTATGAAGTATTTTAATTCAATAGACGAAACATTAGATTTTGCAATTGAGCAAGAGCAGATAGCTGTTGACTTTTATAGTAAACTTGCTAAAAGTGCTAAAAGCAATGATTTAAAAAAGATTTTTCTTGACTTCGTAAAAGAAGAAATGGGTCATAAGCTTAAACTTCAGAAAATAAAAAAAGAAGGTATTTTTAGTAATGAGAACCCTAAAGAAGTTCTTGACCTTAAGATTTCTGATTATTTGGTTTCTGTAAAATCTAGCCCTGATATGACTTATCAGGATACTCTTATAATTGCTATGAAAAGAGAAAAAGCTGCTTTTAAATTATACAAAAACCTAGCTGCTATGTCACCTAATGAGGAACTTAGCGTTATTTTTAATAATTTGGCTTTTGAAGAAGCAAATCATAAACTTCAGTTTGAAACTGAATATGATGATCTTATATTAAAGGATAATTAAGAATCTTTTTTAGATTAATCTAATTTTAAATAAATAAAAAGTGAATTGTAAAGGCTATGTCTTTTACAATTCACTTTTTTAGAATAATACAAAACACAATAATGCAAAATTTCACATCAGAAAAGGCTAAGGAGTTAGCAAATAATGGCTATTTTTTTAATAGAGCATATTATTTGCAACGAGCACTAAGCTTAGTGAAGCCACATTGGAAATTATTAATGGCATTTACTACCATTTATCTTGGGTCGATGTTTTTATTATTAATAAACCCTGCAATTGGCCAAATAGTACAAATGGTAGTTTCGGGACCTATTTCAGCAGGATATTATTATACTCTAAAAAAGATTATTGATAACGAAGTTATAACTATTAATGATTTTTTTGAAGGCTTTAAGAGTTTTGTGCCCACAATGCTAGTTTTTATGATGGTAAATTTACTAACTACTGTAAGTTTAGCCTTATATTATTTTCCCGCAATATTTGTTGCTACCATTTATCTTTTTGCAATGCCATTGGTTGTTTTTGGCAAAATGACGTACTGGAAGGCCATGGAAAGTAGTAGAATTATTATCATGAAGAAATTCTGGGAAGCATTACTTTTTGGAGCTACAATTATTGGGATAAATATATTAGGAATTCTGGCATTAGGAGTTGGTCTTTTATTCACATTACCCCTATCCTATGCTCTTATTCTAGTAGCTTACGAAGATATTTATGGCTTTGAAAATGAGCCTACATATTCTAAAAATGATTTTAGCCATTTTAGATAATTTTATTTACTAAAACAATGTATAGTACTCACGAACAATATATGAACAGATGTTTGCAGTTGGCCATAAAAGGCAGAGCAACTGTAAAACCTAACCCGATGGTTGGTAGTGTAATTGTTCTTGATAATAAAATAATTGGCGAAGGTTATCACAGAAAATATGGTGAAGCCCATGCCGAAGTTAATGCAATAAATAGCGTTGAGGACCAATCTCTATTAAAAGATGCAACATTATATGTTAATCTTGAACCTTGTGCACACCATGGTAAAACACCACCTTGCTCCGACCTTATTGTTGAGAAAAATATTAAACGAGTAGTAATTGGTTGTATTGATAGTTTTGCAAAAGTTGCCGGCAAAGGAATAGAAAAAATGCGTAATAATGGTGTTGAAGTTATTGTTGGAATATTAGAAAAAGAAAGCTTGGAATTAAATAAGGCTTTTTTTAATTTCCATAGTAATAAGCGTCCGTATATTATTCTTAAATGGGCGCAAACTACTGATGGATATATAGATATAAACAGAAAACAAGACGATGCTATTGGCATAAACTGGATAACGCATCCAGTTCTAAGAATGCTTGTTCATAAATGGCGTAGCGAAGAGAGTGCAATTCTAATAGGAAATGGAACCCTATTAAACGATAATCCACAATTAGATACCAGAGAATGGGCAGGAAGAAATCCCCTTAGAATTCTACTATCGATAGATAAAAAATTAAACACTGATTATAAACTACTTGATGGTACTACAAATACTATTGTATTCTCAAATTCTGAAGATCTAGAAATTAAAAATACAGAATTTATTAGCATTAAAAATAATACTGAAGCAATAGAACAAGTATTAGAAGAGCTTTATACTAGAGATATTCAGTCATTGATTGTAGAGGGTGGAAAAGCTACTCTACAAAGTTTTATTGACAAAAACCTTTGGGACGAAGCAAGAGTATTGATTGGAAGAAAAACCTTTGGTGATGGATTATTAGCACCTACAATAAGTATTAAACATTCTGCTAGTTATAGTATCTTAGATGATACTATTCTACAATATCATAATTTATAATGGGTATATTTTTAATGATCATCGCTATAATATTTTTTGTAAGTATCCTATTGATATTTAGAGTTTTTAATAACTATAAAATAGATAATTACCAAGCACTTATAGTAAATTACTTTATTGCTGCATTATTTGCGATAACTATTTATAGCGGAGATTTAACCTTAACTGATATTCCAAATCAATTATGGTTTCAACCAAGTTTATTATTAGGGCTTTTATATTCAGTAGGTTTTTTAATATTTGCTCTAAGCACACAAAAAGCAGGAATTGCAATTACTTCTGTATTCAGCAAAATGTCAATATTAATACCAGTATTATTTGGCGCATATTTTTATGAATCAGAGAGTATTACAATAATAAAAATATCAGGATTATTTTTAGCAATGTTATCTTTCTTTTTGATATTTAAAAGCGAAAAATCAGAAATAATAAATAAAAAAGCAATATTTCTTCCTTTGTTAATTTTCTTATTTACAGGGCTTAATGATACTATACTAAAATATATTAGAGAAGTATATTTCAATATTGCAGTATCGGATATTAATTCTGAAATATTTATTATGGGTTCAATATTTAGCATTTCCTTTATTGTCAGTATTATAATATTTGGGATTCCAATACTTCTAGAGAGACGAAAAATAGAAATTAAGAACTTTATTGCCGGTGCAATATTAGGAATAATCAATTTCCTAAGTGCTTTTACTATGTTTAAAGCAATGGGGCATTTTGAGAGCTCCGTGTTTTTTCCAATATTTAATGTGGGAATAGTAGGCTTATCTGCAATAGTAGGTGTAATCTTTTTCAAGGAGAAACTATCAAAAACAAATTATATAGGTTTAGCTATTGCATTAGGAGCTATACTTTTACTTACAATTAATTAACACAAAAGAAAAAATTTTAATAAAAAGTAAGTAATAAAAACTATACTTTTGTAAACTAACAAAATGAAAATAATTAATATCCAAAACACACACTATTATGGATAACATCAAGAAATTATCGATTATTATTCCTGTTTATAATGAGGAAAAAACTATTCATGAGATACTTAACCTCGTAAAAAAGGTTGAACTAATTAATGATATAGAGAAAGAGGTAATCTTAGTAAATGATGCTAGTAGCGACAATAGCGTTGCTGTATTAGAGAATTATATTGCTGAGAATCCTAATGATGGCTTACAATTATTTTCGCATGAAAAAAACAAAGGTAAAGGAGCCGCCCTACATACAGGAATTGCAAAAGCAACTGGCGATTACTTAATCATTCAGGATGCTGATTTAGAATACGATCCAGAAGAGTATAACATCCTATTAAAGCCCGTAGTTAAAGGCTTTGCTGATGTTGTATATGGCTCAAGATTTATGGGCAGCAAGCCTCACCGTATTTTATTCTTTTGGCATAGTATAGGAAACAAATTCCTAACCTTTACTTCCAATGCTTTTACCAATCTAAATCTTACAGATATGGAGACCTGCTATAAGCTTTTCCGTACTGATATTATTCAAAATATAAATCTTAAAGAAAACAGATTTGGTTTTGAACCTGAAATAACTGCAAAGATTTCTAGAATTAAGAATATTAGAATTTATGAAGTAGGAATTAGCTATTACGGACGTACATTTGAAGAAGGCAAAAAGATCGGTTGGAAAGATGGCATAAGAGCAATTTATAGTATTCTGAAATACAATATCTGGAGTAAAAAAGCATAATCCAATGACAAAAGAAGGCTTATTTGGCAAAACATTAGATGAATTAAAAGAAGTAGTATCAACTATTGGCTTACCTAAGTTTACTGCTAGTCAGATTGCTGATTGGCTGTATAAAAAGGATGTCAATAGCATTGACGAAATGCATAATTTATCTAAAAGTGCTAGAAATAAACTTAACGAAAATTACACATTTGGGACTAATGCTCCAATCAGCGAGCAAAAATCTTCGGATGGTACTAAGAAATATCTCTTCACTAGCGAATCTGGAAATTTTATAGAAACAGCTTATATTCCTGCTGATGGAAAAAGAAACACCCTATGCGTATCCTCGCAAGTAGGTTGTAAAATGGCTTGTGAGTTTTGCATGACTGGCCGTCAGCACTTTAATGGCAACCTTAGCGCAGCAGATATTGTTAATCAATTGCGCTCCTTGCCCGAATGGCATAATGTAAGCAATATTGTATATATGGGCATGGGCGAGCCTCTCGACAACTTAGAAGAAGTATTAAAAAGCCTTGAAATATTAACCTCCGACTGGGGAATGCAAATGAGCCCACGAAGAATTACCGTTTCTACAATTGGTGTTATTTCTGCTATGAAAATATTTCTAGAAAAATCAAAAGCTAATTTAGCAATAAGCATGCACAATCCATTTTCGGAAGAGCGTAAAGATATTATGCCTGTAGAAAACGCAAATCCTATTGCCGATGTCATTGCTGAGCTTAAGAAACATGATTGGGATGGACAAAGAAGAGTCTCTTTTGAATACATTATTTTCGAAGGTCTTAATCATTCTCAAAAACATATAAATAAAATTGCAAGTCTTTTGAATGGGTTAAAATCGAGGATGAATCTTATAAGATTTCATGAAATTCCTGATAGTAAATTTGGCACTACTGTGGACGAACATCTTTTTGATTTTCAAGCCAAGCTAAAGGCAAAAGGCATAGTAACTACCATTAGAGCATCTCGTGGTCAGGATATTGACGCTGCTTGTGGTTTATTGAGTACAAAAGCTATGCAAAATAAAGCTAAATAGCTTTAATAATAGTATCGCTAATTTTTAATCCTTTTTCATTTCTGTATTTTATAATACTTTAGCTATTATTATTATATAAATAATCTATTGTGTTTCAGTCTTTTGTACATTCAATTGTAATATCTGTATTATTAGTTTTATAAACTATTATTAATATCTTTGCTAGCTTATTAAAAAGCATACCAATTATTGCTATTTTTATCCAAATTATAAAACTATGAATAAAATAAAAAAGCCGAGCTTCTTATTAGCGCTTCTACCAATATTGGTTCTTATCGTATTTCTTGCCCTGAATATTAATATTTGGGGCGACGAGAGTCTTGGAGGGCCAAATCAACTTGCACTAATAATTGGAACAGCTGTAGCCGGTAGCGTTGCTGCATATTTAGGTATTTCATTCGAAAAAATGGAAAAATCCATTGTGAAAAATATTGGTGATGCGATGCCATCAATACTCATCTTATTATTGATAGGTGCACTTTCGGGCACATGGATGATTAGTGGCGTAGTGCCCATGCTAATAGTTTATGGTCTAGATTTATTAAATCCCAATATATTCCTATTTGCTACTGTACTCATTAGTTCCATAGTTTCAATATCCATTGGTAGTTCGTGGTCTACAATAGCCACTATTGGTGTTGCACTATTAGGTATTGGAACAGCTTTAGGTTTCTCCCCAGCAATGGTTTCTGGAGCAATAATTTCTGGAGCATATTTTGGAGATAAATTATCACCCCTTTCGGATACTACTAACCTTGCCCCTGCAATGGCTGGTACAGATTTATTTACACATATAAAATATATGCTTTATACTACTGTACCAACTCTTATTATAACACTTATAGTATTTTTGGTATTAGGATTTAAACATGATGCGGCCTCTGAGCCAAGCGAAATTGAGGCCCTTAAAGCGGCAATTGAATCAAGATTTGTTATCACCCCATGGTTACTATTAGTACCTGCTATTCTTATATTTGTAATTGTAAAAAAAGTATCGCCATTGGTAGCATTATTTATAGGTACATTGGCTGCAACTGTTGCTGCAGTAGTATTACAAAGTGAAGTTATATCCGATACTTACCAACAAATAATGAATGGCGGATTAGTTGATAATCAGGTCCCCTATTATGTAAAAGCTTATGTTGTAACAGCTACTTCGTGGTTTGGTAGTAGTTCAATCCTTACCGATAATGAAAATGTAAACGGTCTTTTATCAACAGGCGGAATGGCTGGCATGTTAGATACAATATGGTTAATCATTATTGCAATGGCTTTTAGTGGCGTTATGGAATCTGCAGGTCTGCTAGTACGAATTGCAAGCTCCATTATCAAAAAGGCAAAATCCACAGGATCTCTTGTTGCATCAACTGTAGCCACAAGTATATTTATGAATATCACTGCTTCAGAGCAATACATTTCGGTGGTAGTTCCTGGCAGAATGTATGCCGATGTATATAAGCAGCGTAAACTTAAGCCTGAGGTTCTTAGCCGATCGCTGGAAGATGGAGGCACAGTAACCTCAGTTCTTGTTCCTTGGAACACTTGTGGTGCTGTTAATTCTACTGTATTAGGAGTTTCTACAATGGCATATTTGCCTTATGCTATTTTTAATTTAGTAAGTCCTTTAATGTCTGTTCTGGTAGCATACCTCGATTTCAAAATCCGTAGATATACCGATGAGGAATATGACGAACTTATGAGAATTGAAGCTTCACAAAGCGATGGTGGAATCTAGTATAAAGTTTAATAAATGTATATAAAATTCATATTTCTTATAATAACTGTATTTACTTTTTCGACAGTAAATGCAAATATTAGCACCTCACCCAATGAAACTAAAAAGCAGAAAAGCAATATTAGTTTTAGGGAATATATTTGGGGTATTACGCATCCATTTATTGCCTTGAAAGTAAAACGCATTAGCCATAAAGCTTTACATATAACCGATAGCTTGGAAAATGCTAAAATACTAAGCGACAAATCTGGTGGCCAACTCGATGCATTTAAGCATTCGTATTGGATGGCCTCTTTAACGCAAGAAATAAAAGTTCACAAAGCACGAAGGATAGGTATTATTCACGAAAAAGTAAATTACAAAAGTTATAAAAGAGGGAAATCAAATCAAGACTCCACAGCCTCAGCAATGGATATTCTAAATAATGAAGTTGGAATATCCATTGGTAGCATTTATAAAACGGTATCTAAAATTGAGCTTATATCAATTACTATTGATGCAATAGAAAATGGCAAAATGTATATCCTCAAAAAAGATGAGAATGGCAATTACCTTGATTGTGATGATAAAATAATAAACCTAAGCAAAGAGTCTGGCTGGAATAAACGAAAATGCTTGATTGGGTCGTAAAATCAATTGACTATCTAATTCCCAAACACCTTCATAAATTATTTTTATAAAAAGAAAAAGCGATAAATCACTTTACCGCTTTAAATGTTTTCACAACGGAATAATCCTTATTGTGAATTGCTTCATTTCGTGTGTCAAAGATAATAAAATATTTGTTATATTTACAAAAATATTTAACTGACGCTCAAAAAAATAATTATGAAAAGAATTTTAGGATTAGATTTAGGGACAACATCAATAGGTTGGGCTTTTGTACATGAAGCAGAAAATAGCGAAGAAAAATCAGAGATAATAAAACTAGGTGTAAGAGTTATTCCTTTATCCACTGATGAAGAAACTGATTTTCAAAAGGGAAAAGCAACTTCTATCAATGCTGACAGAACATTAAAGCGCGGAGCTAGAAGAAATTTAGATAGATATCAATTAAGGCGAACTGCATTAATTGAGACTCTAAAAACAAATAATTTTATCGACTTAACAAATGAGACTTTATCTGAAAATGGTAAGAAATCAACTTTTTCAACTTATGAGATACGTGCTAAAGCCGCAAAAGAAAGAATAAGCAAATTAGACTTTGCTAAGGTATTATTAATGATAAATAAGAAACGCGGGTATAAAAGTAGTAGAAAAGCACAATCTGACGATGAAGGAACAGCAATTGACGGTATGTCTGTAGCAAAAAAACTATATAATAGCAAATTGACTCCTGGACAGTACGTATTCAATCTGCTTAAGAAAGAGAAGAAAATAATGCCAGAATTCTATCGTTCTGATTTACAAAATGAATTTGATAGCATTTGGAATAAACAAATAGAATACTATGGTGAAATACTAAAGCCTAAACTAAAAGAAGAATTATTAAACAAGAATAAAAGCCAAACATGGGCAATCTGTAAAGACCCATTTAATATAAAAGGGGTTAAACTACAAGGTAAAACAAAGGAACAGAAAATAGAAAAATATAGATTAAGAACAATTGCTTTAGAAGAAAAGCTTGAATTAGAACTCCTAGCAATAGTTTTACAAGAGGTTAATAATCAGATTAATCAATCATCTGGCTATTTAGGTGCAATTAGTGACAGAAGCAAAGAACTTTATTTTAATAAGCAAACTGTAGGAGAATATCTTTATCTTCAATTAAAAGAAAATCCTCATGCACGATTAAAAAACCAAGTTTTTTATCGCCAAGATTATCTTGACGAGTTTGAAACAATATGGGAAGCACAAAAAGCATTTTACCCAGAGCTAACAAATGATTTAAAACAGCAAATTAGAGATATCGTAATATTTTATCAGCGAAGACTTAAATCTCAGAAACATCTAATTAGCGAATGCCAATTTGAAAAACAGCATAAAGCAATTCCAAAATCATCACCTTTATTTCAGGAGTTTAAGATATGGCAATTGATAAATAATCTTGAAATACGACATATTCCAACAAGAACAAATTATAAAAATGAGGACATAGAACAAGATTTAAAAGAAATACTATTTAGCGAATTAAACATTAGAGAGAAGCTTAGCGCTAATGATATACTTAAACTACTAGTTAAAGATCCTAAAGAGCATGAGCTGAATTATAAAGAAGGTTTAGAAGGGAATAGAACTAATGCAGCACTTTATAAAGCTTATCAAGAAATATTAATGCTCGAAGGAGAAGAGTATGATTTTAAAAAACTAAAAGCTGATAAAATAAATGATATTATTGTATCTAAATTTTCGGAAATAGGAATAAATCAAGATTTAATGTTCTTTAATATCGATAAAGAAGGAGATCATTATGACAAACAAGCAATACTCCAACTATGGCATTTATTATATTCTTATGAAGGAGACAATTCACATACAGGAGATAAAGGGTTAATAGAAACCTTAAGTAATAAATTTGGTTTTAAACCTGAATATGCAAAAATCATTTCTAAAATTAAATTACAATCTGATTATGGAGCTCTATCAAGTAAAGCAATACGTAAAATATTACCTTATTTGGAAGCAGGTCATCCTTTTGCAATGAGTGAAAGCGAAAATGGATTGATTGGAGCTACTAACCTAGCTGGATATAATCATTCATCATCATTAACTAAAGAACAATTAGAGAAACGTAAATTAAAAGATATACTTGAATTACTACCTAAAAACTCTCTGCGTAACCCTGTTGTTGAGAAAATACTAAACCAACTAGTAAATGTTGTAAATGCAATTATACAGGATGACAAACTAGGTAAGCCTGATGAAATAAGGGTTGAACTGGCACGTGAGCTTAAAAAATCGGCTAAAGAACGCTCTGAAATGACTAAGAACATAAATGCAGCGAATACAAGGCATGATAAAATACGAAAGATATTACAAACAGAATTTGGAATATCAAAAGTAACAAGAAATGATATTATTAGGTATAAACTATGGGAGGAGTTAGAAAGTAATGGTCATAAATCAATATACACAAACACATATATTCCAAGAGAAAAAATATTCTCAAAAGAATTTGACATTGAGCATATTGTTCCAAAAGCTTTAATTTTTGATGATAGCTTCTCAAATAAAACTCTAACGGTAAGGAGTGTAAATCTTAAAAAGAGTAATGAAACAGCCTATGATTTCTTAAATGATTATCTAAATAAAGATAAATTTATGCAGTTTCTTTCACGTGCTGAGAAACTATGGAAAGATGGAAAGATAAGTAAGGCTAAGTATAATAAACTTCTTATGAAAGCATCAGAAATACCTGAAGGTTTTATAGAAAGAGATTTAAGAAATAGTCAATATATTGCTAAAAAAGCAACTCAAATGCTAAGTGAAATTGTACGTAAAGTAAGCACTACTAGTGGTAGTATTACAGGTCGTTTACGTAGCGATTGGCAATTAATAAATATAATGAAAGACCTCAATTATAATAAATATGATAAGTTAGGGCTAACAGAGGTAATTGAAGGCAAAAATGGACAACCTGAGCACAGAATAAAAGATTGGACAAAACGAAATGACCATCGCCATCATGCAATGGATGCTTTAACTGTTGCATTTACAAAACCTGCTTACATACAATACTTAAATAATCTGCATGCTAGAAGAGACGAAAATCAAAAGACGCATAAAATTATTCTTAATATTGAGCAGAAGAACCTACATAGAAACGAAAAAAGTAAATTAGTTTTTAATCCACCTCTACCTATAAAGGAATTTAAAGCTGAATCAAAAAAACATCTTGAAAACATACTCATCTCATTTAAAGCTAAAAACAAAGTTGTTACTAGAAATAAGAACAAAATAAAAGGTAAAGAAAAACCTCAAATTTCCTTAACACCACGTGGGCAATTGCATAAAGAAACTATTTATGGTAAAATTGAAAGATATGAAACTAAACTGATTAAAATAGGTTCTAAGCTTGATATTGAAATGATTATGCAAGTTGCTAATCAAAAATACAGAGAGGCTTTATTAGTGAGGCTAGCAAAGTTTGACGGTAATCCTAAAAAAGCTTTTGCAGGCAAAAACTCTCCATCAAAGAATCCTATTATTATTATCCATGGTAGTAATAATACTGATATTGATAATACCGTACCTGAAAAAGTAAAAATTGTTTGGAAAACAAATCAATATACCATAAGAAAAGAGATCTCTCCTGATTTAAAAATAGAAAAAGTAATAGATGTAGGGATAAAAAGAATACTACAAAATAGACTAAATGAATATAATGGAGATGCTAAGAAAGCATTTGTTAATCTTGAGGAAAATCCTATATATCTAAATAAAGAAAAAGGGATAACTATTAAAAGAGTTTCCATTACTGGAGTAAGTAATGCCGAAGCACTA
>Ga0164318_10004131_pt1 | contig 13868 bp, 12 predicted proteins | sample GuaBasSedimGuay9_FD_113734 | JGI IMG/M metagenome (GOLD analysis project Ga0164318, IMG submission 113734) | Subseafloor sediment microbial communities from Guaymas Basin, Gulf of California, Mexico - Guay9, Core 4571-4, 0-3 cm | ecosystem: Environmental > Aquatic > Marine > Hydrothermal vents...
ATTTCTCCACTTCGCATCTCTCTCCTGGAAAGCATGAAATAACTCTGACAGTTTTAGATTCAACAGAAAAGTCCTCACAGACAAGCATTACTATTTATGTTGGCAAAAATAAAGAGAGTACTCCAGGATTTGAAATAATGTTGCTTATTGGAGCGATAGCCATAGCATTGGCAATGAGAAGGAGGAGGGAAATTTGAATAAAATTTTCTGGGAATGGACAACTTTCGTGCGATTTCTGACTGCTTCTGTTAATGACGGAGAAAAAGAGCCACCAACTGGGCTATTATGGTGGGGCTCTATTGTGGGTTTCTTGATTCTCGTTATTGCGATTATAATAATTGCGGTGATTTTGGTTAAACTGATTAAACGCAGTAAAAAATCTAAATAAAATGCTTTCATCGAAATTATTAATAATTCAAATTTCATTCACTCAACATGACAGATAAATATGAGGAATGGAAGAAAAATTTCAAATGGGATGTGCCGGAATATTATTCCATTGCTGATGTTGTTGATGAACATGCCAAAGATAGAAGCAAGGTTGCCATTTACTGGGAGGATGCAGATGGAAATAGGAAAAAGATTACATACTGGGAGTTGAGAGACGAGTCCAACAGATTTGGAAATCTTTTAAGAAGTATGGGAATGAAAAAAGGGGATAGAATTCTGGTAATAATGCCCCGCCTTCCAGAAGTTTTTGCAGCACAACTGGGGAGCTTTAAGATAGGGGCTATAGTGGTTCCATGCCCCGATATGCTGAGGGCAAAGGATATAGAATACAGGGCAAATAATTGTGAGGCTAAGGCAATAATTGCTTCTCTGGATTCTACTGCCCATGTGGATGAAGTGAGGGATAAAATAAAGGTGGAGAATTTCATAGTGGTTGGAGGGGAGAAGGATGGATGGGTGAGTTATGAAAAGGAGGTGCCAAAACAGTCAAGAAATTTAGAGAAGGAGAAGATAAAATCAACTGATATAATGACCATAAATTATACATCAGGAACAACAGGAGAACCAAAGGGAGTAATGCATGACCATAAATGGATTTATTGCATGTCAAAGACCAATGCTGTTTACTGGTGGAATGCCCATCCTGATGAATTATTATGGGCTACAACATCTCCAGGATGGGCAAAATGGTTCTGGAGCCCCATAGGAGTTGCCCTTGCCACAGGAACAAGTCAGTTAATTTATAATGGAAGATTCAATCCTCCCAAATTTCTGGAGTTAATGGAAAAATATAGGGTAAACAGGCTATGCTCCACACCCACAGAATACAGAATGTGGGCTCAGGAAGATTTGGAAAGTTATGATTTGAGTGACATGAAAAAGTTTCTGAGTGCGGGCGAGGCTCTTAACAGGGAAGTCATTGACAGATTTTACAAGGCATATGGCATCCTCATATATGACGGCTATGGACAGACGGAGACAACTGGCTTGGTATGCAACTACGATGGAATAGAAGTAAAGCCAGGTTCCATGGGCAAGCCCATGCCTGGTGCGGAGATAAAACTGGTGGATGAGGAGGGCAGGGAAGTGCCTCTCGGACAGGTGGGACAGATAGCAGTGCCGATAAAACATCCGGGCTTAATGGTGGGATACTGGAACGGGAAAACTTTGCAGGAAATTGCTGTCAATGGTTTCTATCTCACAGGTGACCTTGCAAGAATGGACGAAAATGGCTATTTATGGTTTGAAGGAAGGGCGGACGATGTAATTAAATCATCGGGCTATAGAATAGGTCCATTTGAAGTGGAAGATGCTCTGGTGAAACATCCTGCTGTGGTGGAGGCGGCTGTGGTGGCGTCTCCTGACAAGATAAGGGGGAATATAGTGAAGGCTTTCGTGGTTTTGGCGGAAGGATATGAAGGAAGCAGCGAACTGGTGAAGGAACTGCAGAATTTTGTTAAAGAGCAGACAGCCCCCTATAAATATCCGAGAGAAATAGAATTTGTTAAGGAGCTTCCAAAGACGATCAGCGGGAAGATAAGGAGAGTGGAATTGAGGGAGATGGAAAGGAAGAAGAAGATGGAGATGTGGGAAAAGGAAGGGAATTAGCCTTTCCTTTTCCTTATTTGCTTGAAATTCAGAAACCACTGGGTTTCATCCCATATTTTATAGGGTATCCAGATTTTTCCCATTATATAAACAACAGAATGAATAAATAAACTTTATCGATGATATCATTTTTTAATGCTTATCGCCGCAATTTCCAGGAATAGCCCGATGGGAATGAATATTCCGAGAAATGAAATACCAATGGCAACTGAAATAAGACCGATGATGATAAAAATGAAGGCGATATAGTCCAGCACTCCTGCTTTCATTTTTTGCTCTTATCAACTCCATCACTTTTCAGTGCCCTCACAACATCCTCAATGGCGGGATTAAAATCAACGTTTCTTTTGCTTGAGTAGCCTGTAGCCCTTACTATTCTTTTGTCCACAATAATCATATGGAGAGTAATATTAAACTTTGCGTGGAAGAAAAACATCACCACCCCAATTCCATTGAATGAAGAAATGCCCTTGAGATATTATATGCTTTTATTAATAGAGATGGATTTAGCAACAGAGGGACAAAATCCATGATTTTTATTTCATTAATTTCCTTACCATTTATTTTTTCAAATATGCGGGCAAAATCTTCATTGTACATTCCCTCAACACTTTTCTTCCCCTTTATCAGTAAAGGACTGAGCACTGGATGCCTCTTCAATTTTTCATTATATAAAACAAGATTGTCGATATTTTCTGCAAGAATTTCTGCAGCATGTATTATTGATGAGATACCTCCAAGAGTAAAGGGATTTGTTATGGCGGCAGCATCTCCAATTAATGCAACTCTTTCATCAGCAATTTTGTCTGCAAAATTACATGGAATGAGTCCCGCCTTCTTCCCAATAATCTTTCCCCCGATTTTTTTCTCCTTTAAAAAAGCGTCAAGATTTTCAAATTTCCCTATACATCCTGCATTTATGCTTTTCTCCTTGGGAAAAATCCATAAATAATAGGAGGAATAATCTTTGTCAAAATAAAATTCAAGGTAATTCATTTCCTTTGTATCAAATTCAATTTCATACTGGCATCCAAGCATATATTCATATCTATTGCCAAAATAATTTTTTATTACAGAAAGAGGACCATCTGCCCCTATGCATACATCATATCTTATTTTTTCTCCTTTCATATATAAAAAATGGGAGTTAATTTTTTCCACTCTCGATGAAAATGATATTCTTCCTCCCCTCTTTATTACTTCATCAGCCATCCCCTCAAGCCATTTCTGGCGATCGAGAACATATCCTTTTTTATTCCCATAAAAATATTTTTCTCTGAATAAACATTTTACTCCTTCCACTTCTTTTGAAATGTATGGCATGGAATCAAAGGGAATTTTTTTAAGGGAGGCTGCATCGCATCCCTCACCACATGCACTGCTTTTTATTCTTTCCCTGCCCTCAAGTAAATGAATCTCCTCGCCCTTCTCCAGTAAGAAGAGAGAGGTTATTAACCCTGCAGGACCTGCCCCCACTATATGAATCACAATAAAAATATTTTCAACATTTTAAATACTTCCTCCCATTTCTTTTTAGATGGACTACATATGCGGGAGAATTTACATGGGCATCATTCAGCATGCATGCATAGGAATAGAAGATGGAAAAATAGTAGAAATCAAAAAAGTTGCGGAAAGAAAGGCAAAGGATTATGGAGACGTCATTATACTCCCTTCCGGCATAGACGTCCATGTCCACTTCAGGGAGCCAGGCTATGAATACAAGGAAGATTTTTTTACAGGAAGCAGGGCGGCGGCAATGGCAGGAATAACATGCGTTTTGGACATGCCAAATAACAAACCTCCTATTCTTTCTAAAAATGCATTTAATGAAAAGGTGAGGAAAATAGAAACAAAGGCATGCATCGACTATGGCTTATATGCAGGAATAAAGGAGAGGGCATATGACGTGGATTGTATAGCCTATAAAACATTTCTTTCCTCGGACAATGAAATTTTCTGTTCTCCTGAGAAAATTCAAGATGTACTAAAGGAGGTTAAAAGGGTAAAAAAACCGATTGCCATACATGCAGAAATGGAGGAATGCATTGAAAGAAGAAATGCAAAAAACCTGGAGGAGCATGAAAGAAACAGGAAGAAGGATTGCGAAATAATGGGAATAAAGAAAGTTCTGGAAATAAATAGAGATATAGGAGCAAAGATTCATTTCTGCCATGTTACTCTGCCAGAGGCGGTTGAATTAATAAATGGAAAAGCAAGTTTTGGCTCAACCCTGCATCATCTTCTTTTTTCTATCCAGAGTAAATTTGGTTATCAGGCGATGGGAAAGGTGAATCCTCCTTTGAGAAAGGAAGAAGAAAGAAGGAGATTGTATGAAATGTTTGTCAATGGAAAAATTCTGATTCTGGAATCTGACCATGCTCCCCATTTACTGGAAGAGAAGGAAAATTTTGAACATGCTCCTTCAGGAATGCCAGGAGTGGGCTCAACCCTTCCCATACTGCTTTATATGGTGAAGGAAGGGAAGCTGAGAATGGATGTAATGCTCAACTTGGTGTGCAAAAAACCTGCAGAATTCTTTGGAATAAATAAAGGTGGTATTGAAATTGGAAAAGATGCGGATTTTATCGTGGTTGATTTTTCAGCAGAGAATGAAATAAAACCTCTTTCAAAATGTGGATGGAGTGCGTATGAGGGAATGAAATGCATATATCCAAAGGATGTTTACCTGAGAGGCAAAAAAATAGTGGAGAATTATGAATTCATGGGCAGAAAAGGAATGGGGAAAATGATAAAATGACTAACATAATGAGATGGTTCTGGGTTATATTTCTTTCCATGATGCCAATTTCTGAATTAAGGGGAGCCATTCCTCTTGCTCTTGGAAGTTATGGAATGAATCCATACATTTCCATTCCTGTAATAGTAATATTCAATTTCATTCCTGTGCCCTTCATTCTTCTTTTTCTCCAGCCAGTGGAAAAATGGTTGAGAAAATGGAAATTCTGGGATAACATGCTGAATAAAATTTTTGAGCATACAAGGAAAAGGACAAGGAAAAGCATAGAGAGATGGGAGAGTGTAGCATTAATTCTTTTTGTTGCCATTCCCCTGCCAGTAACAGGAGCGTGGACTGGCAGTCTGGCAGCCTATCTCTTCGGCTTGGAGTTTAAAAAATCACTGCTCTATATTTTTATTGGAATATGCATTGCGGCCATTATAGTAACAACAGCGACCATGGCAGGAATAAAATTACTCGGGATATAAAATAAAAGGAGGAGAAATTAGGGCGTCATATCCCCTGCATATTTGTCCACATAGAAGGGGTCGACGTTCACACCTGCATATCCTGCTGCCCATTCCTCCATCTTCTGCACCGCATATGCTGAATCGTCCTCAAAATTGTTGTAGTAATTCCATCCATCCATCTCGTAATATGTGAATACTCCATTTTGCATATCCTTTGTTCCATCATATGAATAATCCTTGTTGCTGGCAAATGCTCCCACCCTGCCATCTGTGACAACTCCTTTGAAATCTCCAATTTTGCAGGCATCGAAGGCGAAGAATATGTGCGAAGAGTCAGCGGCATCGAACTTCGCTTCAAACCATCCGTGTGTGATGTAAACCATATCAGCTGAAATCATGCACGAACCATAGTTTCTGTATTTTGTTCCATGTCCGGAATAGGTAAAGACAACATAATCGTCTGCATCTTCCTTGGCAAGAAGATTATCAATCGCTCCTTCTATATTATTCGCTGTTGCCTCGTTGTTGGTAAGCAATGTAACAGTATATCCATGGCTCTGCAGGAAATCCGCCCAATCCTGGGCATCATCACCTGGATAATTTAAATCATTGGCTGTTCCCGCATAATCTGCTATTCCAATGCACAGAGCCCATTTATTAACGATGCCATCACCGCCTCCTCCACCGCCACCATTATTGACTGTAACTGTAACACTGTCCGAACCAGTATTGCCCGCCGAGTCGGTTGCCTCCGCAACAATGGTATGGCTTCCATCTGTTGTTGTGGTGGTGTCCCAGTTATAGGAAAATGTTGTTGCAACATATGTGCCGTCGATGTAAATATCTGGGGTTATGGAACCATCTTCCTTATCACTCACTGTCACAGTAATTGTTACAGTGCCAGAGACGGTTGCACCATCTGAAGGATTTGTAATTGTCACACTGGGCGCCTTATCCTTTCCAACTCCTGGTGGTTTGCCTTTGAACTCAAATCCATAGGAAAGGGAAAACTTCACTCCCTCTTCAGTAAGCACTGGAATGATGGCTCTGCTGTCAATAAATTTCCTCTCCTTTATTTCGTTCACATTGGCATTAGAATCTTTTATTATGGGCGTTATGGCTCCAAACACAAAAAGCCCTGCCACAAATATTACCAATATTCTTCTCTCCATTTTTTACCTCCAGTATTTAATATCCGCTCCACCTTTAAAACTTTCTATCCCAGCCTCAAATGCATAGGGAATGCTATATATGTTACACTTCCTCAAACCTCTCCTTCAATTTATCCATCACCTTTGGCAGCGTTGTATATTCCATCTCCTCCATGGGCAGGCGATGAGGCTCAAATGGACCGTGGCGGCGCATATAATCTGCAATCTCCATTGCCTTGCGACGTGTGTAATCAAAGGCAGGGTCGTCGAACAAATCTTCATGCCCTGTCAGCATGCCATTCTTAACCTGAAAACCCACAGCCACCACTCTCGGTGGACCATCAAAGCGTGTGCATTTTGCATCTTTTATTCCCACAGGCATTATTGGTCCGTTATGACTGCCCCTCATCCATCCTGAGACAAGGTGGGGAAAGGCAAAGGGCTCAAGAACTTCTCCCAAAGCAGGTAATCCCGATTGGGCACGAACGGCAGCAACAGGGTCATCCTTTCCTATATATTCACCTGCAATCTGGAAAAGTTTTTCTGTGGATATAACGGCGACGGGTTCACTGGCAGGGAGTTTGCTACCTTCCTTTGGAAAAACACGCTTTATCACAAATCTTGACTTTGCTCCTATGAGGACGAGCAAATCATACATTTCCTCAGGTGTCTTCATGAACACTCTTTTATGCTCCTTTATATCCCATACTTCAAATACGAAGCCATTATGGAGATTGGGGTCTATAACAAGTCCTGCTGTATTGAATGGATCGCCAAATATCCGATATATTGGTAAATTAAATGCTCCAGGTTCTGTTTTGTCCATCAGAAAAGCAATAACAGGCTCAGATTTTCGCTCTGTAAACTCCATCTCTGCTATGCCAGGTCCCATCCCCTTTATATTTCCAGAGAAGGCATCCTTCAGTAAATCCTGTCCCGCACCATAAAATCCCAGTTCTTTCGCCACTTCCGTTGCCGCCTTGAAAACATCCCATGCAAGCCCGTGTATTTCTTCATTATCCTCCCCTCTATCATGGGTCATTATAAGTTCCAAATCATCGCCGCAGTGGGTAACGAAGAAGTCCTTTACCAGCCCGCTCTCCTTTGCTTCCTTCAATTTTTCGTTTGCCACATCAATTAGCCTAGAATCCACCTTTGAATGACCTGGGGTACCTCCAACATCCGCCTTTATAATACTAAATGTGGTCTTCATGGAAGTGTAAACATCAAGGGATTAAAATGCTTTGCTCCTGTTTAGGAGATTTCAGAAATATTTTAATAAAAATGAAATAGTGAAATATATTTATGGAAACATGAGAGCCTTCATTGCCATAGAAGTGGGCTTTAGCCATGAGATGGAAAAGCTTTACAGAATGCTAAAGGAAACAGGAGCCAAACTAAAGATGGTTGAACCCGAGAATATTCATCTCACCATAAAATTCCTGGGAGAGATAGATGAGGAAATGGTAAGGAAGGTAAAAGAGGAAATGATGAATGCTGTTTCTGAGGTAAAACCCTTCAGAGGTATCCTTAAAGGTATAGGGGCATTTCCAGGAAAGAATAGAATAAGGGTGATATGGATTGGATTTCATGATAATGGAGAAGTGGTGAAAATTTCCAAGGCGATAGATGAGGGTATTTCCAGATATGGATTTAAAAAGGAGAAAAGTTATGTCCCTCATATAACCATTGCAAGAATGAAGGGAGGAGAGAGAAAAGAGAAAGTGTTGCAGATAATAGAGGAATATGAAAAAAAGGAGTTTGGAGAAATTGAGTGCAGGGAAATAAAATTGAAAAAGAGTATTCTTACTCCAAAGGGACCCATCTATGAGGACTTAGAGGTAGTGGAATTATGAGAGAAATTATTGAGGAGGTGCTGAAAAGAATTGTTCCCTCTTCTGAAGAAAGAAAGAAATTAAATGAAATTGTGGGTGAAATAAAGGAGAGGATAGATGAAAGAAAGCCCCATGGCGTGGAGAGCATGTTGGTTGGCTCTGTGGCAAAGGATACTTATCTGAGCCATTCCCTTGATATAGATTTTTTTCTGCTCTTTCCTCCAAGTTATGAAAAAAAGAGGATAGGAGAGACAGCCATATCCATAGGAAAAGAAATACTGGAAAGATGGATGGTTCAATACGCGGAGCATCCCTACATAAGAGGCTTTTATAAAAACTACGAGGTCGACATAGTGCCCTGTTATAAAGTAAAGAGTGCCATGGAAAAAATCAGTGCGGTGGACAGAACCCCATTCCATACAAGATATGTGATTCAAAATTTAAAGGAAGAGATGAAAAACGAGGTGAGGATACTTAAGCAATTTCTGAAGGGAATAGGCTGTTATGGGGCGGAGGCAAGGGTGGAGGGCTTTTCCGGCTACCTCACAGAACTCCTCATATTGAAATATAAAAATTTTCTCCACCTTCTTGAAGAAAGCCGGAACTGGAAAGGAAAGATTGTTCTCTCTCTTAATGGAGAAAAAAAGGAATTCCCTGAAAGATTTGTTTTTGTGGATCCCATAGACTCCTCACGCAATGTAGCGGCGGCTCTTTCCGAGGAAAAACTTGAATTTTTTATAATGGCAGCAAAAGAATTTCTGAAGAAACCCAGCATCAAGTTTTTCTTTCCCAATCCTCCTCCTCCTATTAGCGAAAAAGAATTGAGAAAAAAGTTGAGAAATTTTATTGCAATTTGTTTCAAAAAGCCCCAGATACCAGATGATATTCTTTACCCTCAGATGAAAAAGGCGGCATCAAATCTTGAAACCCTACTGAAGGAATACGATTTCAGGATTCTGAAGAAAGCATGGCATTCCAATGAATATGCATTCATGGCAGTTGAGCTGGAATCGAAGGAAATTGGGGAAATAAAACTCCATATGGGCCCTCCATTGGATGAAAAGAAACATGTGGATGCTTTCATTAAAAAATGGAAGGAAAATGAAAAGGTGGTGGAAGGTCCGTTTATTAGAGATGGAAGGTTATGGGTGAAGATAAAAAGAGATTATACAAATGCTGTTCATCTGATAGAGAATAAAATGGCGGAAATAAATTTCGGAAAAAATCTCAATGAATTAAAGGAGGAAATGAAAATATGTCATGAAGAAAATCTTTTGAAGTTCAAGGATTACTGGGAAGAATTCTTCTGCCCAAAAAAGCCATGGAAAAGATGATTATATAAGTCCTGCTTTCTGGAGAAGAAGCAAATCTTCGGTGGAAAGTTTTTCTCCTTTTTTGAACTTCTGATATATTTCATCCGCCTTTTTCATTATAACATCCTTCTCCTTCTGTATCTCAAATTTCTTTTCCTTTTCCCTTATTTCCCTTATCCTTTCTTCTATTTCCCTTATCTTCTTTATATAGGAAATGAAATCTCTGTGTGCCTTATCGGCATTGAGTTTATTCATTATATATTCCTTTTCTATCTTTTTAAGTTCCTTCTGCAATCTACTGGCTTTTTTGAAACATTCCATCATCTCAATATGCTCCTTCTGAGCCCTATCAGCCAGTTCCTGAACCTTCTGATGCTCTTTATCGCTCTTTATTTTAAGTTCTTCTTCCTTTTTTATGAGTTCTCTCAATTCTTCATTACTTTCCAGTATTTTCTCTCTTTCTTTAATTTCCTTATTTAATTTTGCCAGTTCCTCTATGAGTTCTTCCTCCTCCCTCTTGCTCAATTGTTGCGTCATCTGCCTGAATTCCAAATCATCTCTTTTTTTTCTCAGGGATTCCAGGGAAGGACCCTCAGGCAAATATTTCTTTTTCAATTCCTTTAACTCGTTTCTCAATTTTTCATATTCGGTATTCAGTTTCTCTCTCATCTTCTTTGCCCTTGCCACATTTTTGTTGATTTCATCCCTCCTTTCCCTGTGCATTGAACCTTCCTTCCTGTATCTGTGTATTTCATCCAGTATACTCATCTTTTTTTTTCTCAAATCACTGGTAATCTGATTTAATTTATCCCTTTCCTCTTTTGCCTTATGGAGTTGCTCCCTCAATTCTTTTCTCTGATTTTCCAGAGCAATAATGTCATCATCCTCTATAACCATTCTATGCTTAAATTGAGTCTTTTATTAAAAATTTTCTCTATCCAGAAAGAGTTATAGAAAAATGGAACAATAGCTCGCAACACACAATGAAATATTTCGCCAATTCAGTTCTTTGCTTAACAGACTTCCCATTCCAAAAACTTTAATATCCTCCCCATCTTTTCTGCTTGAATGTATATAAGGCAGCCCATTGTGGCGGTGCTGGGTCATGTCGACCATGGAAAAACAACATTGCTTGATTACATTAGAGGCTCCTGCATTGCGGAAAGAGAGGCAGGGGCTATAACCCAGCATATAGGGGCAACAGAAGTTCCGTCTGAAGCCATCCATGCCATATGTGGAGATTTGCTGAAAAACAAAAAATTCAAAATTCCGGGGCTGCTTTTCATCGACACTCCAGGACATTTCGCCTTCACCACTCTGAGGGCAAGGGGTGGCGCCTTGGCTGATTTGGCAATCCTCATAGTTGATATAAATGAGGGAATGATGCAGCAGACTGAGGAATCCATAGAGATTTTGAAGAAATATAGAACACCTTTCGTTGTTGCCGCCAACAAAATAGATGCCATCTCGGGATGGAGAAAGGTGGATGGGATAATAAGTCAGAGAATAGAAAAACAGAATGAAAGAGTGCGTAAGGAATTTGATGAAAAATTTTACAGACTTGTTGGGAATTTATATGATAAAGGGTTTTCTGCCGATAGATATGACAGAATAAGGGATTTTACAAAGAATGTTGCCATAGTTCCCATCTCAGCAAAAACGGGAGAGGGAGTGCCCGAACTTTTAATGATTCTAATAGGCTTGGCACAAAGATTTCTGGAAGAGGAACTGATGACGGAAGATAAGGAGGCGGAGGGTACCGTGCTGGAAGTCAAGGAGGAAAAGGGTCTTGGAACAACCATAGATGCAATAATATACAATGGAATAATAAGGGAAGGAGACAGAATAATTCTGGGGGGAAAAAGAGGAGCAGTAATAACGAATGTAAGGGCTCTCCTCAAACCAAAACCTCTGGATGAAATCAGAGATCCATCCGACAGATTTTTGAATGTGAAGGAGGCACATGCTGCCTGTGGAATAAAAATAGCAGCACCCAATCTTGAAGAAACCTTCGCTGGTGCCCCAATAAAGGTGGTGAAAAATCTTGAGGAAGATATAAAGAAAATAAACAGGGAAATGAGCATAAATATTGAAGGGGCGGATGAGGGTATAATACTGAAGGCGGATGCCATAGGCTCCATAGAAGCATTATTTTATATGTTAAAGGAGAAGGGTGTGGCGGTAAGGAAGGCTGAAGTGGGGGATATATCGAAAAGAGATATTATGGAAGCACAGACAAATGCCAATCCTCTCAATAAAGTTATCTTGGGTTTCAATGTTAAAGTTCTGCCTGAAGTGGAGGAGAGTGGGGAGGTTAAAATAATAACGGATAAAATAATATATCATCTCCTTGAGGAATTCGATGAATGGAGGGAAAAAAGGAGGAAAGAACTGGAGGAGGAGAAGAGGAAGGAGGTAACTCACCCTGGAATGATAATGTTTCTTCCCGATTTTACATTTCGGGCGAGTAAACCCGCAATCATAGGAGTAAGAGTTCTTGCTGGAGAGATACGCCCCGGGCAGAGATTAATAAGGGATGATGGAAAAAACGTTGGTAAAATAAAAAGCATACAGGCTGAAAGGCATACAATAGAGAAGGCAATACAGGGAATGGAGGTTGCCGTGGCAATAGAGGGGGCTACTGTAGGGAGACAGATAAAGCCAGGACAGATAATGCTTGTGGATATAAGCCAGAATGAAATACAGAAATTGCTTGATATGGAATTGAGTGCAGATGAAAGGGATATTCTGGAAAAATTAATTAAAATAAAGAGAGAGAAATGAATCTCTTTCCCTATAAACCAAGGAGAAATCAGGAGGAAATGGTAAAAACAATTTTTGATTCCCTGAAAAATGGGAGACATCTTGTGATGGAATCACCTGCAGGTTCGGGAAAAACCATATGCTCTCTTGCCGCCGCCATCTCCTTTGCCATGGAAAGAGATATGGGGATTGTATATCTCACCCGCACCAATTCCCAGCAGAGGCAGGCAATAAAGGAACTGAGGGAGATGAAATTAGATGGAATAAAGGCGGTGGGATTGCAGGGGCGTGCTAACATGTGCCTTTTGATGGAGGAGATTCCTTCATTGCATGAGAGATATGCAGGGAATGAGGAGGTGGCAAGGCTGTGCAGGGCAAGGAAAAAGAGGAGTATGGAAGCATTGAGGGGGGAAAAGGTGGAGAACAGATGCCATTTTTTTGAAAATTTCATTCTCAAAAGGGAGGAGTTGAAATTCCATGACATTGTGGCAGCAGAGGAATTGATGGAATATGGAAGGAAATATGGAGTATGCGCCTATGAAATCAATAAAATGCTTGCGAGAAAGGCGGATGTGATAATCGCTCCCTATATCTACATATTTGATGAATTTTTGAGAGAATCATTCCTTTCAAATTTTAAGTATGCACCAGAGGATACCATACTCATTATTGATGAGGCACATAACTTGCCCGACTTCTGCCGTGAACTTCTTTCCTTTTCTCTCTCACTGAGGACAATAAAGGCGGCGATAAATGAGGCGGAGGAATATGGAATGAGGGAGGCGGAGTTATTGAACCTTCTTAAGGTAATGGAGAAGATATTTATCAAATGGAAAAAAGAGATCGAATTTTCCGAGACGGATGATGCTCTTCTCCCTGAAAAAAAACTGGAGGATGATTTGGAAAGAAATGGAATAAAAATTGAAGAAATTGATAGGATGGGGGAGAAATTGATGATGTATGGGGAAATAGTGGGGGATATAAAGGAAAGCAAGAATATGATGCCCCGTTCTTTTATGAGAAGTGTTGGCTCCTTTCTTATAAGATGGAAGGATTTAAATGAAAAATGGGTCAAACTTGTGGAGAGGGATGAGGAGAATATAAAAATAGAGGCGTATTGCTTAGATGCCTCCCTTGCATCTTCCATAATAAATTCCTTTTATTCCAGCATTCACATGTCAGGAACACTCCAGCCCATGGAGGAATACAGAAACAGTATGGGAATGGAAGCATCTCTTGCCCAGTTTCCTTCACCATTTCCAGAGAATAATAGAAAAATAATTTATGTGGAGGGGGTGAGCACAAGATATTACATGGAGGAAAATATGCTGGAGAAAATAAAGGATGGAGTGGAAAAAATCTGCAATTCCATAAACAAAAATACCCTCATTCTTTTCCCCTCCTATAATATTATGGGGAGATTCATGGAAAAATTGGAGATTGGAAGGAATATATATGTGGCGGAAAGGGGGGAAAAGCAGGAAAGCATAATGGGGAAGTTGAAAAAATTCAAGGAAAGGGGCGGTGTCTTTCTCTCC
>Ga0164318_10004132_pt1 | contig 13868 bp, 13 predicted proteins | sample GuaBasSedimGuay9_FD_113734 | JGI IMG/M metagenome (GOLD analysis project Ga0164318, IMG submission 113734) | Subseafloor sediment microbial communities from Guaymas Basin, Gulf of California, Mexico - Guay9, Core 4571-4, 0-3 cm | ecosystem: Environmental > Aquatic > Marine > Hydrothermal vents...
GGTATCCCTCTGACATACGAGTTCGAGGAGATAGACCTGACCATAGACGGGGCCGACGAGGTCGACCCGGACCTGAACCTCACCAAGGGGGGAGGGGGCGCCCTGCTCAGGGAGAAGATCGTGGCCAGGGCCTCGAGGCGCGTGATCATCGTGGTGGACGAGAGGAAGCTGGTTCCCAGGCTGGGGACGAGATTCCCCATTCCGGTTGAGGTGCTCGAGTTCGGCCTGGGGTCCACGGTGAAGGCCCTAAGGGGTTTGGGGTGTCGGCCCAGGCTCCGCGGCGGCTTCAGGACCGACAACGGGAACCTCATCGTCGACTGCGAATTCCCGGAAGGCCTGAGCAACCCGGGAGAGACGGAGACCTCCATGCTGTCCATACCCGGGGTGCTCGAGGTCGGGATCTTCACCGATTTGGCCGACGAGGTGGTAGCGGGAACGAGAAGCGGAATTAGGAGGCTTGAGCGAACTTCTTGAGCTCCTCCACAACCTTCCTGTCCTCGTCTATCTTGGCCTCTATCTCCCTGATGATCTCGGACAGGATCTGGGGGAAGGGCTTAGCCAGCTTGTAGGCGTGCACGGGCCTCCCCTTGCCCTCCTTCTTCACGTCCCTCTTGATGACCCACCCCCTCTTCCTGAGCCACTGCATCGCGATGGAGACCTCGGGCTGCCTGAGGCCCATTTCCTTCTCGATCTCCCTGGATGTGACCTCGTCCCTGTTCACCATGTAGGCAAGGGACTTTGCGATGTTCTTCTTGAGGCCCGCCCTCATCAGGAGGTTCATTAGTCTCTCGACCTCAACCCCCATTTTTACCTCAAGACTTGATTTAATTCATCTATATAAAAGCTATTGTAAGTGAAGAGAATTATATTTAAAAAATGTTTATCCGAAGAGTGCGGCCAGGCCGGCTGCCGCCTCCTCTTCTTCCTCCTCCTTCTTCTCTTCCTCTTTCTTCTCCTCGACCTTCTCCTCGGCGGGTGCGGCCGCCGGTGCCGCTGCCGGCGCTGCCGGGACCGCGGCCTGCTTCAGGACCTCGTCGATGTCCACGCCCTTGAGCGCCGAAACCAGGGACTTCACCCTGGCCTCGTCGACCTCGATGCCCGCGGCCTCCAGGACCTTCTTCAGGTTTTCCTCGTTGACCTCCTTACCGGCCGAGTGAAGCAGCAGCACACCATATATGTACTCCATCTCTGCACCTCCGGATCCGATGCTTAACGTTCACTCCCTTTTAAATTTCTCCTCAGCCGAAGAGGGCCGCCAGGCCGGAGGCGGCCTCCTCCTCTTCCTCCTTCTCCTCTTCCTTCTCCTCCTCCGGGGGCGCTTCCTCCTCCTTGGGCGCCAGGGCGTTGCTGAGGGCAGCCGCCTGGGCGGCCGCCTGCGCCAGGAGGTGGACCACCGTCTCCGGAGTCACGTAGCCCAAGGCTGTCGCGAGGGCCAGGGCCCTGGCCCTCGCCAGCGGGAGCAGTATCGGGATCGTCTCCGGTACGGCGTACCCAATGCCGACCGCTAGCCTCAGGGACTCCTCCCTGGCACCGGCTATCATGGCGGCGACGTCCTCGGGTGTAATGGAGAGGTGCTCCCTGGTGAGGATGAGGCCCTCCTCCCAGAAGGCCCTGGCGTCGAGCCCGACCTCCAGGGGCAGGATGTCCATCTTGGCCAGGGCGAGGGCGATCTCTCTGGGGATCCTCTCCCCCTTGCGGACGAGGACCTTCCTCTCCTTCACCTTGACCTTCCCCCTGTCTATGACCACCGGAATGCCTGCCGCCTGGAGCTCCGCGACCACGGGTCCCGGCTTGAGCGGGAGCTCCCCAGGCTCGACGACGATGTCCTCGGGGGCCACCTCCCCTCCCTTGGCCGGGGCCCTCTCCTTGAGCCTCTCGATGGTCCAGAAGAGGTCGTAGGCCGGGAGGTCCGAGACGACGATGCCGCTGGGCCCGTTCAGGTGCCTCGCCAGGGCCTCTACCCCCGGCTTGGAGGACTTGGCCTTCTCCAGGGCCCTGGCTATGAGCCTGTTCCTGGACACCCTGAGCCTGCCTACCTCCTTCAGCCTCTCCCTGATCCTCCTCATCTGGGCCGCGGGGACACCCTGGATCCCCACGATCCCCACGACCTTGCCCTTCGCGATCAGGGACGCTAGCTCCTCAACCTCCTTCTTCTTCCACTCCGCCACCATGGCCATCACCAGACCCGGACGGCGGGCCCCATCGTGGTCTTCACGTACACGGACCTTATGTTCTTCCTCCCCTCTGGGAGGACCTCCTCGAGCTTGGAGAGGACGGCCTCGATGTTCTCCGCTATGTCCTCCGGCGGCATCTCCCTCGTCCCCACTGGGGCGTGGACCACGGGCTTGTCCTTGGACCTGAGCCTCACGGTGTTCCTGAGCCTCTCGATGAGGGGTGCCGGGTCGGCGGTGGGGGGCACCGTCTTGGGCATCTTGCCCCTGGGGCCGAGGATGGGGCCCAGGAGCCTGCCTACCAGGGGCATCAGCGGGGCCTCAGCGATGAAGTACTCGACGCTGTTGGCCAGCTTCTTGGCCTCCCTCTTGTTCTCGGCGAGCTTCTTGACGTCCTCGGAGCTGAGGACGATGTCGGCGACTCCCTTCGCCTTCACGGCCACCATCCCGTCCCCTATGACCGCGACCTTCACCTTCTTCCCCCTCCCCTTGGGGAGGAGGACCTCCACGTTTACCCTGTTCTTGGGGTTCTTCAGGTCCAGGTCCCTGAGGTTCACGGCCACCTCGACGCTCTCCAGGAAGTTCCTCTTCGGCGCCCTCTCTAGGGCCTCCTTCACGGCCTCCACGATCCTCTCGTCCGGCATCTCACTCACCCAGCCTGTCGTCGTAGGCCCCCTCCTTCACGAGGCGAATCACCTCCTTCGGGGGCCTTCCGTCCACCTTCACCCCCATGCTCTGGCAGGTCCCGAGGACCTGGAGCACCATGGACCTCAGGCTCGCCCCCGGGACCCCCTTGAGCTTGAGCTTCGCAACCTTCACCACCTTCTCGAACGGGAGATCCCCGATGTACTGCCTGCCCGGCTCGGAGGACCCCTTCTCCTTCCCCAGCTCCTTCAGGATCAGGGCCGAGGTAAGGGGGGTTCCGACCTCCACCCTGAACTTCCCCTTCGTGGGGTCCTCCACCACGATCTTCACGGGGATCTTCATCCCCTCGAAGTCCTTGGTGGCCTCGTTGATGGCCTTGACCACCTGCATCACGTTGAGGCCGAGGGGACCTATGGCCGGGCCCAGGGGCGGTCCCGGGCTCGCCCTGCCCCCCTCGACGACGACCTCCACGGTGATCGGCATTTCCGATCCCTACCGTGAATCCCCCTTTTAACCGTTTATCAGGACTCCTCCAGGGGCCTGATGGAGCGGAACTTCACCTTGATGGGGATGGCCACGAAGGCCCCTATGAGCTCGACGGTGAGCTCCTTCTTGGCCTCGTCCACGTGCACGACCTTGGCCCTCTCCCCCTTGAAGGGGCCCTCGACGATCTCCACTATCTGGCCCACCTTCACGACCTCCCCGACGGGCTTCGCGACCAGGAGTGGCTTGAGCTCGTCGATGCTCGTCTCCCCCGGGACCACGTTCTTCGCCCACTTGATCCCCCTCATGAGGACGTAGACGTCGTCCGGGTTCGCGGTCTCCACGAAGACGTAGCCCGTGAGGCCGAGGGGGACCACGATGGCGCTCACGTTCTTCCCCTTGTCCGTGTACAGCGCCCTCTTCGCCATCGCCATCGCGACCTCCAGCTCCCTGCCTATGACGGTCTTGACCGCGAGGATGGACTGCCTCACCCTGAAGGTGAGGCTCACGGACGCCCTGTCGCCGGGGTCGCTCTGGGAGGCGACCTCCACGTGCAGGACCATGACGTCGTTCAGCGCCGCCCCCCTCGGGCTGGTGACCGTGATCTCCATCTCGCTCCACTCCCCCGGGTTGAGCGTCATCTTGGCCTCCACGGGATCGGTCATGATGGCGTTCCAGGTGGCCTCGACCTCCCCCATGGGCCCTATGGCCGAGACCACCCACTCCGGCATCTCCCTGGAGACCCTGAACTCCGGCCGGAACTTGACGCTGTACCTCCCCTGCACCCTCCTCTCGTTCCTGACGCTCAGGGTCACCGAGATCTTCTGCCCCGCCGCGATCCTGTGCTCCGGCGGGCCCCCGTAGGCGATCTCCACCATTACGGGCCGATAAGCGTGCTCATTATAAGATAAATGATGAAGCCCACCGTGCCGAGGATGGTCGCCCCCAGGAGGGTGATCTCGAGGACCTTCAGGTAGTCCCCCCTCTCCGGGAACTCGGCGCTCCTGAGGATCCTTATGACCCCCCTCCTGCGGAGGGTCGAGATCCCCCTGTCCACCCTCTCCTGGGTCCCCCTGACCGTCGCCAACTCACTTCACCACGTCCAGGTCCGTCTGGATCCTCTTCAGGATCGACTTCTCCCCGTGGATGTAGGGGAGGACGATGCCGGTGAGGATGACCAGGACCCTCATCTTCTGCCCCAGGGACGGGTCCACGGTTGCGCCCCAGATGATCCTCGTCCTGGGGGATGTCCTGTCCTGAACGATCTCGGCCACCTGCTCCGCCTCCTGGACCGTCATGCTCTCGTCCCCGTAGACGTTGATCAGGGCCCCTATGGCGGTGCTGGTGTCGGCCTCGACGAACGGGGATCCCAGGGCCTCCTCCGTGGCGTCCTTGGCCCTCTCGTCCCCCTCGGCCTCGCCGAGCCCGATCATGGCGTAGCCGGAGTCCTCCATGACCGTCCTGAGGTCGTTGAAGTCAAGATTCACGATCCCGGGCTTGGAGACCAGGTCCGTGATGCCCTTGATGGAGGTCGCCAGGATCATGTCCATGACCCTGAAGGCCCTGTCCACGGGGAGCTTGGGCACGATCTCGAGGATCTTGTCGTTCGGGAGGACGATGGTGGAGTCGGTGGCGTCCTCCAGGGCCTTCAGGCCGAGGACCGCGTTCTCCCACCTCCTCCTACCCTCTGCGGAGAAGGGCAGGGAGACCACGGCAACCGTGAGGGCCCCCATCTCCTTCGCCATCCTGGCGACCAGCGGGATGCCGCCGGTGCCCGTCCCCCCTCCCAGGCCGGCGGTCACGATCACCAGGTCCGAGCCCTCTATCGACGCCCTCAAGGCCTCCATCGCCTCCCTGGTGGCGTCCCTGCCCAGGTCCGGGTTGGCCCCTGCCCCCAGGCCCCTGGTGGTCATCCTCCCCAGGAGGATCTTCCTGTGGGCCCTGACGGTCAGGAGGTGCTGGGCGTCGGTGTTGGCGGCAATCAGCTCAACGCCCTCGGGTACCATGTCGTAGAGTCGGTTCACCGTGTTGGAACCCGCACCGCCGAGGCCCAGGACCCTGATCCTGGGCTTGAGGTTCTTGAGGTACTCGATCAGCTCCTCATCCTCGGGGAGCAGCTTCTCAGGACTAACCTTTTCCTCCGGCAACTCCACCACTCGAATTCTATTATCACTCCTTTTTAATTAAGACTACCCTTTCAGGTACTCCTCGCTCTCGGAGAGGGCCTCCTCCACCCTCTCCGCCCCGGGCGCCACGACCTCCGGCGGGCCGTAGTACCAGCGCCTGTAGAGGACCAGGAGGGCGTAGCTGACCAGGATCGGCGGTAGGATGAACAGGGCGACCCAGTTCACGAGGCCGAAGAAATACCAGGAGGCGAAGGTCCCGAACTTGGCGTACGCGTACTCCGCGAGGGGCAGGGTGAAGATCCTGCTGGGGGAGAAGGCGTTGAGGTTCCATAGGATGAGCATGGCGTTGGTGTAGTTGGTGTAGATGTTCGCCGGCTTGCTCATGGACCTGGTGACGTGGAAGCCCGGCACCCTTTTGCGGGTGAAGGGCGGGAAGAGGTTGCTCCCCATGAGGCCGAAGTGGTCTGTGAGGATGTGGGTCCAGTAGCCCACGGCTATGATCCAGAAGGCCACCCAGCCCATCTTCCCGAAGCCGTAGATGAGGAAGCCCAGCGGCGCCAGCAGGAGGCCCATGGTGATGGAGTGGGACCACTGCCTGTGCCAGGGGAGGAACTCGAAGATCAGGTGGTCCCCCTCGCGGTAGATGTCGAAGTCGGGGCCGGAGAATATGTCCACGTTGATCTCCTTGTCGTAGCCGTACTTTATCGGGTATGGGGAGACGACCTCCGCCACAGCCCTCTCCTCCGGGGGCTCGGTGCCTGGGAACGGGACCTGCCCTGTGGTCACGATGGGGCCTATCCTGACCCTGATGATCCTGGTCTCCTCGTCAATGAGGATCGAGTACTGCCTCCACCTGTCGCTCGAGAGCTTTATGGTGTGGAACTTGATGTTTATCCTCCTGCCCGTCTCCCACGCCGCCCTCATGGCCCTGAGGAGGGCGTTGAGGGGGATCCTCGGGTCCAGGTTCCCCTCGTACATGTCCACCTCGTAGTGGTGCCTGTAGAGGTACTTGTTGATGCGGAAGTCCAGGGTGTCCGCGAGGATCGCGGCGAAGCCCCCAAGGAGGATGATGAGGCTCTTCTCCAGGGCCGCGGACCTCACGGCCCAGAGGAAGAAGGTGGCGGCCGTTATACCTGTCAGGTAGTGCGTGAAGCCCTTCATCTCACCTCAACCCCAGCAGCTGAACCACCTTGTCCATCAACCCAGACATGTTCAGCCAGATGGGGACCAGGATCACGGCGAGGGCGTTGCTCCTCCTGGAGAAGTAGATGACGGGGATGATCCCTATCATGGCGGCCACCGCGAAGACGGCCAGCCCAACGAAGCCCGCCATCCCGAACACGATCCCGAGGATGGCGGCGAAGGTGAAGGCGCTAACGATCCTGTAGCTCCGGGCCGAGACCCTCCTGGCCAGGAAGCGCGAGATGAGGATGGTCATGAAGAAGGCCACGATGGCGGAGAAGGCTATGGCGGAGAGGAAGAGGTAGAACTGGGCGTGGGTCTCGGGGGCGTAGAAGAGGGCGATGTTCTGCGCCAGCAGCCCCCTGCGGACGTGGATGAGGGGCATGAAGAAGAGGGTGACGGCGCCCACGTAATACACGACCCTCGAGGCCCCCATCGAGATCATGAAGGACCTGTCCCCCCACTGGGCCGTCGCGTGCCCCGCCAGGAGGCCCCCTATGCCGGCGGTGACCGCCGGTATGAAGGCCGAGAAGCCCCCGCCCAGTACCCCGCTCAGGGTCCCGTTGAAGAGGTCCTCGTGGTCGGCGTCGAAGTCCCTCTGGATGACCTGCCTGGGAACCTCCCTCCTGGAGATGAGGTTCAGGATGACGTTGGGCGCTGCGAACAGGCCGACCAGGGCCGGCATGAGGTTCTGGAAGGCCCTGGAGGGCTCGATGAGGGTCTTGGTGAACAGGATTATGCCCAGGACGGAGCTGAGGGCGAAGGTGAGGTAGCCGGCGGCGATGGTGCTCCACCCCTCGATCAGCCTGCCGGATATCTTCTTCCTCCTCCCGAAGTCCTTCGGGAACTCGGACAGGAGGATGTAGAGGATCACCATGCCTATGATCCAGTGGAGGTGCGGGTTCAGGAGGTCCGAGAGGAGCTTGAGGTATGGCATGACCAGGGGGGCGAGGACCACCAGGGCGAGGATTCCCAGCAGGGCCCCCAGCGAGGTCAGGACCACGGCCTCGTGCCCCCTTCCCTCCGTCAGGTACCTCTGCCCCGGCATGAGGTTGAACACCAGGGTGTCGTCGGGGGCCTGCAGGTAGACCGTCGGCACCGTGAACACGAAGCCGTAGCCGACGAGCATCCCGACCAGGAAGGCGGTCATCATGAAGGGGTGGACCGGGAAGCGCTCCGCCATGGGGATGTAGAAGAGGAGGGCGAAGCCTATGACGTTGTAGACGTGCAATCCAGGGAGCGAGGATATCAGGGAACCCGCCACCGTCCCTATGAGGGCGAACAGGTAGGTGCCCAAAACGAAGTTCAGGTCCATCATGCCCATACACCGTCCATCGTCAGGGCCCTAACCTCGACGTAGCGTCCCCCCGGGCCCTCGAGGAGGATGCCCTTGACCACGACCGAGTCCCCGACCCCCAGGTCCAGGGGCCTCCCCGCGTAGGCCTCCACGTTCACGGGGATCCCGGAGACCACCATGCTGAAGGGCGCGGGCAGGGTGGAGGGGTCGCCGGAGAGGGACTCGACCACCCCCTCCAGCGTGACCAGGGAGTAGGGGTCCGAGGACGGGGACCCTGAGTACTCGGCGGCCGGGGCGTCGAAGCCCCCGACGGTCAGGAGCTCGACCTCCCACTCGGTCCCGTAGAGCTTCAGGGCCCCCCTAACGGTGACCGTCCCGTTGCCCAGGCCCAGCTTGGCGTCGCCCAGGACGTACCTCGTCAGGCCGTTCATGACCAGGGTCACGGAGCTGCCGGATCCGGGGTCCGTTAGGGTGTACAGGACCAGGTACTCCATGGGCCTCACGGAGGTCACGATCCCCGTGGTCTCCACCATGCTGTACTCCTCCAGCTCGCTGGGGCTGGCCGACGCGATGCGCGTGATGGACAACTCCTGGAAGTGCCTGAGGTCCTCCCTTATGACCAGCGCGTCCGCGTAGTTCACGCTCAGGTAGAGGTAGCCGGCGCTGCTCCATAGCAGGGTGCCGGACACCTCCACCCTGTCCCCGAGGGAGGGTAGGACCCTGGAGTCGACCAGCCTCTGGGCCGCCTTCCCGTAGACCCTAATCCTGAGCTCCCCGGTCCCGTCCGAGATGGTGAAGGAGATGCCCTCCATCCCCCTGGGGTTCAGGTAGACGCTGGGGCTGCCCGTGACGATGCCGGAGACCTGGACGGAGGCGTAGGTCATCTTCCGCGAGAGATCCCCGATCTGGGCGTAGGTCCTGTAACCCTGAAGTGAGAGGGCGGCGTACACCCCCCCGACCAGGATCAGGGCGAGGGAGAAGGCCAGGAGGGCCCTCATGCCCAGCCTCTTGGTCACCCTGGCGCCGCAGTGGGGGCAGACGTCCACGCCCTCCGGGATCTCCCTTCCGCAGCTGGGGCACCTCACGCCGGCTGCACCCCCTGTGGGACAACGGGCACGAGCTCCCACTCACCGCCAGTCGGGAATCCGTAGAGCATCAAGGGGGCGTCGACGCGCACCTTGCTACCCTCTAGGAGCTTCAGGTAGGCGAAGACCTCCTCCGGCTCCTCACCTAGGTACTCGCAGAAGTTGAACGGGAGGTAGACCATGATGCTCGTGCCCCCCTGGGATAGGTACGCCCTGATGAACTTGTACTCCTCGAGGTAGGACACGTCCGTCAGGACGCCCTCCACGCTGACCCACGTCCCGATGCCGTACTTCCCATTTAGCACGTCCCTGACCTGGGCCTTCACGGGCTCCGGCCTCTCCTGCTCCAGGATGAAGGAGGGGCCGTTGAGGATCAGGTAGTAGCTGTTCATCAGGAACCTGACCTGGACCGCCAGGGAGACCCTGTCGCCGAGCATGATGGTCACCCCCGCCTTCCTCAGGGCCATGTAGCCCGTGTGGTACACGTGCACCGAGGCCACGGCGGTCCCGTCGTCGACGTCGAAGTAGAGGGCGTAGGTCCCGTCGGGGCGCTTAGCCAGGTAGGGGACGGAGGAGACGACACCGTCGACCCTCACGTAGGCGTAGTTGTACGTCGGCCCCAGCTCCGAGAGGTAGACCCTCTTGTACGGGACGTGGGAGGCGTAGGCCCAGAGGGAGAGGAGGCCGGCCACGGCCAGGACCACGGCCAGCCTCTTCAGGAGGATGTAGCTCCTCTCCCTGGGTATGTCGGCCCCGCAGTAGGGACACCTGGTCAGGGGCCCTACATATCTTCCGCAGACAGGGCAATACCCCTTGGCCAAGGCGGTGCCACCCCCTGCCAGGCCGCGTCGGGACTGTTAGACCTCACGGCCACCTCATAAATGAGGCCGTCCCCGGTGTCGTACGGCTTGAAGTGCCCCCTCACGGAGATCTGGTCACCCGAGCTTATCCAGGACGGGGTGCCTGCCTCGAAGTAGATCTCGATCGTCTGGCCCCCGGAGGAGGCGATGATGTAGGAGCTGTGGACCTCCTCCACCGTCAGGCCGTCCAGGGAGACCAGCGTGTACAGGTAGGATTCCCTGTTCCCCAGGAGCTCCGACAGGGTCAGGTGCGCGTACTGGAGCTCTATCTCCGCGTGCCCCACGACGGCGTAGGAGTCCTCCGTCCCGGGCCTGACGCTTATCTCCAGCTCACCCCGGAACTCGGTGAGGAGCCCCCACACCTCCACCAGGTCCCCGAAGCTCACGTTGCACTGGACCTGGAGCTTGCCCACGTAGACCTTGAGCGTGTAGCCGGTGCTGACGTTCGTGAGGTAGAAGTAGCTGAGGGTCCCGTAGCTGGAGTTCTTGTAGCCTGTGACGTAGCCCCTGGTCTTCACCAGGCTCCCCTTGAGGACCGTCCTGTTCTTGACGAGGTCGGGCAGGCTGTGGAAGGCGTACCTCTGCGCTCCCTGCGGGACGACGCGGTCGGAGCTGGAGTTCCTGATCACGATCTCGAAGTACCCGCCGCGGGAGTAGTAGGTGAAGAAGCCCCTGACCTCCTCGATGGGCTGGCCGACCTCCAGCTCCGGCGCCCCCGAGTCCCTCTCGTAGTAGAGCACCATCGTCCACTCGGATACCGTCAGGTTACCCACGACGTACTTGTAGGGCGCCTCCTTCTCCAGGACCTGGAGGCCACCCGTGGAGAGAAGGGTGTGGTTGTAGGCGTCGGGACTCGAGGAGAGGTCTACGAACGGAACGGGCAGGTAGGAGGTCTCCATCGTCCTCCCCAGGAGGCGGACAGAGTCGGAGGTCCCGTTCCGGACCAGGATCTCGATCTCCCCCTCGTACTCCGATACCACCCCCTTTACCTGGACGCCGTCGCCCTTTCCGATGTCCTGGGGCCTGGTGCCCCCAGGCTCCACGTACACCTTGATGGTCCTGTTCCCACCCTCGTCTGCGAGGTAGAAGAGGTACGGCTTCCCGTACACGAAGGCCCCATCGACCTGGACACAGGAGCCGATGTAGGCCTCGGGGTCTTCCAGGATCTCCCCAACGGAGGTCCTGTTGTACCCGGATGGGGCCGTCGGGTAAACCCTGTCCTCGGTCCCGGCGCGGATCTTGATCTCGTAGTAGTCCCCCGGGGCGTAGTAGGTGTAGTACCCGTAGACGTCCACGAGAACGCCCACGTCCACCTCGGGGGACACGTTGGCCCCGACCTCGGCGTACACGGTCACGTTCTCCTCCTCGGAGCCGACGGTGAAGAGCCAGGGCACTCCTTCCTCGTTCCTCCTCAGCACCTCCACCACGGTCACGTTCAGGACGGCCACGTTGGTCCCGTTGTAGGACTCGGGATCCTGGAGGAGCTGGTGGACCCCGACCCGGACGTACTCGACGACCCCGTGCTCGACGATCTCAACCCTGTCCTCGGTCCCGGCCCTTACCTTGAGCTCCCAATAGCTCCCGTTCTGGTAGTAGGTGAAGAGGGCCCACACGTTGACGAGGTCCCCCTCCTTCAGCTCGGCAGGGACGTTGCCCCCCTTCTCGGAGTAGACCATGATGGAGTCGTTCCCCTGGGCGACCTTGAACAGCCACGGTACCCCCTCCTGGTTCCTGCGCAGGACCTCGACCACGGTGGCGTTCCTCACGACCACCGAGCTGCCATCGTACTCCTCCGGGCTTGAGAGGAGCTCCGAGATGGTCGCCTCCCTGTACCCGGCGGCCCTCACCAGGACCACGGCGTCCGCCGAGGAATTCCGCACCTTGATCTCCCAGTAACCGCCCTTGCTGTAGTAGGTGTAGAGGCCGGTGACGTTCACCACGTCCCCCTTCGAGATGGTGGCCGGCCTCGTCGCACCCCTCTCCACGTACACCGCCACGTCCTTGCCCTCGGAGGACACCGTGAAGAGGAAGGAGGCCTTAACGTCCGTGACCTCAACCTCCCTCACGTCGACGAGGCACCACCTGTACTGGTCGATCTCGCCCAGGGGGACCCTGGCGTAGGAGGTCTCTCCCCCATGGCCGACGATCCTCACGTAGTCCGAGGTGGAGTTCCTCACCTTGACCTCCCAAAATCCGCCCCCGCTGTAGTAGGTCACCAGCCCCCTGATCTCCAGGATGTCCCCTTTCGAGATCTCGGAGGGCGCGTCGGCCCCCTTCTCCACGTAGACCTTGAAGGTCCTGTAATCCCCGGAGTCCGCGACGGAGAAGCTCCAGCTCAGCCCCTCAACGAAGACGACGTCCTCGAGCTTCACCACCATGCCGGAGAAGGACTCCGGATCCGACCAGAGGTCGGCCACCGTTGCGGTGTGCTCCTGCTGGCTGAGGATGACGACCCTCACGTGGGTGCTGTTGGTCGCCCCGTCGTCGTCCGTGACCGTCAGGGTGACCCTGTAGAGGCCGGGGGAGGCGTAGGAGTGCTGGACCTGGGGCTCCCCGCTCTCGGTAGAGTTCCCGTCACCGAAGTCCCACGCGTAGGACACGATCTCCCCGTCGGGGTCGGAGGAGGATGCGGCGGAGAAGGTGATCTCCTGGCCCACCGGGAAGCTGGACATGTCCTCGGGGCTGTCTATGACTGCGCTGGGCGGGAGGTTCCCCCGCCCGGGCAGCAGCAGGACGGCCGCCACCGAGGCAACCACGACCGCGACGGCGATGGCGGCCGCAACCAGCACCTTCCTGGACCCTTCCTCCAACTCAGCTCCCTTTCGCATAGGTCCTGAGCCTTAAAACTATGAAGTCGCGTCCGAGCTCCTCCAGCAGGGGGCCAGCCCTGGGCCCGTGATCCCTGCCGAAGAGGATCCTGTACAGGACGGGGAAGGCCCTCCGGGGGCCTAGGCCCGTGCCGCGGGCGCAGCGGAAGATGGCGGACTGGATCTCCTCCGCCCTCCACTCGATGCCCCCGAACTCCCTCAGGAGGCACTCGATGAAGGACAGCTCACCCGGGCCCAGCTCCAGCCTCGGGGGCTCCTCCAGGACCCTGACCCTGGCCTCCTCGGGGGCGAAGCGCTCGAGCCAGAAGCGAACCGCCTCCACCCTCCTCCTGAGCTCCCTGAGGTCCTCCTCCCGCAGCGGCTCCCTCAGGTGCCCGCTCCTGAGGAGCCTGCGCACCACGTCCTCGAAGCTCCCCGAGAGCTGGACGACAAGCACCAGGTGGCGGAAGGGGACCCTCTGCACCCTCACCCTGGGCGAGGAGGGGGTCAGGGAGAGCTCGTAGGCCCTGGTGAGGTCGTCCTCCTCCCCCGCGTGGAACCTCTCCTCGGCCTCGTCGAAGTCGTCGTGGAGCTTGGGTATGTCCGTCGAGGGGTCGAAGGAGATGTGTCTGGAGTAGTGGACCCTGAGGATGAGGAAGTTCGTGATCTCGGGGGACGAGGCCCTCACCACGTCCCCCGGGTCCACGACGAGGCCCGCTGAGGAGCTGAGCGGGCCCCTGCCCCTCAGCTCGATCCACTCGTAGGGCACGGGGTAGGGGGGTTCCCTGCCGAAGACCTCCCTGGCGATGTCCCTGCCGGTGTCGTAGGACCCCCCTGCGGCCGCGTGGTCCTTCCCGAAGGGCTCCAGGTCCACGCCCAGGAGGGACCACCTGGCGGGCCACTCCACCCTCCAGAGGAGCTTCACCTCGCCCCTGGATATGGACGCCTCCCCCTCGTGGCCGCACTCGCACCTGTACCTCACCCTGTCCCCCTCCCAGCCCAGGACGTTCTTGGTCAGCCTCCCGCAGGCGGAGCACCTCGCAAATACCGGGAACCAGTCCCTGGGGAGGGGCTTCCCGGTCTTGGCGGTTATGATCCCCGCAATCCTTTCCCTCCGCTCCAGGGCCCTGGCCACGTAGGGGGCGTAGCGGCCGCTCAGGTAGAGCTCGTGGTCCCACACGGGCTCCAGCTCGACCCCCAGCTCCCCCACCA
>Ga0164318_10004133_pt1 | contig 13868 bp, 7 predicted proteins | sample GuaBasSedimGuay9_FD_113734 | JGI IMG/M metagenome (GOLD analysis project Ga0164318, IMG submission 113734) | Subseafloor sediment microbial communities from Guaymas Basin, Gulf of California, Mexico - Guay9, Core 4571-4, 0-3 cm | ecosystem: Environmental > Aquatic > Marine > Hydrothermal vents >...
GAGCCATGCGCTGGGCGATACTGGCCCGGGCACAGATGGAATCGGGAGCCAGCACCGATGCCCAGCAGACGGTCGCCCGCGGCTTGCAACTGCATCCCGCCGCCCCGGAGCTGCTTTTCATCAGGGCCTTGCTGGGAGCGGTGTCGTCGCGGCGCTCGGTAATCAGGGGACGCTTTGCCGAGGTGGAACGATTGTTGCGCCGGGCGCAGGACGACCTGGAACGGTCCGCCGGGCGCGAAGGGCGCATGAGCGGCATCTGGCTGTCGCTGGGCAAGGTGCGCCAGGAGCTGTACCGGCTGCTGCGAGTGACCGGGCGTCCCGCCGAGGCGGAGGAGCTGGCCGGCCAGGTGGAGGATGCCTATGTCCGGGTGATCCTGGGCGAGCCGGGACAGGTGGCGGCGGTGCTGGCCCTGGCCGATTTTCTCCTGGACAGTGGAGACTGGCGGGAAGCCCGGCGCTGGTATGCCGAGGCCCTGCGACGCTGCCCGGCGGCCGAAGCCGGCCGGCTGCGGAAACTACGGGCCCGGCTGCTCGACGCCTGGCTGGAAGGCGTGCGCCGCGAGGCCCTGGCCGGCCGGCCGGGGCGGGCCCGGGTCTTGTTGCGACAGGCCCGCCGGCAGTTTCCCGGCAAGGAGGAACTGCTCGAGCTCACCGGCGGCTGGGTGGAGCGACGGGCCGCGGGCGGGCCGCTGACGGGTCACCAGCCAGAGGGCGAGAGCACCGTCATCACCATCCGGGCCGGCCAGTTGCGAGCCGAGGTGGAGGCGGCACCTTCCTTCGACAGCGATCTGCTGGAGCAGTTGCTGCCCCGGGCCCTGGCCTTCAACCTGGCAGTTTTCTCCGAACGGCTCTACGGGCCGCTGTCGCTGAAGGTCTATGGCTCCTCGCAGGAATTCCAGGCACAGGCGGCGGCGGGGGACCGGCAAGACGTGTACCGCCGAGGGCGGGCGTTGACCTGGGAAGACCGTGGCCGGGGCCGGCGCGCCTGGCTGGAGATTCTTACCCGGGAACTGGCCTGCCGCTTCGTCGACGAGCTCTCCTACGGACGGGCACCGCTGTGGCTCTACGAGGGGCTGGCCGGCTGGGTGACCCGGCCGCCCGGCCGCGTCGAGAAGCTGCGCCTGCGCTGGCTGGCCCGTCGCCAGCGCCTGGTGAGCTGGCGCGCGCTCGACCAGGCCTTGCGCTGGCCGCGGGATCGCCAGCGCCGGCAGGAGCTGGGCTTGCAGTCGCTGGACATGGTCGACTGGCTGGTCGGCCGCTACGGGCGTGAACGGGTGCTGGTGTTGCTGGCGGCCCTGCGGGCGGAGTCACCGTTGCCGCAGGCCGTGCGCCACATCTTCGGCCGCTCGCTCGAACAACTGGAAAGCGACTGGCGCCGGCAGCTCGGGCAAGCTGGCGGTTGAGCCGTGCTTACTGGCCCCGCTTTTTTGTGCTAGACTCCGACTCCGGTCGACGTCAAGGGGGTCTGTGATGAACATTGCCCGGCGATGCCTGCTGGCCTGCTCGCTGGCGGCGGTCCTGCTGGCCGGCTGCGGCCGCAGTGGTCCCTGGCAGGACGGTGACCTGTTGGCGCTGCGCATCGAACCTGCCTCCCTGCAGCTGTACCTGCAGCAAACCGTACAGCTCGAGGTCAGGGGGACGTTTCTGGAATGGGACGAGCAGGAGGGCTGGGGACAGGTGGTGCAGGAGGTGACCGGGGAGGCCGGGCTGTCGCTGTGGTCGAGCGACAGCGCGGTGGTCAGGGTGCTGGACGGAGCGCGCCTGTTTGCCGTGGCAGCCGGTACCACCCGGGTGAATGCCTGGTGGCAGGGCCGGCTGGTGTCCATTCCCGTCGAAGTCCGCTACGCCCTGCTGGCCGGGCTCGACGCTCAACCCCCTGACCTGCAACTGGCCGTGGGCGATTACCGGCAGTTGCAGGTCGTGGGCCGGCTGACCGACGGCAGCGAGGTGGACCTGAGCGCTCCGGCCCTGGGAACCAGCTACTCCATCGACAACCACGCCACGGCTGCCGTCACCCGGGAGGGCATCGTCTTCGGGCTGAGCGACGGTGTGGCCCAGGTGCACGTCGAGCACGGGCGGCTGGAAGACACCGTCGCGGTGGTCGTCGGCACGGGGCGCCGCCTGGAGGCCATCGCGGTGGCCCCGGAGCGCTTGCAACTGCAACCAGGCGGCAGCGGCCGGGTGCAGGTGGTGGGACTGTGGAGTGACGGCAGCAGCGAGGACCTTACCGGCGACGCGGAGACGACCCTGTCCAGCAGCGACACCCAGGTGGCCCGGGTGGCGGCCGACGGCCTGGTGACGGCCCTGGCACCGGGTCAGGCCACCATTGAGGCCGGCTACCGGCAGTTCGGCGCCTCGGCCCTGGTGGAGGTGAAGGAGCAGGACGATGTCAACCCCCTGCCCCGCCTGGACAGCGTGAGCCCCGCGCAGGTGGCCGCCGGCTCCGGGCCGGTGACCATCCTGGCCGGCGGTGCCGGGTTCGTGCAGCAATCGCGGCTCTACCTTGATGGTAGGCAGCTGGCGACGACCTGGCGCGATGCCAGCCACCTGCAGGCCACCGTGGACGCCAGCTACACCACCACGGCTGGCAAACACCATCTGTGGGTGGAGAACCCGGCTCCGGGAGGAGGAAGTTCCGCCCGGTTGGACTGGCTGGTAGTGGTGGCGCCGCGAGTGGATTCGTTGTTGCCCAGCCAGGCCATCGCCGGCAGCAGCGTGCGCCTGCTGTTTCAGGGTGCCGGTTTCGCCGGTTGCCACCCGGAGAGTTCCTCCCCCGCGGTGAGTTTCTCCCACCCCTCCGTGGCTGCCGACGGTGACCGCCTGTGGGTGACGGCTACCATAGATGGACAGGCACCGGCGGGAGATTGTCAGCTGCTGCTGGTGAATGCCGGCGGGCAGGCGGCGGCGGGGTTCGAGATCACCAGGCCGGCCACACCCGAGGACCTGGTCATCCAGGGACCGGCCACGGTGATGCTGTCGGGGGTACAATACTACCGTAACATCGTCATCGGCACCGGTGCCCGGGTGATGGGGGTGGGAGACGAACCCCTGCAATTGCTGGCCACCGGCAACGTGGAAATCTACGGCGAGATCGATGCCCGCGGGCACAATGGCCAGGTGGGTTACCTGGAACCGGCCGCCGGCGGTGATGCCGGTCCCGGCGGTGGAGGAGGTGGCGGCGGCGCCGATGGCGACGGCCCGCAAGCGGCCGCCGGTGGAGCCGGCTCTCCTCCCGGCCAGGCGGCGGCCGAGCCGGCGGGAGCGGGGACGGGTTCCGGTTCCGGGGGTGGTGATGGTGCCGGGGAGGGTATTGCCGGAGGCTGTGCCCAGGCGGGTGGGGGCGGCGGGCTGGCCGGCGGCGGCGGCGCCGGTGGTGGAGACGCCGGTGCCGGCAGCGGTGGTCGCGGCGGCGGTCCCGGGACCGGCTCGCTGTTCAACGGCGGAACCGGTGGCGGCGGCGGTTCCACCTGTTCCGCGGGTTCCGGTGGCGGTGGTGGCGGCGGGGGAGGGGTCGTCGTCATCGCCTCCCTGGGTGGCGGCGACATCACCGTGCGGGGCGGCGTCTACGCCGACGGCGGCACTGGCGGTATCGCTTACGCCGGTGGCGGCGGAGGCGGCGGCGGCGCGGGCGGCCGCATCGTGCTCAGCACCGGCGGCGGTCACATCGTCGTCGAGGACACCCTGTCGGTGCGCGGGGGAGACGGTGGTGCCGCCTGGCGGGCCCACTGCGGCGGTGGTGGCGGCGGTGGCATCATCCTGGTGGATGCCGGAGGCGGAGGAGTGGAGGACGAGCTGGGCTTCTACGATGCCCGGCCCGGCCGCGGCGCGACGCCCCTGGATCCCCAGGCTCCCGAACCCGGTTTTCCCGGCCAGGACGGCCAGCCGGGCAGCATCGTGGTACGCCGTTAGCCGCACCCGGCCTCCCCGGTGTGAACTTCCTGCAACAGGCGTGACCGGCGGCAGCGTGACCCGGAGACGGTGCCGGGTATCGGGCGGGCGACTGGCTGCGTAAGCCTCCGGTTTACTTGAGGCCGGGTTGCGGCCAGGGACTGGCACGCTCATTGCAATAACTCACCGGCAGGAGCGATTGCGAAGAAACTCCCGGGGTGGCGCCGCGGGCCTGACAGGCCCGGCTGGAGAGGTCCGCCCCGGGCCAGAGGAAAGGAGGTTTCCCCATGACCCGTCTGGCACGGATCACACCACTGGGAACGACGTTATCGTTGCTGTTGTTGGCCGTGCTGCCGGCCCGGGCGGCGCCGCCGTCAAAAAGGGTGTGTGTCGAGATCAAGTTGCAGCAGGCAAGCGAGGAGGTTGCCGGAGAGGCCCCGGGCCGCCAGGCAGGCGCGGAGCAGGCGACCGGGAAGGCGGCTTCCGAGACCGGCCAGGCGGCCGAGAAGGCCAGTGAAGAGGACTTTGCCGCACGCCGGGAACGGGTGGAAGCCCAGATCCAGAACCTGCTGCAGGCCCACCCGGCCAGCACTCCCTTCCTGCCGCTGGGGCAGAGCCCGCTGGCGTACCTCAAGCGCCTGTTCGAACACTTCGTCACCCACGAGAAGGGCTACGAGGCCGTGCAAGAGGATTGCCAGGAGCGTATCGTGGTGGAGCTGTATCCCCTCACGGAGGGCTGGACGGCCTTTGCCCGCTACTCGGGCAACGGTCGCGAAGAGCGCGTGGACCAGCTCTACGCCGAGGAGATCAGCCAGTTCGCCGAACGGGCGGTGGAGGCCCTGCTCGGCGACGTGCCCATCTCCGCCACCATCAAGCGCGACACCGTGCTGCGGGCCGACTCCATGAAGTCGGCGCAGCGCATCCAGGGTACCCACCACTTCATCCTCAACCTGGGTACCCAGGTCCGCGGGGGTCGCTTCGACACCGCTCCGGCCGATCCCACGGCGACCGTCAGCGACACGCTGCGGGTGTTCAGCCCCATGACCATAGCTGCCGGCTACCGGGGGCGCTTCGAGAACTGGGGACTGGAGGCGGTGGCCCAGGTGGGCATCGGCACCAGCCGCACGGCGGCCAAGTCCAACCAGGCCGGCGGCCACATCGACTTCGGCGGCGACGTGGGCCTGGCCCTGCACTTTCTCCACTACCTGCAACCGCGCGGCATCCATTCCTTCTACTGGGGTGGCGGGGCCAACTTCGAGCTGTTGTGGTTCAGTGCCATCAAGCCGGTGGGGGTCCGCAACGACGACGATCGTTCCCTGCTGCTGGGCGGTGGCCTGGACGTCGACCTGCTGTGCGGCTGGGAGTTCATGCGGGCCAGCGCGGTGCAGTTCTACCTGCAGGGGGAGCTGAACCTGCCCGCCTACGTCATCGACAACGAGGACAACTACGGCGCCATTCATACCTGGTTCCCGACGCTCTCGGTGAAGCTGGGAATCAGTTTCTGAAGCCGGGGGAGGCGACTTCATGAGGCTGCCGGTCTGCCTGCTGTCACTGCTGTTGCTGGGGCTGAGCCCGCCGGTCCGGGCGGTGGTTGACTTGTGCCTGGAGATCCGTGCTCCCGCCGAGCACCGGCAGGGCCTACGCCGGCTGGCCGAGGACGAACTGGCCCACCATCCCACCCACCGGCTGGTGACCAGCGGTTGCCAGTCGTACCTGTTGCTGCAGCTGTTCCGCCTGGAAGGAGTGTGGTACCTGACGGCGCGTATCAACCGCGAGGTGCCGGTGCGTCACCACCTGGACGACCTGCGCCAGCTCGATCGCCTGCTGCGCAGCTCCGTCGGCCAGGTGCTGGGGCATGATCCCGTCTTCCTGGCGGACGACATTACCCACTACTCGGCGGTGCAACGGGCGGCCCACAGTGTTCTCAAACGCGGCCACAACTACTGGAGGCTGGAGCTGTTCCAGGGACTGGGAAGGGGCAGCGGTTCGCTGGCCCTGGCTCCCGGCGGGGCAGTGAGCCTGACCCGGGGGGCCGATCACTGGCAGGTGTTCGTGCGCGTGTTTGCCGCCGGTTGGCCGGGCCGGCCTTCCGGGCGGGAGATGGTGCTGGCCATCCACACCGGTGCCGAGGGTGGGCTGACCTACGAGTTTTCCGAGCAGGGCTGGGCCACCTTCTACCTCTCGGCGGGGCTGGGACTGGAGTACCGGCGCTACAGCGGCTTGCTGGATGCCGCCGACGAGAACAGCCTCGACTACCGCAACGACTTCGGGCCCGCCCTCACGCTGCGGGCCGGGGTGAGACTGTTGCGCTTCTACAGCTTCGATTGCGACCTGTTCGTCCTGGGACGGATTCCCCTCTACCCGGCCGACAAGGACACCCTGCTGGATACCTTCTATCCGCTGGACCTGCAGGTGGGCGTGGGGGTGGGCTTCTGAGAAAGGTCCTTTCCCTCCTACCTGACTCTTCTCAGCTCCACGCCCTCGGCACCGAACCAGAGCTGGTACACGGCTCCGTCGGCCGTGACCAGCAGCGAGCGGAATTGCTCGAGAGCGCCGGCGCTGGCCGCCAACTCGATGCGGTCGAGCTCACCGCCATCGGGTCCCAGCACCACCACCTCCAGGCGCTCGGCGACCACCCCGTAGGGAGGGTCGGGCGACATCTGCGCCAGGTGGGCTCCCAGGTAGATGTTGCCGGCCAGGTCGCTGTCGAGCAGCAGCAGGTGCAGCACTCGCAGGGAGAAGGGCACCCGGGCCAGCACCCGGGGGTTGGCGGCGGGTTGCCCTGCCGGCCGGACGGTGATCACCGCCGCCTGCCGGCCCTCCAGGGCGGCCGCTATCAGCAGGCGGCCGTCCCGGGTGAGCCGGCCGGGCCGGCTGGGGCGTTCTTCGAGCGCTTTTCCGCCGGCATCGGTGAGGTGTACCTGGCGACTGTGCTCCACCTCCACCCAGGCACCGTCCCGGTAGACGAACAGTCCGGTAACCGCGCTGCCCTCGCCGACTCCCTCTCCCTCCAGCGGTATCCGGGCGAGCGTCTTGCCGTCCTCGTCCAGCAGCACCAGCTTGCGCCCGGCCAGACGGTCCACCAACCAGACCCGTCCCTGCCCGTCCACCTGCAGGTCCTGGTAGGTGTCGCCGTCCAGTGCTACCGTCCTGGCTGCCCGTCCATCGCTGAAGAAGACCAGGCGCTGGTTGACCTGGTCGAGCACCACCGAGCGATGCTCGTCGATGACGGCGAAGGCCATGGGACCCTCGGGTGCACCTTCACGGGGTTGCCGCTTTCCCATCTGGCCGGGGCCGTTGCCCCAGGGAGCGAACCATTCCCGCCGGAAAGGGGGAGGCCGGTTTTCCGGGGGAGCGGTGTCCGGGTCGCCGGTGGCACTCGCCGACCCGGGAGAAGATTGCCGGCCGCCGCCGGCGCTGTCGGCTGTTTCCGGGAGCTTGTCCTTGGCAACGGCTTGCCGGGGCGACGCCTCCCGCTCCTGGTTCAGTACCAGGTAGAAGGGGAGGGCAACGGCCAGGAGCACGGCCACGAGCAGCCAGGGCAACCAGCGGCTCTTGTTGTCGTGCCCCGGCATACAGCTTCTCCCGGCATGTCAGGGTATCATTGTTGGCGGCGGCGTCGGCTGGTCAGTAAACCCAGGGCCAGCAGCAGCCACAGCATGCCGCTGCTGCCTGCCGCGGGGGTGACGCTGGAGCAGCCGTGGTAGAGGTCGGAGACATCGGACTGGTCGCTGCCGTCCTGCTGGGTATCGGTCTCGAGCGGCAGGAAGATGTTGCATTCCACCGCACCACCCTCCACTACCACGCAGTCGTTGCCGCTGTCTTCGAATCCCTCGGCCGAGGCCAGCAGGGCGACGTCGCCGGGCTCCACCCAGGTTTCGAAGTAGCCGTCGTCGCCGGCGGTGATGGTGAAGCGGCCGTCGACGAGGATGGTGGCTCCCGGTACCGGCTCGGCGTCGCTGAGGTCGTTCGGGTCGGTGACACTGGTGGCGTTCACTACCAGGCCGTAGATCATGCCCTTGCCCTCGGTGTCTACGGTGCCGTCGTCGCCGCCGGTATCGCCGCCGGTATCACCACCGGTATCGCCACCGGTATCGCCACCGGTATCACCACCGGTATCACCACCGGTATCGCCACCGGTATCACCGCCGGTATCGCCGCCGCTGGAGGATTCGCCGGTTAATCCCACCGAGCACCAGGTCTCCTGCCCGGCATAGACGGTGCAGGTGCGCGAGGCCGAGCCGTACCCGGCCAGGGATGCGGTCACGGTGTAGGTACCGGGTGCGAGCTCGAACGACCACGCGGCGTCGCCGGCGCCGGCCACGGTGCTGGAGCCGTCCGACAGTTCGACGGAGGCACCCGGCAGTCGGTGGCTCATGTCGGAAGTGCCTGCGCCGACGTCTTCGAACACAACTCCCTGCAGGGTGCCGCTGTCCTGGGTGTTGCCGCCGCCACCGCCGCCCGGTGCGGACCCGTTGGCCAGCGCCTCGAGATCCCCCAGGTCGCCGTTGAAGATGTCCAGGTCGACGTTGCCGGAGATGCCCGAGACCCGGCCCTGGCTGAAGGTCTGGAAGAACAGCCAGTCCGTCCAGGGGGCGGGAATGTCGGGGCAGGTGGGGCCGTACTGGGGGATCCACAGCGGGTGATCCAGGAAGGCGTCGGTGGAGTTGAAGGCGTCCTGCCAGAAGTACTTGCCGGCGTAGATCATCACCCGGCGGCCGGTCCCGGCCTCGACGCGATCCATGAAACGGCGTACCTTGTCGATGTTCTGGCTCAGGGTGTAGGGCTCGTAGAGGCTCTCGTTCTCCAGGTCGATCACCGGGGGCAGGTCTCCGGGGCCCAGGCGGCCGAGCTTGCGGACCATGATGTCGGCCTGTTCGTCGACGTCCTTGTTGGGGCGGAAGAAATGATAGGCGCCCCGGTACAGGCCCACCCGCCGGGCCTCGGACCAGTTGCGCTCGAACTGGGGATCCTCGAACCAGCCGTCGCCGGTACGGATGATGGCGAACTTGATCCCGGCCGAGGCCACGGCGTCCCAGTCGATGGTGCCCTGCCAGTAGGAGACGTCGATGCCGTCCACCGTGGCTCCGGACGCGCAGACACGGACTTCCTGCAGTACCTGGCGGAAGTCCCGGGCCGGTTCCTGGCCGCAGGCGGCCAGGATTCCCATCAGCACCAGCATGCTACCCACTGTCGTCCTCATCCGGTTTTCGTTCATTTTTTCCTCCTGAATAACTGTAAAGCAACAGTTGTGCCAGAACTGCCATGTCATGGCCTCGAGTGTAACAGTTTGTATTGCAAGTAATTACCTGCGATCACGTGATGCTGGAGCACGTGTACGTGGCCAGTGGTATGACATCCTGTCTCGTTGGCGTTGCGTACGGCGGCCCGCCGGAGTCCGTAATTGTGCTGTACTTGCGTGTTTTTCAAGGAGTAGTTTTGTGTGTTCCCGGCCTGCCGATATTACGGCACTGGTAAGTCTCGTTACCAGGTGCGCCGGCGTCCTTTCCGGGTGCTCCTTCACCCTGTCGATGCCCAGGCAATATGTCACATCAACTGCCCAGCGAAAATGTCACATTACCGCCTCTGCCTCCAGAGGCTTGCGGCCCTCTCGACCAGTTCCTCGAACTCGGCCCGGTAGCCGTGAGGGTCGCGTCCCCGCGCCGAGGCGGCCAGGTCCTCGACCAGCCCGAACGTGGCCTTCCCCTTGAACTGCGAGTCTCTCAGCAGCATCCCGAACGCGGCCACCGCGGCGGCGAACCTAAAGTCGGGGTCGGCAGAGCGCAGGCTCCCCCCGCTGTCGACCACGGGCCGCTCGATGAGCCGGCTCGTCCCGCCGTCGGGCTCCTGGTAGCGGATCTTGACGGTCATGATCTCGTCCGAGCCCTCTGCGGGCGCCGCTGCCCGGGCCGGTCTCTGGTACTTGAGAGGATCGACGCCGCGGCCGTGGAAGCACACGCCGACGGGGACAACTTCGTAGAGCGCCGTCACGGTGTGCCCCGAGCCGATCTCACCGGCGTCCTTGGTGTCGTCGTTGAAATCCTCGGCGGCCAGCAGGCGATTCTCGTAGCCTATCAGCCGGTAGGCCTGCACCCGGGCCGGGTTGAACTCCACCTGGATCTTCACGTCCTTGGCGATGGTCATCATGGTGCCGCCGGCCTGCCGTACCAGCACCTTCCTGGCCTCCCTGAGGCTGTCGATGTAGGCGTAGTTGCCGTTGCCGTGGTCCGCCAGCTTCTCCAGGGTGGAGTCCTTGTAGTTGCCCATTCCGAACCCCAGCACCGTCAGGAAGACGCCGCCCGCGGCCTGCCGCTCGATCAGCCTGACCAGCGAGCCCTGGTCGGTGACGCCGACGTTGAAGTCACCGTCGGTGGCCAGGATGACCCGGTTGTTGCCCCCCCTGATCAGGTTCCTGGCGGCCACCTCGTAGGCCAGCCGTATCCCGGCCGAGCCGTGGGTGGACCCTCCCGCCCGCAGGCGCTCCAGCGCGGCCAGTATCTTGCCTTGCTCGTTGCCCGGGGTAGAGTCGAGCACCAGCCCGCTGGCACCGGCGTACACCACCATGGCCACCCGGTCGCGCTCGTCGAGCCTCTCTAACAGCAGCCGCAGGGCCTTCTTCAACAGGGGCAGCTTGTTGGGGCTCTCCATGGAGCCGGAGACGTCGATAAGGAAGACCAGGTTGCCGGGAGAGCGCTCGTCCCAAGGGATCTCCCGGCCCTTGATGCCTATGCGCGCCAGCCGGTGCCCGGGATTCCACGGGGCCTCGGCGACGTCGGCGGTCACCGAGAAGGGGCGGTCCCCGGAGGGCTGCGGGTAGCGGTAGTCGAAGTAGTTGATCATCTCCTCGATGCGGACGGCGCCGGCGGGCGGAAGGCAACCCGAGCGCAGGAATCGCCTCACGTTGGCGTAGGATGCCGAGTCCACGTCGATGGAGAACGTGGACAGGGGATTGTGGACCACCTCCAGGAAGTCGTTGCCGCGGACGTAGTCGTAGGACTCGGTGTTCATCGCGGCATCCCTGGGCCTGGTATTAAGCGCTGCGCCCGTGTCGGCGGCGGTTGCGAGCCCGAAACTTTTCAGGTTCTTGTGGCTGTACATGCCTCCGGGCACCGCCTGTTCGATGTCACCCTCGCCTCCGGCCAGGTTGTCGGTCCGGGGAGCGGAACGCTCCCGTTCCAGGTAGCCGTAGCCGAGCAGGCCTGCGCCGGCGACGACGACGGCCGCCGCGGACCAGGCGAGCACGAGCCTCCGGCTCCACCACCGGCCCTTGGCCGGTCCACGGCTGCCGGCGAGCCGCTCGAGCCGGGCCTGGCCCAGGTCCGGCGTGCGGGCCACCTCCTCGCGGTAGGCCGTGGACAGGAGTGCCGCCACCCGGCGGATCTCCTCCACGGCATCGCGGGCGTCCGCGTTCTCGGGCCGCTGCAGTAACTGCTCCAGTTCCTCGGCGGCGGGTGCGTCGAGTTCACCCATGGCGTAATCGGTAAGTCTCCGCTCGTCTGCTTCGACCTTGTTCATGGCTCTCCTCCTTCCACGCCGGGCCGCAGCACCGGTCTGAGCTTGTCGCGGAGGGTGCGAATCGCGGTATGCAGCAAGAAACCCACGTTGGACTGCGACACCCCGGTTACCTGCGCTATCTCGCGGTAGCTGAAGCCTTCCTGGAACCTCAGCCGCAGCACCTCCTGCTGTCTCTCCGGCAGTCGGGCCACCAGCGCCAGCACGCGCCCCAGCCGCTCCTTCTGCTGCAGCCTCTCGTCGGGACCGTCACCCGGATGCGGCACCGCGGCCAGCCGGTCTGCTTCCACCGGTGTCATGCGTCCCTCCTTTCTCAACACGTCGGTCACCTCGTTCCGGCACACCGTGTACAGCCACCGGGCGACGTGACCCTCGATCCGCGCCCGGTCTGCCTCCCACAATTTTTGGAACGTCGACTGCACCACCTCGTGCGCCCGCTCCAGGTCCCCGAGCCTGGCCCTGGCGTAGGCGATGAGGGGCCGCTGGTAGCTACGTACCAGATCCATGATCCAGCGGTGTTTTACGCTTTCTCGTGCCATGCCTTTGCTCCGCCGTCTCCGGCCCCAGCTGACTCTCATATGGTATTACGTGCGAGCCAGGTATTTCTTAGGGCGGGATACCCCGTAAAAGGAGCCACCAGATTGTTCAAACCCAGCCGACCCGGCTTCATGATTCCGGCGGGAGCGAGCAGGTGCGGCACTGCCCCGGCGTGCCGCGTACCCGCAGAAGGGCGAGCGCGCGGGTGTAGGAACCTGAGTTCTGTGCAGTTCCCTCTTGGTCATAGCGATCCGTTCCAAATAGGACATAATCGCTTGGCAGTTATGTAGGACATAATCGCTGGGCTATCACAAGAGTGCTCCTTCACCCTTTCGTTACGGCACGAGGATGTGTATATTGGCTCTTCGGCCGATTTTCGGCCGCAACGGAGGTTCGATGGCCGGCAGCAGCGAAAAACGGCTTCCCCGGGCGGTCGCCGAGGAGTCAAGGATCCTCGATCGCGTGCGACAGGCCATCGCGTCCTCACCGCGGCCGTCCTGGTTGGATCACCAGGACCGCGACATGCTGGCCCTGCGCGATGCCCTGGCCGAGGAGAAACTGGTGGACGACCGGGCCAGCATCCTCGAGGAGATGGATCGCATCGCCGCGCTGACCGAGATCCGCGAGCGCTACGCCCCCGACGTGGTGGATCCCCATAGTCCCTACTTCGGGCGACTGCGCCTGCACTACGATGACGGCCGGCAGTCGGATGTCCTCATCGGCAGCCGCTCTTTCTTCCGCGACGGCGTGCGTATCGTCGACTGGCGCCACGCTCCCATCAGCGGCATCTTCTACCGTTACCGGGAAGGAGAACGCTTCGACGAGGAGATCGCCGACCGCCGGGTCACCGGCCAGGTGGTGCGCCGGCGCACGGTGACCATCGTCGGCGGTCGCCTGGTGAGGGTGGACACCGGCCGGCGGGTGTACCAGCGCACCCGGGAGGGCTGGCGCGAGTCCACCGGGCGCGGCACCGGGCTGGGCGGCGGAGCGGGCAGCGCCAGCCGCCCGGAGAACACCTCGCCCTGGCTGGGGGGCGGCCCGGCGGCGGAAGGGCAGGTGCTGTCTGCCGACCGTCGCCTGGCGGCCATCTCGGCGCTGCTGGATGCCGAGCAGTTCGACCTGCTCACCCGCGAGCCCGAGCAACTGCTGGTGGTCACGGGCGGCGCCGGCTCCGGCAAGACCACCGTGGGGTTGCACCGCGTGGCCTGGCTGCACTACCAGGATCCCCGGCGCTTCCGCACCCGGCGCATGCTGGTGCTGGTGTTCGGCCGCGCGCTGGAGCGCTACATCGAGCGGGTGCTTCCCGCCCTGGGGGTGGAGGGGGTGCCGGTACGCACCATGGGCAGCTGGGCGCTGGGACAGATGCACAAGCACTTCGGCGACATCAACCGGCGCCTGGTGGAATCGACCCCGGCACCGGTGGTTCGTTGCAAGACCCACCGGGCCATGATCCCCATGCTCGAGCAGGCGGCGGCCGACAACCCCGGCGCCGATCCCCTGGAACTGTTCGACGAGCTGTTCACCAACCGCGACTGGCTGCGGCAAGGGCTGGAGCGGCATGCCCCGGGAGAGTTCTCCCCCGACGACATCAACACCATCCACGACTGGTGCACCCGCCTGCAGTTCGCCCGGGCCGACGGCGAGGCCCGTGACGAGATTCCCCCCGGCTACGACGAGGAGGATCCACCCATCCTGCTGCGCCTGCACCAGTTGCTGCGCGGTCCGCTGCGCTACTCGCGCGGGCGCCGGCTGGGCTACGATCACCTGATGATCGACGAGGCCCAGGACTTCAGTCCCCTGGAGCTGCGGGTGCTGCTGGAGCTGGTGCGCGGCCAGTCGCTCACCCTGGCCGGCGACCCGGCCCAGAAGCTCACTCCCGGCGACCTGGGTTCCTGGGCCGATGTCCTGCAGGTGCTGCCGGTCGACCGCCA
>Ga0164318_10004135_pt1 | contig 13866 bp, 12 predicted proteins | sample GuaBasSedimGuay9_FD_113734 | JGI IMG/M metagenome (GOLD analysis project Ga0164318, IMG submission 113734) | Subseafloor sediment microbial communities from Guaymas Basin, Gulf of California, Mexico - Guay9, Core 4571-4, 0-3 cm | ecosystem: Environmental > Aquatic > Marine > Hydrothermal vents...
AACGATTTCCCTGGTATCAATTCTGATCCCAAACGCGAAAAACGAGATCCCAAGTGCGACCGGATTGCCAGAGGGATATCAAAAGATGTAGGAATATTTTCCCTTATGGTGAACTTATTCCCGAACATATATTGCAGAATTCGAGCAGTAAAATGCGGATTCCCGGCCCAGATGTGATGAGTCGGCATCAGTGCAGCCCAAAAATTTGCCTCTTTTCGGTCAGCCACATCATGTCTCGAATCTATATCAAACAATCCCAGAAAACGCTGCAAGTGTTCATAGTCAATCGTAGACAGTGCAAACTTCAGCATCTCATAGTCAGCATTGGCTTGTCCACGTACAGTCGCAGCATCGAAAGGAGCCATGAGAGCTCGCGCTTCATCCTCCCAACCACTGGAACGAGTTCTGAGACCAGTCATCCCATAGAAAAACTGATATGGGAGAAGGTCTACCGCACTCCATTGACCTATATCCAGAGTAATTTGAACCCTGTCTGTCAGAGTAGTTCCCTGTGAAGGAGTCTGTTTGAGAATCTCGCCTCGATAGTTTTCGTAGCAACCTACTGATCGCATTTGAACTTTGGTAACATCAACTCCCAGCTTCTTCAATAATACCAAGGCTGTAACACAATGAAATGGAAAATGACGATTGCACAGATCGGGCATCACCGGAAGATCAGCGGCGTTCATGCTTTATTGACCTCTATTTCATACTGCGAATTGACAGTGCTACGCATTTTTAGAAAGCTGACAAGACGTTTCCGCATGAGGGTTATCTCATCTTCGCTAAAAAACTCTTCCGAGTTAATCGAAACTTTTACAACTATGCAACGATGCACTCCTCTACCAGAGCGTGCAATTCCATTATGACATTCCACTCTATGTATTCGGGGGTCAAATGTTCTGGTCCAGGCAGTAACATCCTTAAATGTTGATGCGCGATCACGCTGTCTGAGACGTGTGGAAACTTCAGTTAGAAGTTGTTCATGGGTTCTTGCCGGAATAGCTCCAGAAGTCGGAATGATGTTTTCAACTGATTCTATGCCCGGATGGCTCTCGTAGAGGTCCTTGATTTGCCCAATATCAACACCATTAGCAGCAGTACCGGCTGTTAGAGAATATGTAACCGTAATTGAATCGGGAGGGCTTTCTATTGAATCTGAAAAATCAAACCATAGGACTAAATGTTCATGCTGCTCTTCAAGAGTGTAGATACGTTGTTCGGGGTTAGTATCAAGGTCGTGAAGATTGCGATATTCATGGCCATTTGAGTCAACAACCGACACAATTTCAAGCACCAATTCAATATCTTCAGGGATTTCAATCTCAACCAACTTATTGGCACCAGTGTGTTTAAACAAGGTAAGTTCATTCTTGTTCGTAGCTATAAGACAATCAAAAAAGATACCAACCGGCTTTTCTTCAAAAGCTTTCCGATCACCACGTGGAGACAGATCAATTCGTATCCAGTAGAAACTCTCGCCTTCGGGTGGAAGAACTATCCCGCTGTTATCACAACGCTGAGACAGACTACTATCAATTGGGCCAAGTTCCCAAGTAGAGGTGAACTCTGACGGTAGAACTATAAAATTATCTTCAAGCTCAACAAACAAATCTTGACCACTGCGCAGCCCCCCCCAATCAGTTCCATTTTCCCCCCCACCCAATACATTCTCTACACTTCCCGCCAACCCGGGACAGAAACCAGCATCACGGTAAAATGAACCATCCTGTGCCCCTGGGTACCATTGCCCCCATCTTAACTGATTAAGAGCCTCACGAGCTGCAGTGAGAAACACAACCGATCCCTGAAGACCAGAGGGAGGACCAGTATAATCAACTGCGACGAACATCTGCCATTGGCCAGAGGATGATGTAGTACTACCTTGGGGAAAAGGGGTATAATCTCTTATGGATAAAGGAGAAAGATCAACAACCGTATTATCATAACACAGGTAAATGTTCCTTACCTTCGCAGCAATTACCCGAGATTCGCATTCCGGAGAAAAGAAAAGAGTCCGACCACCTTCTCGTTTCTCTTTGAAGTAGAACCTCGTGTGTGTATCCACGTCAATTACGGGATCAACTGGTTGACATCGCATCACAGTATAGGCCGGCACGGGTCGACGACCTCGCTCAGGACAGACCGATTTTATCAACGACGCAGCTGATGCATCCCAGGTCAAGTCGAGACGTTTATCGACACGTTCCACCTGGTGGGCATATACCTCAAGCATTATACGCATAACAGGATCCAAACGATCGGGAGATTCGGGTGTACTTGGGTTGAAAGCTCGTAGTTCGCGATACATGTCCAGAAAAATCTGTCGCTGTGATCGCGATCCTGAGGTGTTCGTTCTCTCTTTCACTTGCGTTTATTCCTCAACCTATGCGAAAACCATGCTTAAGCGTCATTTCTTTATTTCCATCCATATAGCGTCCGCTAACAGTGACAACAACGCCCAGACTGCCAAACGTTTTTTCATTAAAACCTGACACTGAAACTGCTACATTTTGCAGACGTTTCTCATGCTTGTCTATAGAATTGCGAAGATTACCACGAAGATCAGCCTTATTCAGTCTTACTATATCAGAATATTCCCTTTCCCATATCTTGCAACCGAACTCTGGTGAAAAAGGCAATTGGCCAAGACGTGTACTCAATATGAGACCAACAGAATAAATAATTGATTCTTCAAGAGTGCAGCGAGAGAGGTACCCTTCCCTGAGTACCAGAGGCAGTGACAGGTATTCCATGCAGTCGCCTAATTGATCTTGACTATACCGCCTTTGATGGTTGTCATAGCTGAGCCTTCTAGATTAGCCTGAGTCCCTGAAGCTTTGTAACTTATTCCCCCTTTGGCTTCGTAGTTCATACCGCCCTCGCTCTTGAAATCGGCAGACCCTTTCAATTCCATATTGGCTGAAGCTTCAGCCTTAATATTGGCTCCAGCTTTTATTTTGATATCTCCAGATGTTGCCTCGAGATTTATATTGGCACCCTTCATACTAATATCACCGGTAGTCTCGATAGCAATTGAAGGACCGTCCATGTTTAACACAATGGTGTTTGTACTATCCTTCTGCGAGATCGTGATTTTTTCTGATCCATCAGCATCATCAAAACGAATCTCATTGCCGTTTCGCGTTCGGAAAACCTTAGTTTCAACAGCTTTATTGTTGAGTGCTTCCGAACTGGGAATTGGCGGTTTATCTTGGCCGTTGTAAAGACAGCCCAAAATCACCGGCATATCGGGATTACCTCGTTCATATCCAACCAGAACTTCATCGTCGATCTCAGGTAACCCGAACCATCCCCGTTCGCTTCCTCCATCGGGAGTAAGAATTCTCATGAATTGAGTTTCTTCATCCCGATGCCAGGGCAATTTGACTTTTATGCGTCCCAGATCTTCGGGGTCTTCATTGTCGGTCACGATACCAGTCATCAGGTGAGAGAAAGGTTGCTCTTCTCGCTTAAGTTCAGGCATTGCCAGTTCTAATGGTGTACACTGGAAGGAATTGTAATACTTGCCGGCATCGTCGAGTCGGTGACTAATTGTCTGCACCCAGTACTGCCCGTCTAATTTGTCCAAACCAGATATTTTGACACAGGAACCAATCATAATAGCCGGAACAATTGATACTCCATTGCATACTATCATCCTACCCGCTGAGCTCTCTGTTTCTCGAATGACTGCAGCATCCGATTTTGCTTGATCAGCATGCTTGGGAGCTGATGAGACACCAGTGACAGTGTAAATATCCTCGGAGCTTTCCGGTGAAACTCTGGAGATATCAGAAAGAGCTGCTCGAATGGACGAACGATCTGAATCCGATTGAATAACTTCCTTTTTCTTGGGGTCCCATACACGCCCATAGAACTTAGTTGGTGCTGTGCCTAACCCTAATGCAAATGACCCCAGCGTTTGCCTCCAGACCAGTTCCTCTTCACTGTTACCCTTAGCTTTCTCGATATTAAATGCGGTTCCATCGTAGAATGCAAACATCTGGTGCTCGGAAGCCAATCGCTTGATATAGGCATAGTCTGTCTCGCGGTACTGTACTCCCGAATCGATTTCGAGATTAAGACTCCCACTAGCAGTTGCCACAGGTGCCCCATCTATTCTTCCCTGCGTAATCTGGTATTCAGAGAGTATCTGCCCCGCAATACCTGAGCAATCCTGCCCAGCGCCGAAAACTTTGTTGCGTTGGTGTCCATCAAGTGCTACGGTCGGACTGTGAGCCGTTACAACTATGGTATTTATACCGTTAATACCATTATCTAGCTTAACTTCTGTGACCAAACCAATAAACTTCAGAGCACGACTTGAATCTACGATATCTCCATGAGGATTGATATCCAAAGAAATTGGTTTGCCAAGAAAAGCTGTAAACTTTGACGGATCATCGAATTCCACCGAGTCAGAAGACACACCTACATGACGGATATGAACTGTTAGTATATGATGCGCATCAACAAACTGATCTAAGCGCACCGTATGTATGTCAGCTTTAACCTCAGTACCATCAACAGAAATTTTGCATTCAGCCGGAGTACCATAATCGGTCACATGATTATCAAGTATCTCTTCAAATTTACCCGGATTCTTCATTTGATTATAATTACTTCCGGCCCTTGATTGGTCAACCATAAAACCTCATCAGGCTATTTTCGCATAAATAACTTGAGCGGAACTGGAATTTCCGCCCAAGACATTCGGCTATCTTACATTTCCCAGTAATTTTCGATTTCGGCGTCGCCAACAGCAATTTTATTAGCCGATATTTCAAAATACTGATAGACCTGCTCGTCTGCATGAGTTTTGACATGCGGAATGACTTCCTTAAAACTAGTAATAAACCCGTCAGTCCAGACCAGTTCCTTCATTGTCTCGTTATTTTTGTTAATGAAGATAACCTTACCACCCTTCCATTTGGGTTGGCTGGTATCCATTGCCCAGCGGGCAATATCCACATTACCGCCCTCTTCAGATTCTACTGTGATTTTAATCAAGCCAGCATGAGCCCTATCAGTAGGGCGACCGGTTTCATCTTTAGAGGTGAAAATCTCGTAAGTTACCTCATAGACATGTGGGATCGGTTGTCCGTCAATTTCGAGTTTTGGCCTGTGTGCCATGACTTTCTCCTTGCACTTTTTCGTTTATGGGTCGTTTTAGCTTTGTGTTCGAGGACCATGACAATTATAGACTTCAGATATCAATCATTGTCTTTATCCCCAACAACCATGCTATTTATCCTTTACTTGTGATCCGTTTTCATCGCCCCAGGCAGTGAACTCGATATTAAACGTTCGAGCTGGATACTTCGGGTTTAAGGATACTTTGATATCAATTTCCTGACGTTTCCGCATTTCTTCATCAGCGAAAACCTCAATCTTGTAATCCTGCAAGATGTTGTCGTCACCGCTTATTGCTGTCAGGAATTTATTCATGTCAGTTCGAATAGTATCCATAAACTTGGCATCAATAACACTAAACGTCTGTTTGTTCAGATAGTTACGCAATGACTTGTAGACATAATCATAAGTCCTGCGAATCGAGTAGACATTGAATGTCTCCTTGTTGAACAGAGTCGCGGCTCCCATAGCAACGGGCTGACCCTCAAAATTAACCATCGGGTTGACGCCTTTTTCGTTTATCTTACTGGCATCCGGCTGGTTGCACCGGAAATGCAGATACTTGGCGTCATTAATTTTGCCATTCTTGAAACCAGCCATTGGTTGCTGCATACCAACGGAAGTGTCGCCGAGAAACATCTTTCCCGCTACTGCTGCCGAGGGCGGAATCCACATATCATCTTCCTCGTACTCGTTTGCTGTACGTGCCTGTAAGTAATTCGCAAACAAAGAAACATATTGTTTGTGGGTATCCGAACTCATTAAGCTGTCAAAAGTAGGGTCTTCCAGCAAATCCATTATCTCCTCGACAGATTCCATGTCCGGCAAATCAGTCATGACATGTACCTTGTTTGGCAAGCCAAGCTGTCGAGCAACAGTATCGATATTTTCTACGCTGCCCAAGTAACCAGGAACAACGAACATCGACCAACAACGCTTAATACCCCACTGGCGGAATTCATCTGCAACCGCTCCTGACAGGGCTTCGAATTTATCTCGGTCGTCAGGATCCATCAGTTCCTCTCCGCTGACATTAGCAAACCAGGCAGCGACCTTATCATCCGGCTCTGCCTGAGCATTTGAGAAGAATTTATCAATAGCCCGATAGGTAATTTCAATATCACGACTTTCCTGGTGAACTTTTTTCATGTTCTTCTCAAGATTGGCCTCAAGCTTCGTAGCTTCTTCATTGAGACCTTTGCGGATGTCGTCAGGACTACCCGCACCAGACAAGAACTTTGACCAGATTTTCAGGCGTTCTACGAGTAGTTTACGCGCCTTGGCATGATCTTTCTTGGTGAGAAATTCCTTCCTCTGGAAATTCTTCTTGGGATCAAGCCATTCAACACCACGCACAAGGTCTCCATCAGCTGTCTTAAATGATGGCAACAATGATGTCAACTTCTTAAAATCCCCGAAGGTATCCCCGAGAATTCCGGCAAACTCCTCATCGGAGAGTTTTTCTCCGGCTTCTGCAGTCGGTTTAGCCTCAGCCGCTTCCGCCGCTTGGGGCTGCATTTCGTTTTTTTCTTCTTCACCCATTATATATAACCTCGCCAATTATTCGCTTAATAGATCAATATAGTAGTTCATAACCTTAAGCAGTGCTTCTTTTTTCTCGCTGTCTGCCAGGGTTTTCTTAAGAGCGTTGTTCTTTTTAAGCTGTTTGTCCAGATCAGCCATGATTTCCTTGCCATAGTAAGTTTTCTGAAGATAATCATTCTGTTCAATCAGTGATTTGGATGAGAAATCCTTCATTGCTCGAATCTTGAATTCTGCATTAACAGGTTCACCCTCAGTAGACTCTATTTGTGCCTCGAATGAAGGCTGGAACTTCTCAAAGACCATTTTGAGATTGTTGCATTCGACAGGGGTTACATCAGGGTCATCATCGTTGTTTAGCCTTGCCGCATAGAGCATTTTGTTCGATGGTAACAACTCAACGGGAAGCGAGTCGTCTTTCTTTACTCTCTCGGTGGCACCAAGAATAAATTTGGCCATGGTCCCTCCATTACCTTATCAGATTAACTTTTTCTATTGTTCTTGTTTGACGAACACATAGGCATCATCCTTAACGTCGATGGCTACGTGGTCTCCCTTTTCTATGCTTCCAGTAATAATATCAACCGACAATTTATTAATAATATCTCTTTCAATAATGCGCTGAATTGGCCTGGCCCCCAACTCAAAAGTGTAGCCGTCTTTGGCAAGCTTTGCCTTAGCAGGTTGACTGAGAGTAGCAGTGATATTCTGATCGCGAAGCATCTCACTGAGTCCTTCGAATTCCAGCCCTGCAATTATCTCCACTTGTTCTGGAGTAAATGTGTGAAAAATGATAATATCATTAAGGCGATTTAGCAATTCCGGTCGAAACTTTGAGAATAAGAACTGTCGGACTTCATCCATATTTACTTCGCGACCCTCACGGTCAGCATCAAGTATTTTGTCCGCTGCATAGTTGGAAGTCAACACTACTATACAGTTTGAGAAATCGACCGTACGGTTCTGTCCATCGGTTAGACGGCCATCATCCATCAATTGCAACAGGATATTAAACACATCCGGATGAGCTTTCTCAACTTCATCCAGCAAGACAATCGAAAATGGCTTGCGCTTGACAGCCTCAGTCAGAACCCCGCCTTCTTCGTATCCAACATATCCAGGGGGAGCGCCAATCATTTTGGCTACTGAATGTTTTTCCATAAACTCCGACATATCAAGTCGGACCATAGCATTCTTGTCATCGAAGAGAAACTCCGCCAGTAGTTTTGGGAGATATGTCTTGCCGGTTCCTGTTGGTCCGAGGAAAAGAAATGACCCAACCGGTCGATTCGCCATTTTTAGTCCTGCACGAGCCTTACGTACAGCATTGGCAATCGCTTTTATCGCTTTTTCCTGCCCGACTATTTTTTTAGACAGAAAAGCTTCCATGTTTACCAGACGATCCTTTTCGGCAGTCATCATCTTCGACAGCGGAATCCCCGTACGTCGCGCAACCACTGCGGCCACATCGGCTTCATTGATTACTGGGCTCAGGTTCTCAACTACTGCTTTTATTTCGCCCAATTGCTTCTTCTGACTAGCGAAAGTTTCTTTCAATTCTTTAATATCAAAATCATTTATAGCCATTACTTTGCTCCTGCAGCAGCTTCCAGGCGGTATCCCCACATATCCTTCAATCTTTCGAAGCGAAGGGAAAATTGATCATTAGCCTCATTTAGCTTTATAAACTCATCGGGATTCTTATCAGGGTCTTTCCCATCACAAGCTTTAATTAGCTTTTCTATCTCTTGAACTTGCTCTTCCATTTCAGGGATAGTCTGTTTGGCTGTTTCTTCTTTCACACTGAATGAACTTGCTGCTTCATCAACAATATCAAGAGCAATATCAGGAAGGTTCCTTTCGCTAAGATAACGAAGAGCGTACTTGACTGAACCAGCTAAAGCCTCTTCAGTGTATTGTATCTTATGATGCTCTTCGTATTTGGATATTACACCCTTGACAATTCGAACAGCATCATCAAACCCAGGCTCCTCTACTTTGACTCGTTCGAAGCGTCGATCAAGCGCTTTATCCTTTTCTATATACCTGGTGTATTCTTCATCAGTAGTTGCGCCAATAAGACGAATCTGTCCTCGCGCCAGGGCTGGTTTGACAAGGTTAGCGGCATCCATACCACCACTGCCACTTCCAGCTCCGGTCAGAGTATGGATTTCATCGATAAAGAGTACAATACGTCCACCGGATTTAACTACTTCACCAATAAGACTCTTGAAACGTTCCTCGAATTCACCCTTGTACTTAGCCCCAGCTATAAGCGACCCCATGTCGACTTCCATAACTTTAACATTCTGAATTTTTTCAGGGACACGACCATCAATAACAGCCTGTGCGAAGCCCTCAACTATAGCGGTTTTGCCTACTCCGGCTCCTCCTACCAACACAGGGCTGTTCTTGCGACGACGCAGCAGTATTTGTATAAGCTGCTGTAACTCGTCATCACGTCCTACCATTGGGTCAAATTCACCTGCAGCGGCCTGATTTGTCAGATCTATGCAGTAGCGCAGTGTTCCCGCTACTCCCTTCTTTTCCTCAGTACCAGTGGTACCTATGCCGGATGTAGTAGCTATTTCTTCAACCGATTTGGTATCGGCGATTGCTTTATAGATATCTTCTTTGGTGATATCAATTTTTTCGCGTACCTGCGGCGCCATAGCTGTTTTGGGATCGAAAATCGCTATGAGAATGTGCTCAGGTTCAACCAGAGCATCATACAGTTTGGCTTTCTCTTCCAGCGCCTGGGCTAAGACTTCCTGTACTTCGGGAGAGGCATTAACATTCTCGCGTGCTGTTGAACGACTCGACTGATCTTTAAGAAACGCCTCGACCATTGAAGCAACAACAGTCGGTTTTTTGCCGAGTTGATTGAGAATAGACTCTACCTCGGTGCCCTCCTGACGCACAACCGCAATCAGCAGATGCTCGACAGTGATCTCGGGGTGACGGAACTCAGACGCGACTTCCCGTGCGATTTTAATAACAGCTCTTGAATCAGAGGAATAACTGGCTATGTCCATCCTTGGTTAGTAACTCCTATTATTCAAATTAATACTGACTCTTATATATACTGGTACACACACTCCTGCGAGTGTCAAACCTTTAAGATGATACTAATCCATCAATGCGATGTCAAGCAGTTTGGGGGGAAGCCAAACAACGAGGTAGTTGTCACACCGTATCAGTACCGAATTCTATTACTTTACTTCAAACTCCAAGACTGGTGAAGATAGAGGTCCCAGCAGTATTACTACCCAGTACTTACCAGGCAGGGGTTCTATACTACATTGCTGCCTAAGATCGATGTTGAAGTAGGAACCGATAGACTTAATTCGACCACCCGGATCATTATCTTCTTCTTCATCTTCAGTTTCAATAACAGGGGGATCATCTTTTACTGTGCGTCCGTAGTAAATTCCCCGCGATTCCTTATGAGTTACAACAATCAGCAAATTGGCATCAAGATCAGAACCGAATTCAGACACCATATCTCCGTCCACTCGGTATGCACCGAATAGAAGCCACGGGGTTTTCATATCAAATGTGATGTGCCGTTTTCCCCCTTCAAAACATACATTAATCCCAAAATTTTCCTCTGGAAAGTCGGGGCTATCAGTACATTTTTCATAACTTGGATAATCCATTATTATTCCCTTACCATAGACTTGTTTTTCAGATGTAAACACACAGCTTTCCAATACAAGAATAGTCAATGAAACCAGTAACAAAATATTGAAAAATTTACTGAACAGGGAATCTCTGTTGCGCAATCTCATGCTTTGTTCCCTTTGCTGTGCTTAAATTTTCCTTTGCGCTTACTGAGATCAGCCCTTCGGACATATTCTTTACAAACATTACACAATTTCGTGCGCAAAGCACTGGACTGGTAATACATTATACAATTCTTATCCTTACAATGATGGCCAGTACCGGTGTCAATATGAGTTGAAGATTTCGCTGAAACAAGTCCTAGAAGATGACCCATTTCATGGACTCTTACGCAGTGTATCTCTTTGGCTGCTGATGCTTGGTTCGCAACGGCCTCTTCATAAAAACCAGTAGCAATATTTCCGTGAGGTTTAAATGTTCCATCCCCCCCCCATTCCTTTGAAGTTTTCAACTTTAATTCGATATCCACCGGTTTTTTCTTTGTGGGTGTAACCGGACCACCAGTAAGATCGATTTTTACTTTTTTATATATTTTGTTCGCCCCCGTCAGGCTTATCTTGCTTTTGTCCAGATTCTTCCATCCTAACTTAAAGCCAAAGATACTCGGTCCTGATGCATCCCTATATTTGGCGCTTTTCACCCAAGATGTACCACCATCATATATGTAATATGTGCCTGATTTGGGAGACGTGAATACAGTTTTCCACATTTCGATTTCCATCTCCTGATCCGAGGGATCAGCCTGATGATCAATAGCCAGTTCTTGCGCTTGGTATGGTGATCTCTCAGCCCCAAAATAGGAATTGGCAAATGAATGAAGCTTACTGGTCATTAGATTCCATTTGTTGTTCGGCTTATTATCCTTACCCTGGTTCTCAAACTCAATGTAGCAGTCCTTATAAGCTTGAGCTAACGCATCCTTTGGTAGGCTAAATTCTCCCCCTGTTCTCTTTTTCATCGATTCCATTTCCACCCAGAGCTTGCGCCACACTTCGTATGTCCCCGCCTTCTTGCCATTCTTATAGGTACTTTCGTCAGTGGCATATACTTCGAACTTATCGCCACCATATATTGATAACTGAAACTCCACCTCAGGCGTCCAGCCATCCTTGTTCACCTTAGTTTCTTTTGTTGCGGGACGAGAAAACCAGGTTTCAAAACCTTCCTTTTCATCTCCCTTCAGACCTGCCTTGTTCTTCGCATCCCCTTTTGAATACCAGTAAACCTTTTTCCCCGACAACGACGCAGATTTGTCACCTGATATCCAAGACAGTCTCGCTTTCAGCATAACAGAACGACCATACTCAGGGTGAGCCTTTTGGGAGGCAAATTTACTATCGATATTAATGTATTGCTTTCTGTCTTGAACTGGCTGCGTGGATTTGTTCCCCTTATGTTTTATCACTTCAACAACCTCAACTACGGTTGTCTTCGCTGCTACTTTGAGTTTTACAACTCCACCTGTTTTACCTTTAGCAATATTCGTTGCTGAGTTCTCGACCACTGTATCACCAGTTTCTACTTAAATCCGTCGTCATTCACCTTAGGTAATCGTATAATCCTTCAAGTTTGTAAACTCCACCTTCACCGTTCCCGGTGGTATGTCCTCCACCCTTGCCCTGCCATCACTATCGAGATTGCCTTCTTTGGTGGTGCCGTCCGGTAAATGCAATATGTACTTCTCATCTTTGGCTGGTTCGCCGGTCTCGTCTTTCAATTCTATCTCTATCCAATCTTTGAACTCAAGCAATCCGGATGCTTGTTCTTCCTTGCCATACTCGTCGTCCTCAATCTTGATCGTGAAAAAATACTCTGGTGGATTGTATGCTCCGCCGTAGCGATCCAGCTCTTCCTGGGTGGCGATTTCATCTGTATCTTCGAAATACTGATATTCCCACTGCAATTCCATGCGACCACCCTCAATTGTGGCCGGTAGTTCGGTAATCTTATCGTGGGCGCTGTCGCGGTCGTATTCATAGATAGTGACCGTCACCTCAGTACCTTCGCGCACGCCGTCGACAAACGCTGACAAAGTTAAAGTGTCCCCTCGCCGCGCTTCCTTAGCGCTCCATTTCAAGTTATTCACCCGCACGAGTGGCACCACCGGAATTCGACCGGACTCGCCATCAAGACCGTTACCCGGAAACGAAACCTCAAAATAGACCTGATCGCCAATCTCCATATCTTCAGGGACTTCAAAATGTCCACGGTATTTGCTATTGCGTACCACATCAGAAATTTTGCCCAACTTTTTACCATTTTCGCTTTTACCGGTAATCTTAATGGGCGCACCATTGCCAACAAACGCCGTAATCACCTCAAATTTCACCGTCCCGCCCGCTGGCGCATACGATGATCGCCAGTAGACCGACACCAGAACAGGCTCCAACTGAACAGTATGTTCGGTATCAGTTGACTTGGTAAATTCTAGGTTCATGGCGTTATGTCCGTTAGTCGTTTCCCATAGGAACAAAGCTATCGATAATCTGGGCTACTTGCAAACCAATAGTTTTCATAGTCTTTTTTGTGAAATCGGCTTGAAAAGTGTAAGCTGTGTCTCCCGCAAGTAGGAAGACCTGTTTGCGAAAGACCGCTCTACCATCCTGGGGCACAGATTTATAAACGACCTCCAGTACTTGCCCCCCGCTGGGATGCTGCTTCTCTTCTTCTTTGACCACTTCAGCTCCGCCCATCGCATTGACAGTCTGTTCCATGCGTGGATTCGCATAGTCTTTGACATCATCAGAGTCCGGAGTATGATCTATCAGCAGTGTCAGGTTATGGTAAACTCCATCAACTTCCGGACCTTGGAAAAAGTATGCAGTCTGGTCAACCCAGTCATCGGGAAGGTCTATTTGTATTCCTATCATATCCTGCACCAGTGAGTATTGTTATTTATTACAGCCATCATTTCTTTATCACCTCGTACTGAACCCCCCAATACATATTGAGAAAGAACTTGTGTATATATTCCTCAAACGTGAGGTCATCGACCACATCGTCAAGCTCAACGATGTATTGTGGAAACTGTTCTTTGGCCATGGCAATAGCCTTGGTGTTTTTCACTTTGGTACGTTTGGAAAGATGCTCATAAAGATCGGCAATTTCCTTTCCGGAAGTAGGATCGTTCTCTTTCAGCTTAGTCGTCATCAACTCTATGAACATCTTCTCGTCAACGTCCTTGTAATCGATTATAGCTTCCACCAGACTACCAACGACATTAACTGCAGTCCCAACAGCCACAAGAACAGCACCCAAGGGAGCCAGTGGAGTAAGTAACAGAACAGCCCCCCCCATAACCAATCCCTTTCCACCGTACGAGACAACTGAATAGGCAAACTTCTTTCCGTCTCCGGTATCGGCTGCGGTATACATATCATAGATGGATATTCCCCAATCGGCAGCAGCTCCTGCCACTCCGGCGGCTTTGGAGATGATTGCTCCCGTGGGAATCTTATTTTGAATAGCGGGGATATCAAGAATACTGGTACCGAAGCCGTAGAC
>Ga0164318_10004136_pt1 | contig 13866 bp, 14 predicted proteins | sample GuaBasSedimGuay9_FD_113734 | JGI IMG/M metagenome (GOLD analysis project Ga0164318, IMG submission 113734) | Subseafloor sediment microbial communities from Guaymas Basin, Gulf of California, Mexico - Guay9, Core 4571-4, 0-3 cm | ecosystem: Environmental > Aquatic > Marine > Hydrothermal vents...
AAAGGCAAGGAGATGTATGCATTTTTACATAGTGGCTACTGGCTTGATGTTGGAACAACAGATAAATTCATGAAGGCAAATTTTGATGTTTTGAATGGAAAGATAAAACTTGCATATGAACCGAAAGATGAAAATATTGAGAAAGGAGAAAATACAACTATTTCCGAAGATGTAAAAGTTGATGGTAAATTGATAACAGGTAAAAACTGTATAGTTGGAAATGGTGTGGTTATAAAAGGGAATGTGATTGCTGGAGATGGATGTCATATTAAAGATGGAGCAGTTATTCAGGATTCCATCATATTTGAAAATGTTGTTATAGGGGAAAACAGCGAAATATCAAATTCAGTGATCGGGAAAGAAGTTATTATTGGAGAAAATTGCAGAATAAGAAATTCATTCATTGCTGATAAAAGTCTGCTTCTGCCTTTTACGAAAATGGAGGGTTAATGAGGACAAAAGAAAAAATTACACATTTCAGACCCACAGAATACAGTATTTATAAACCGAAGATTTGCTTTTTATCCACTTATCCACCAAAACCATGCGGTATTGCTACATTTACAAATGACCTTCTTGTGAATATAGATGAATACAATCCACTTGTATCTTCAATTGCAATAGCAATTAATAGAAGTGACGAGAATTATGATTATCCTGAAGAGGTGGTTAAAGTAATAAGAATGGAGGAGAAGGAGGATTACAGAGATGCGGCTAAATTTATCAATGAGTCAGATGTGGAAGTTGTGAGCATACAGCATGAATTTGGATTATTTGGTGGGAATTGGGGAGAAAATATACTTGAATTGATGAGAAACCTTAAAAAACCTGCTGTTACAACACTCCATACAATCATTCCAAATCCCTCTCTTGAAATAAGAAAAATTTTAAGGGAGATATGTAATCTTTCATCCTATGTTGTTGTTATGACAAATATTGGAAGGGAGATTTTAAAGGAATTTTATGGAATAAGTAAGAGAAAGATAGAGATGATTTACCATGGGGTTCCTTTCGTTTATTTAAGACCACCACAGTTTGCAAAGGAAAAGTTAAATCTCTCCCCTTATATTACTCTTTCAACATTTGGTCTTCTGAGCAGAGGAAAGGGGCTTGAATATGTTATTTATGCTTTACCAGAAATTTTATCAAGATATCCAAATGTCGTTTACCTTATTGTTGGTGTGACTCATCCGAATGTTAAAAAATATGAAGGGGAGGCTTATAGAGAGTTTTTAAAGAGTGAAGCGGAAAGATTGGGTGTATCTGAACATGTGAAATTTTATAATAAATTCCTTTCTCTTGAGGAACTCCTTGAATTTCTTGAGGCAACAGATATTTATATAACACCTTACCTTAATCCAAACCAGATTACAAGTGGAACTCTTTCATACGCTCTTGGATGTGGTAAAGCAATTATCTCCACTCCTTTCCTTTATGCCAAGGATGTTCTTGAAAATGGAAAGAGAGGAATTCTTGTCAATTTCAGAAGCCCTGGTGAAATTGCAGAAAGTGTAATAAATCTTATAAGAGATTCTGAAAAGAAGAAACAACTTGAAAGGGAAGCATATAAACTTGGTCAGAGAATGATATGGCCACAGGTTGCATGGGAATACCTTACTTTATTCTCAAGGACAAGTGCAGGAAGGAATGAGGTAAAGAGAACTTATTTTGAAGACAGGCTTTTACCGATAAAACTTTCTCATCTGGAAACATTGACTGATGATGTTGGAATTATTCAGCATGCAAAGTTTTCAATGGCTGACAGAAAAACAGGTTATACCCTTGACGATAATGCAAGAGCACTTGTGGTTGCGACAAAACATTATAATCTTTACCAGGATGAGACGAGTTTGAGATTGATAAATACATATCTGAGTTTCATTTATTATATGCAAAAATCAAATGGATGGTTCCATAATCTTTTGAGTTATGAGAGGAATTTCCTTGATAGTGAATGTCCTGATGATACATTTGGAAGAGTAATATGGGCTTTGGGTTATCTACTTTCATCAGAGTTTGTTAATGAAAATATAAAAGGGGCAGCAAAACAGATATTTTCCGATGTATTTAAACAGATAAAGAGATTATCCTTCCTCAGAGGCAAGGCTTTATGTATTCAGGGACTTTTCTATTACCACAAAATAAAACCATCTGATGAAGTTAAAAAACAGATTGTAAAACTCGCAGATTCAATCGTTGAGGCTTATAATTCAAATGCTGATGATAAATGGAAATGGTTTGAGGAGACAATGACCTATGCAAATGCAAAACTCCCGCTTTCCCTTCTTTTAGCATACAGGGTTGTTAAAGATGAGAAATATAAAGAGGTTGGTGTTGAATCTCTTGAATTTTTGAAAAGTGTAACAATTTCAAATAATAGATTTGTTCCAATTGGGAATAAAGGATGGTACAGAAAAGGAGGGAAGAGGGCAATTTATGACCAGCAACCAATAGAAGCATATTGTATGACAGAGATGCTCTTACATGCTTATAGAATTCTTGGAAAAGAGGAATATTACCGCCTTGCACTTATATGTTTTGACTGGTTCCTTGGAAGAAATCTTAAAGGGGAGATGTTATACGACCCTGTAACAGGTGGATGTTTTGATGGTCTCCTTCCTTCGGGAGTAAACAGAAATCAGGGAGCAGAATCCACAATTTCTTACCTTCTTGCCCGTCTTGAGATTGAAAGTATGAGTATTGAATGAAAAAAGTCAGAATTTTCACTCTCGGTTGCAAAGTCAACCAGTATGAATCCCAGCTTCTCAGAGAAAATTTTTTAAATAATGGTTTTTTAATTTCTGATGACGAAGATTTCAATATAGGTGTTTTGAACAGTTGCTGTGTTACTTCAAAAGCGGAAAAGGAATGCAGAAATATTGTAAGAAGACTTTTGAGAAATGGGAAAGAAGTCTGGATAACAGGCTGCTGGGTGAATAAAGAGAGGGAAAGGATAATAAAAGAATTCCCATCTGTGAAAGTCTTTGAAAAAGATTTCCTTTTCAATTCTTACTTTGAAAAGAAAGTAAAAAGTATTTCATATTTTTCAGGACATACAAGAGCATTTATTAAGATAGAAGATGGATGTGAAAATTTCTGTTCATATTGCATTATACCGTTTGTAAGAGGCCGTGTTAGAAGCAGATTGATAGAAGAGATCGTTGATGAGATAAAAGTCCTTTCTGAAAATGGATATAAAGAATTTGTCCTTACAGGTGTTGACCTTGGCTCTTTTGGAAAGGATACAGGTGAAAGGCTTAAAGATTTAATAGAGAGAATTTCAAAAATTGAAGGGGTTAAAAGAATAAGGATAAGTTCAATAGAATTGTTCCACATAGATGATGAGTTGATTGATTCACTTTCAAATAATGAGAAATTCTGCCACCACTTCCATATCCCTTTACAGAGCGGTTCTGACAGAATTTTAAAATTAATGAGAAGAAGATATAAAATTGCAGATTACATGGAAAAAATTGAAAAGATAAGGAAGAAGATGGAAGATGTTACTTTCACAACAGATGTAATGGTTGGATTTCCTGGAGAAGAAGATAACGATTTTTCACTTACCTGCAATGTTATAAAAGAATTGGAATTTCTGAAAGTCCATATCTTTCCATTCAGTCTCAGGAAAAATACTTTTGCTGAAAATTTAAAAAAATTCTTTGTTGATGAGAAAGTTAAAAGGGAAAGATTTCTAATTCTTGATAGACTGGCAAAGGAAGTTTCTGAAAAAGTTAAGGAAAAATTTATTGGAAGTATCCAGGAAGTCCTTATAGAAAGGAAAAGGGAAGGTAAATGGAGCGGTTATACAGGAAATTATCTGCCTGTTTTGATAGATTCTGAAAATGATTTGAAAAATAAAATTCTGAAAGTTAAACTGGAAGGGATGGAGAAGGATAAAATAAAAGGCAAGTTGATTATTTAAAATTTCTGTTTGCCATTATAAGATTGAGTGCCTCTGTTCTTGTCCTTATATCCCTTAAGAAAATTCCTCTCATTGCAGATGTTGTTATCTTGCTTCCCATCTTTTTAATCCCTCTCATAATCATGCAAAGGTGTTCTGCCTCTATTATAACCATAACTCCCTGTGGATTTAATACCTCCATTAAAGTATCAGCAATCTGGTTTGTTAATCTTTCCTGGAGTTGCGGTCTTCTTGCAAATACATCAACAAGTCTTGCTATTTTGCTTATTCCAATAACTCTTTTACCATCTGGAAGATATGCTACATGTGCTTTTCCAAAGAATGGTAAAAGGTGGTGTTCACACATTGAGAATAAGGGGATATCTTTTACAAGGACGAGTTCATTATAATCTTCATAGAATATTTTTCCAATAATCTTTTTTGGTTCCTGATTTAACCCTCCAAATATCTCCTCACACATTTCAGCAACTCTTTTCGGTGTCTCCTTTAACCCTTTTCTGTCAGGATTTTCTCCAATACCTTCAAGAAGCATTCTTATTGCTTTCTCTATTTTCTTCTTTTCCATCTTTTTTTATCCCCAGTATTTCATCTATTTCCTCAGAGGTTAAGGTTTCCTTTTCAAGGAGTGTTTTAGCAAGAAGGTCAAGTTTCTCTCTATTTTTCATCAATATTTCTTCCGCTTTCTTTTCTCCTTCTTCAACAATCCTCCTTATCTCCTCATCTATTTCTCTGCTTGTTACTTCACTGTGTTCTCTTTGCTGGACAAGGTCTCTTCCGAGAAATACTGCTTCATGCTGTTTAAAACTTATAGGGCCAAGTCTTTCACTCATTCCCCATTCACATACCATCTTCCTTGCAAGTTCTGTTGCAAGTTTCAGATCATTTTCACTGCCTGTAAACATTTTACCAAAGACAATTTTTTCTGCTGCTCTTCCTGCAAGAAGTGCGCAGATTGTATTTTTGTAATATGTATTGCTTTCTATGAATCTGTCTTTCTCAGGCAATATATGAGTAATTCCAAGTGCTCTTCCTCTTGGAATTATTGTTACTTTATGTACAGGGTAAACTTCAGGAAGGGATTTCTGGACAAGAGTATGACCTGCTTCATGGTATGCAATAACCTTTTTCTCCTCCTCACTTATAACAAGACTTTTCCTCTCAACTCCCATAAGAACTTTATCTTTTGCTTCTTCAAAATCACTCATTTCTATTTTATCTTTATTTTTCCTTGCTGCAAGAAGAGCTGCTTCATTTACTATATTTGCAAGGTCTGCTCCTGAAAGTCCAGGGGTTGCCCTTGCAAGAACTTTAAGGTCAACATCTTCAGCAAGTGGCTTATTTCTTGTGTGGACTTTTAAAATTTCCTCCCTTTCTTTAATATCTGGAAGATTGACAACTATTGTTCTGTCAAACCTTCCAGGTCTTGTCAGGGCAGGGTCCAGAACATCGGGTCTGTTTGTTGCTGCCATAACTATTATTGCATCATCTGTCTGGAAACCATCCATTTCAACAAGTAATTGGTTTAATGTCTGTTCCCTTTCATCATGTCCACCACCAAGTCCTGCAAATCTCTGCCTTCCAACTGCATCTATCTCATCAATAAAGACAATGCATGGACTTAATTTTTTAGCCTGTCTGAATAAATCTCTTACCCTTGCTGCTCCAACTCCAACAAACATTTCAACAAAATCAGAACCACTCATACTTAAGAAAGGAACATTTGCTTCACCTGCAACTGCTTTTGCAAGAAGTGTTTTTCCTGTCCCTGGAGGTCCAATAAGAAGGACTCCTTTTGGTATTTTGCCTCCAAGACGCTGGAATTTCTTTGGATTTTTCAAATACTCAACAATTTCTTTTAATTCCTCCTTTACCTCTTCACATCCTGCAACATCTGAAAATGTGACTCTATTTTTTGGATTTGGGATTGCTGGTCTGCTTTTCGCAAAAGATATCACTCTATTTCCTTCAGATGTAACATGCCTGTAAATCATAAACCAGAAAAGAAAAACAAGGAGTATAACAGGTAATGTTGAGATGAAAAGGTTTGACCAGAAACTTGGACTTGGTTCCACCTTGAATCGGATATGGTTATTTTTAAGAAGTTTGAAAAGTTCTGAATCTTCAGGTCTATAAGTTTTGAATTTTGTTCCGTCTTTAAGTTGCCCATAAATTGTATTTTCCTTTATTACAAGTGTTCCGGTTATTTCCTTATTCTCAACCTTTTCCAGAAAATCGCTATATATCAGTTCTTTCCTTCTCCCTTCAATTGATGAGAAACGCGCAAGGGATATGAGAATAAAACCTATCAATATCCAGAAAAAAAGGATTTTTATTACATTTGGTGGTGGCTGTTTTTGTGGATTTTTGTCCATTCTCTCTTTATCCTTTCTTTAATAATTTTAATATCTTTTTCTGGATTTTTTGAATTCTCAATGGCAGAGATAACGGAAACTCCGTCAGCTCCTGCCCTTATAACTTCTTCTGCATTCTCTTTATTTATCCCTCCTATTCCTCCTAAAGGTATATTAATTTTTTTGGATGCTAAAGTCAAGATGTCCAGACCGACAACCTTTTTTTCTGGTTTTGTCTTTGAATGGAAAATTGCACCGATTGAAATATAGTCTGGATTTTCATTTGATATCTTTTTAATTGAGGTGAGATTTGAGCATGTAACTCCTATTATTTTTTCAGGTATTATTTCTCTTGCATATTTTAAGGGAATATCATTTTCTCCCAGATGGACACCATCGGCTTTACATATCTGGCATATATCTATTCTGTCGTTTATAATGAAAAATATATCTTCTGGTATCATTTTTCTCAATTTTAAAGCAACTTTAAGGAAATAATTGTCTCTTTCTCCTTTATATCTTAACTGGATAATATCTGGCTTCCCTTTTATAACCTTTTCTGCAAGGGGAAAAATATCTCTGTTATCTTTAAGATTTAAAATGACCTGAAGGAATGGCACTGGTATTTTCTTTTTATTTATTAAAATTCTGATATTTTTCTCAATCTCATAGAATTCAAATCTTAAATTGTGGAATTTTTCTGAAACATGCACATTTTTTATTTTTGAATATTCTTCAAGACTCCTTAAACCCTCTCCTATACGCGATAAATTTCTCTCTATAATTCTTTTAAAATCACTTCTTTCAACTTTCTCTTTTTTCCCGATATCCTCACTTGCCCTTCTGTATTTTCCAATTAATGGATAATTTGAAACAACAGTATCTGTAAATTTATGTCTGAATTCCTTCAATCTTTTCATCAAAATTTTGTCCTCAATCAAAAACCTTATTCCGTCCTCCACAACTCTTAATCCCTCCCTTACCCTGTTAAAATTTGCATCAATTATCCTGAAAATTTCATCCATTTTTCTTTATTTTCTCCACCAGCAAACTTGTTGACCTTCCCTTAACAAGAGGAGCAATTACAACTTTCCCACCATACCTTTTAACAAAATCACCACCAACAACATCTTTTTCTTTATAATCTCCTCCTTTAACAATTACATCTGGCTTCAATTCCTTTATTATCTTTAAAGGTGTATCTTCATCAAAAATAATAACATAATCCACCATCTCAAGAGATGAAATTATCTCTGCTCTCTCTTTCTCCTCTATATAAGGCCTGTTTTCACCTTTAAGTCTCCTTACAGATGAATCACTATTCAGACCAACAACAAGAATATCTCCATGTTTTTTTGCTTCTTTAAGGCACCTTATATGTCCTATGTGGAGAATATCAAAACACCCATTTGTAAATACAATTTTTTTACCTTCCTTTTTCAATTTTGAGATAATATTTTTCAATTCAGAAAGATTTTTTATTTTCATTTGCATAAAGAATCTTCAATAATTTGGGAAAGGATATGGATTAAAAGGATGTGGTTTTCCTGGATTCTCGGTGTATTATTTGAAGGGACAGATAGATTTATATCAGAAATTTTTGAGAGTGGATTTGGTGATTTCCCTGTTAAAGATATTACCTTCATCCCTTTTTCTTTTGCTTTCTTTGCTGCTTCAATTACATTTTCTGATTTCCCTGATGTTGATATGCAGATAAGGATATCCTCTTTTTCTCCCAGTGCCTCAACCTGCCTTTTAAATACTTCCTTAAAATCATAATCATTCGCTATGCTTGATATAATTGAAGTATCTGTTGTGAGTGATATGAACTTATATGGATTTCTTTCCTTTTTAAATCTACCAACCATCTCTCCTGCCCAGTGCTGGCAATCTGCAGCACTGCCACCATTTCCACATAGAAGAACCTTTTTATTCTTTTTTAAAGCATCACAGATTATTTCACAGGCAGAAAAAATTTTTTCAATATTCCTTTCAGAAAGGAGTTTCTCCTTTAACTTTATACTTTCTCCAATAATTCTTTTAATCTTCTGGAGTTTTTTCTTCTTCAACTTCCTCCTCCGTCTGGGATTCTTCAGGTATAATATTTGATACATAAACCTGGATAGAAGAGACCCTCTCAACACCGACTACATTCTGCAGATAACTTTTTGTCAGTTCCTGAACATTTGCGCAAGTATCCGGAATATTCAATCCTCCTTCAAGTTTTAGAGTTATAAAAGTTTCAAGCCCTTTTGGACTGATGGAAGTTTTAACTTTTACATCTTTTACTCCTGAAGTTTGAGTTGAAATACGGGATGTTATGAATTCTTCAATTGCAGAAAGAGAGATTTTCACCTTTCCACCTGGATTTTCAAATGATATTGCTCTCATTTTGATAGTATTATCAATCCAGTTTACAATCCACAAAATTCCCACAAGAACAACAACCATGCTGATTATTCCAATTTTTGACAGGTTTGCTGATAAGAAATTGATATATGTTTTTGAAAGTTCTGGTTTTGCCCAGAAGCAGAGGAGGGAAATTGATAATATAACTCCCATTAAAATGTAAATTCCATTTACAATTTTTGTCCATACTCTCATTTTTTAAATACCTCCCATCCTTTTTAAAAATTCTACAATTTTAATTGGAAATTTCCAAAAGTTTTTGGTATATCTTTCCAGGTAATAATTTTATCAACCCTTTAAACTGAAGATTTAAAAGTATCTGGTTTACTCTTGATGGTGGAATATCTGTATTTGAAAATATTTCATCAATGTGTGTTCCGTCTTTTTTGATTATCTCAAGGATTTCTCTTTCCTCCTGGTTTACTTCAATTTTTACCTTCTTTTGCTCTTTCTTAAATTCAATCTGCGGATAAATCTCTTCAATTATATCTGAAATATCTTCAACAAGTTTTGCTCCTTCCTTTAAAAGTTTGTGTGTCCCTGAAGATGTTAAACTGTTTATCTGACCTGGAATTGCAAATACCTCTCTGTTCTGTTCTATTGCATAATTTGCAGTAATCAGAGCTCCACTTTTCTGTCCTGCTTCCACCACAATCACTCCTTTTGATAATCCTGATATTATCCTGTTTCTTCTTGGGAAATTTTCTCTTAATGGTAAAGTATTTAAAGGAAATTCACTCACCACAGCACCATTCTCAAGTATCTCCTCCATCAGTTTTTCATTCTCTTTTGGATAAGGATGCAGAAAACCTGAACCGAGAACTCCTATTGTTTTCCCATCAACTTTTAATGCAGCTCTGTGTGCCTGAGTATCTATCCCTCTTGCAAGTCCACTTACAATTGTAAATCCAATAGATGCAAGTTCTGATGAGAATTTTTCAGCCATCTTTAATCCATAAATTGAAGGGTTTCTTGTCCCGACTATTGCAATATTATATTCACAGTTTAAATTTAAATTTCCCTTTACATAAAGAACAAAAGGAGGGTCTGGAATCTCTTTAAGAAGGGGAGGGTATTCTTCATCTTCAAATGTAATGATTTTAATTCCCATAGATTCTGCAGTTTCAATTTCTCTTTCCCATGGTATCTTTTCCCATTTCTTTATCTTCTCAATAGTCCTTTCTCCAATCCTGTATTTTTTAAGTTCTCCTTCAGAAAGTTTAAAGATTTCCTCCACATTTCCAAAAACTTCAAGCAGTTTTTTTACTTTAACAGGGTTTATTCCTGTAAAATTGAGGCATATCCAGTATTTTTTCTTTTCCATTTTTAAACAAGCGATGTGGCATCAAAAAGCTTTCTGTGTTCTTCAAGTGCAAATCTATCTGTCATACCAGCAATATAATCGCATATAACCCTTTCAGGTATCTCGTTTTTCAAATTTTTCTGGATATGAGGGGGAAGTTGTCTTGGTTCCTTTTTATAAGCAAAGAAAAGGTCTCTTATTATCCTGTAAGCCTTTTCAGCCATCCTTATAACTCTGTAATGGGAATACATTTTCTCTTCCAGAAATTTTCTCAATTCAGTATGTTTTTTATAAATTGCTTCTGAATATCTTAAAAGGGGAGGGCTTTTCCTCACATCCTCAATAGATGATATATTCTTCTCCTTTATATTTTTCTCACTCTCTCTTACAAGGTCAAGAACAAGAATATTTATGAGATTCCTTATAGCCTGGACTCTTCTGATATCGGCTGGCAAATCCTTTCTTATCTCTGAAACAACTTCCTTCCATATCTCAAGGTCATGTAATTCTTCTTCTGAAATAATCCCTGATTTAAGTCCATCATCAAGGTCATGGCTTGTAAATGCAATTTCATCTGCAAAATTTACAACCTGTGTTTCAAGAGATGGTGAGGTAAATTTTTTGAATTCTTCAAATTCTTCACCTTCAAGAGGGGTGTCATAAATTGTTTTGTGCCTTATAATTCCTTCCCTTACTTCAAATGTGAGATTTAGCCCTGGAAAATCAGGGTATCTTTTCTCAAGCCAGTCAACCACTCTCAATCCATGTCTGTTATGTTCAAATCCTCCAAAATCTTTCATCAATTCATTCAGTGCAACTTCTCCTTTATGTCCAAAAGGTGTATGCCCAATATCATGAGCAAGTGCTATTGCCTCAACAAGGTCTTCATTCAATCTTAAAATTCTTGCAATTGTTCTTGCAATCTGCTGTACTTCTATTGTATGTGTAAGGCGGTTTCTGTAGTAATCTCCTTCGTGGTAAATGAAAACCTGTGTTTTATATTCAAGTCTTCTGAATGCTGTTGAATGTATAATCCTGTCCCTATCTCTCTGGAAAGGACTTCTGAAATCGTGTTCTTTTTCGGGATACTTTCTCCCAAGAGTTTGTGAACTTTTCACACTGTAAGGAGCAAGAATCTCATCTTCTATTTTTTCCCATTCTTCCCTTTTCCTCATTTTTCCTTCTTTGGTAAATAATAAAATGGGTCAACAGGTTCACCTGATTCCCTTATTTCAAAATGTAAGTATCTCTTCTTCCTTCCCCTCTTGATTTTTCCAACAATCTGACCCTTTTTTACTTTTTCTCCTTCCTTTACATTTATATTGATATCATGTGCATAGACAGTAAAAATGTTATTCTTATGTTTTATAATTAAAGTCTCTCCATATTTCTGTGTAAATGCAACACATACAACTTCCCCATCCATTACTGCATATACTTCACTTCCTGGTTTGACGAGTAAATCTATTCCCTTATTCCCGAGTTCTCCAAAATCACATATAATCTTTCCATCAGCAGGCCATATAAAATCTTTAATTATTGGTTCCTTTTTAACAGGTATCTTTTTATCATTTACCTTTTCATCACTGGCTGGTGGGAGTAAAGGGTAGGGGGGTTGATGTTTTGAGGTATATGGTATTAAAAGTTTCTGCCCAACCTTTATGTTATAATCCTTCATTTTATTGGCTTTCCTTATCCTCTCTATTCCTCTTTTTATCTCTTCTACAGTCTTCCCATCATAATAATATTTTGAAATTCTGAAAAGATTTTCACCTTTCCTCACAATGTGGTATGTATAATTTCTCTTCTTGGAAGGATATTTCTTCTTCGGCCCTATGGTGATTGTGCATCCTGATATTAAAAATGCTATAAGCAATATTTCAATTTTTTTCATGGTAATAGAAATTACTTTTTATAAGATGGACAAAGTTTTTTAAGGATACAGTTTTCACAATCAGGATTTTTTGCCTTACATACTCTTCTACCATGCAAGATTAATCTGAAGGGAAATGATATCCATTCCTTTTTGGGCAATAAATTCATCAGATCCTGCTCTACCTTTTCAGAATCCTGATTTTCTGTCAATCCAAGTCTCTGAGAAACTCTTCTTACATGAGTGTCAACCACTATACCTTCAGCCTTCCCAAATGCCTGGGAAAGGACTACATTTGCAGTCTTCCTTGCCACTCCAGGCAATTTAACAAGTTCTTCTAAGGATTGTGGTACATTTCCATTATATTCTTTTATAATTTTTTCACACATTTTAACTATATTTTTTGCTTTATTGCGATAAAAATTGACTGATTTTATATCTTCCATTAAATTTTCAACTCCTGCTTTAACAAAATCCTGAGGACTTTTATATTTCTTAAACAGTTTCTCTGTAACTTTATTTACAAGATTATCGGTTGTCTGAGCAGAAAGTATTGTTGCAATGAGAAGCTGGAATGGATTTTCAAATTTCAATTCTGTCTTTGCTTCAGGGTATTCCTTCTTAAGCAATTTTATAATTTCAGAAATTTTATCCTTCTTCATTTTTGAAAAAGTTTATTATAAAATATTATTTTTTTCAAATTTTTTATTTTTGGTGTATAATAAAATTGGACTTGAAAAAAGGAGGTGGAGATGAGAAAAATAGTAAGTTTTCTGGTAGGTGTTTTATTATTATTTTCTTCATTTTCTTATTGCCAGACAAGTAAAAAGGAAGAGATTATCAAGAAGATTGTGGAGAAGTATGTTTCCCTTAAAAATGTAAGTGGTGAAGTTGAATTGGGTATGTTGATGATGGGGAATATGATAAAAATACCTGTTAAGTTCTGGATAGGTGAAAAGAAATTCAGAATGGAGATGGTATTTGCAGACCCAAAGATGCCGGAACCGATAAAACAGACTATGGTGTTTGATGGAAAGAAGTTCTGGATATATCAGAGCAAGACAAATACAGTTACAGTAATGGATTTTTCCAAACTTCCAAAGAAGAAAGATTTGAAGAGACCTCAGGATATTGTGAAAATAAGAGAAAAAATTCTCAAATCCATTTCAGAAAATATTAAAAAGATTTCAAAGAACATTTCCCTCAGTGAAAAACAAAAGAATGGAAAGAAATTTTATGTTCTTGAGATAAAAAACCTCACAAAGGAAATTTCCATTCCATCTGAAGGAAAGAAACCGTTTTTCACAAAGGCTGTTATATGGGTAAGTCCAGATTATTATATCAAAAGGATTGAACTGTATGGTCAGACAAAAGAAGAACCTGGTATATTGGTTGAATTCAAACGTTTAAAAGAAGAAGAAAAAATAGACCCTTCCGTGTTTAAATTCAAAGTTCCAGAAGGAGCAAAAGTCATAGATATGGGAGAAAGGATAAAGGAAAATTTGAAAAAACTGGAAGAGATGAAGAAAAAGAATAAAAAGGGAGAATAAAAGAATAGGCCGTGCAGGACTCGAACCTGCAACCTTGGCATTAAGAGTGCCCTGCTCTACCAGTTGAGCTAACGGCCCATTTAAAAATTATATAAAATATAAAAAGCAGTGTCAACTATTTTAAAAATCCCTTTAAAAATCTGAAGATGAAGTAAAGGATGAGGAGATATATTATGAATTTTATAAAACCCCTTATTACCTTTATCCCTTTCTTCTCAGGTTTTCTTCTTTTTTCAAGTTCCTCAACTCTCTTGTAAAAAATTTCAAATTTCTTTGCACAATCTTCCCCACAGAATATTCCATATTCAGTGATATATCTGCATTGAGAGCAGAGTGGTTTTCCACACTGTTTACATCTTATAACTGCAGGCCTTCCAGGATGGAAGAAACATTCGTCCATAATTTTGAGTAAGTGCGCCTGGCGCGACTCGAACGCGCAACCCTCTGCTTAGAAG
>Ga0164318_10004139_pt1 | contig 13859 bp, 9 predicted proteins | sample GuaBasSedimGuay9_FD_113734 | JGI IMG/M metagenome (GOLD analysis project Ga0164318, IMG submission 113734) | Subseafloor sediment microbial communities from Guaymas Basin, Gulf of California, Mexico - Guay9, Core 4571-4, 0-3 cm | ecosystem: Environmental > Aquatic > Marine > Hydrothermal vents >...
TCTTTTGCTTTTTCAGGATTATCAAAAACCTTTATCTTAATAGGAAATTTTTTACTTGATGATATTATCATATTCATATAATGTTTTTTGAAAGGGTTTTTGGTAATGATAACAGCACCTCTTTTAAGACCGTTCTTTATTGCGGCAGGAATCATTACAGTTTCAAACCATTTTCTACTATTCGGTGACACAACCGATTGTAATCTTATATCAGACATATAATTCTCAAAAATTGTCGTTTCCTTTGTATACTCAATTAAAGCTTCTAGTGGACGCTTATATTCTTCATCAGTGAGTTTTTTACTTTTCCAATCAATAATTCCTGCTTTTAATTCTGTGTCAAAATAAGCCTTAGAATATTCATTCTCATATACTATTGTTATTGCCATAAGATTATATTTAATATGATTCGTAAAAGTAACAATTATTTTTAAATATACAAAATCTTATATATATATACTTTAATTTCGCAAACAGTTTCTGAACGAAAATTGAGTATTCTCAATAGGTGCTTGTGGCTATACTTAGCCGACATAGAAATTATGTATCGAATAGGTACAAAATATACTATTTACTAAATACAATTTTCTATCACGGCTTAATATAGACTTTGGCGTAGAACGTTATTTATGGATTTCAAAAAATATGATTAAACGCTTACATTATATGTCTTATTATCAGTCATATAATTTTCTTGATTAATAACTTAAAAATAAAAATCCCAACTCAAAATAAATTGAATTGGGATTAACCTTAGTGGTGCCACCTGGATTTGAACCAGGGACACACGGATTTTCAGTCCGATGCTCTACCAACTGAGCTATGGCACCCTTTTAAAGCGGCTGCAAAGATAATATTTTTTTTCATTTTGCAACAATATTATTTATCTCTACCATCTATATAATAGTATTTAGTATTATGTAACAAGGTTATTTAATTGATAAACAGTGTTGTACTAAATAAATTTATGAAATTATTTTTGTTTAATTTATTAGTTGATAGTATGGACTTTAACTTTACTTTTGCAAAATTATGAATACTTACCGATTAATTATTGATTTTGGAAATACATTTCACAAAGTAGCTGTATTTAAGGACAGTAGTATTATTGATATTGAAAAATATGAAAACATCAGCTTAAATCAAATTAAAAGCTTTGTAACTAAATATCCTGAAATTAAATCATGTATTCTTTCATCTGTTATCGAAACTCAAAAAGATATTCTTAATTGGTTAAAAGATGAATATTTTTTTATAGAGTTGTCTCATTATACTCCAATACCTATAACTAATAAATATGGTAGCCCAGATACATTAGGAAAGGATCGTTTAGCAGCTGCTATTGGTGCGTATTCTATAGCTCCAAATCAAAATGTACTATCTATTGATACAGGAACAGCAATAAAATTTGATTTTGTCACTAAAGAAGGTGAATATCTTGGTGGAAGTATTTCTCCTGGATTGTATTTAAGATTTAAAGCCTTACATACTTTTACGGCAAAACTTCCGTTAGTGGACTATAATAATGTTCATGAGCTAATAGGAGATAATACCCAAACTTCAATATTATCAGGAGTTATGAATGGTGCAATAGCTGAAGTAAATACTTTTATTGATAATTATAAGTTGCGTTATTCAGACTTAAAAATATTTATTTCAGGCGGTGAAAGTATTTATTTTGAAAGATATATAAAAAGTCACATCTTTGCGGATTCAAATTTGGTTCTTATAGGATTAAACGAAATATTAATATTTAATGAGTAAAATTATTCAGTATAAGTTAGTTACAGTATTTATCTTAATTTTTATTCTGTCAGGGTTTCAGAGCTTTGGGCAGCTAAGAATAGACTCACCATACTCTCGGTTTGGTCTAGGAGATATAAATGCAGGAGCAAATGCCTATCAATCTTCAATGGGAGGAGTGGGATATGGTGTTCGTGATCCATATCGTATTAGTTCAATTAATCCTGCAGCTTATGCAAATATCGATTCAGGTAGTTTTGTGTTTAATGCTGCGTTCAAAGGACTTTTAATTAGTTCAAAAACAGCTTCTGCTTCTGGAGGTAGTAATTATTTTAATATTTCATATTTAAAATTTGCACTGCCTGTTACTAAATGGTGGAGAACAGGAGGAGGTCTTCTTCCTTATACTACTGTAGGTTATAATGTTTCTACCTATGCCGATATGGATTCTATTGGCACGGTAAAGTATAGTTTTTTAGGTGATGGTGGAATAACTAAATTTTATTGGGGAAACTCTTTCAAAATTACAAAGAAACTTGCTATTGGAGCTAATATGTCTTATTTGTTTGGCACAAATAACCTAAGACGACAGACTCAATTAATGGACGATCCCATTGCTTTTAAATATAGAATTACTAATTCTGTTGATGTAAGAAGCCTTTATTTTGATTTTGGAATACAATACAATACAACTTTTGGTGATAAAAAGAAATATTTTTTAGGACTTGGCGCTGTTTTTTCTCCAGAACAAAAGCTTCATGGCGAAAAATCTTCTTTTGCAATAACTTATACCGATGGCGATGAAGGTCATGAATATATTAAAGATACAATATTAGACTTACCATTAGATGCAGGAGATATTGTTATTCCTCAAAAAATAGGTGGTGGTTTTAGTATCGGTAAAACAAAGAAATGGATGCTTGCTGCTGATTTTACTTTTGATGAGTTTAGTAAATATACCGCCTTTGGAAAAAGTGATAGTTTAAGTAATAGTATAAGATATAATATTGGTGGTCAGTATTATATTGGGTCTTATTTAGTTAATGTAGGTTTTATGTTTAACGATTCCTATCTTACCCTTAACAACACAAAAATAAATGACTATGGCATAAGTTTTGGTATAGGTTTTCCTCTTAGAAACAATGCATCAACGGTTTCATCAGTAGATTTAGGATTTGAGTTTGGAAGAAGGGGTACCACAAGTAATAACTTAATTCAACAAGATTATTTTAAATTTACTTTAGGGGTGAATATCAGAAATACATGGTTTAGACGAGCAAAATATTTATAATTTATAATATATAATTAATATGAACAATTTAAAATTAATAGTACTAGCATTTGGATTAGTAATGATGATGGGGTCATTAAGTAGTAACGCGGAAGCCATTAGCTCTAACTCAATGAATTTTAATAATACCACTCCTGATGGAATAAAAAAATATGGAGAGGATAGTGTAAGTTGTGTACGTAACTTAAGTTTATACAGAGAATTCTATAAACAATGGAAATCTACTAAATATAAAGATGATGTTGTTGCTAATCAAACATTAGTTCCTTGGAGAGCATGTTTCTTTGGCTGTCCTATTGTTAGTAAAAACATGTATATCCACGGTGAAAAATTAATGAACTATTTCATTAAGAAGAATAAAGAAGATTCTGCAGTTCGTCAAGCATATGTTGATACTTTATTTATGGTATATGACCAAAGAATAAAATATTATGGTGATAACAAAAAAGTGCCTAAAGGAGTTCTTATTGGTCGTAAAGCCCAAGATTATATGAAATATCGTGTTGAACAGTCTGAAATATATTATCCTATGTTTGAAGAGTCTTTTAAGATTATGGGTATGAACTCCGAACCAACTACTTTATTTTATTTTTATGTATCATCAGTACGTTATGTGAAGCAAAAGCATGCTGAAAAAGACCTTATTCTTGAAAATTACGTAGATATTGAAGATGTTATTGAATATAATATAGAGAAATATATTGATAATGAAAAGATGCTTAAAAGATGGACTATTGTAGCAAATAACATTGAAAAGAACGTTAGTAAATTTGCTACTTGTGAGAAATTAATTCAACTATATGGACCAAAACTTGAGAATGATCCTGAAAATTTAAAGTTGGCTAAGAATATAGTTAAGTTCTTTGAAAAGAGAAAATGTACTAAATCAGATGTGTATTTTAATGCTCTTCAAAAAGTTCACGCTGTAGAGCCAAGTCCAGAATCAGCATTTGCAATGGGTCGTATGGCTTTTGAGAGAGAAAAATATTCTGTTGCTAAAGATTATTTAATGGAAGCTACTAACACTCTATCTGATTCTTTGGTGAAGAAAAAAGCATCAGCTTATTTATTATTAGCAGAAACTTACCGTTCTCTAAAACAACCTTCAGCAGCTCGTTCAGCAGCTCTTAAAGTGCTTAATTATAAACCAAACGAAGGTATGGTATATATTATTATTGGTGATTTGTACACTAGTAGTGCTTCAAAATGTACACTTCAAGGCTTGAGAGTTTCTTATTGGGCAGCAGCAGATAAGTATTCTAGAGCAGCAGCTATTTCTAAAGATGATAAAATTAAAGAAATTGCAAGAAAGAAACTTGCTGTTATTAAAAAGAGTTTCCCTGAAAAACAAGATATTTTCATGAGAAATTTAACTGATGGACAGAAAGTGAAAATTGAGTGCTGGATTAATGAAGAAACAACAGTTCGTTCTCGTTAATATTTTAGTTCTAATAAATTAAGAATTATTATCTTTACAGTCGAAAAGCGACTGATATAATGAAAAAACAAATATTTTTAAAAAATATATACAAGAGCATTGTTCTGATTTTAGTTGGAACAATGCTTTTTTCGTGCGAAAATAATTTGGCTACTATTGCAAGTATTAATGTTGATGAAAATTCTCCCATAGAAACTTCATATGACGTAGAAATGCAATATACCGATTCAGGAATTGTTACAATGGTGATGTTGAGTTCATTGGTGAATAGATATGTTGGTGAAAACGAGCACCTTGAAATGCCCGAAGGGATTAATCTTAAGTTTTTTGATACAGTTGGAGTGGTGAAATCTACTTTGGTTTCTGATTATGCAATTAGTTATGCGAAAACTAATACTATGATTGCTGAGAATAATGTGATAGCAACTAATTCTAGAGGACAGAAACTATTTACTGAACAACTTACTTGGAATAAAGAGAAACATACAATATATACCAATAAAAAAGTTAAAGTTGTAACCGATGGTAAAATTTTATTTGGTGATGGTCTTACTTCTGATGAAAGCTTTGATAATTGGGAAATAACGAATCCTACAGGCGATATTGAAGTTGATGAGGGAGATGATAGCAGTTCGGATGAAGAATATTATGATGATAATGAATCCGATGATGAAAGCGATTTATTTGATGAAAGCGACACCTATCAAGATGGTAATTAAATAATTATGAGCATAGGCCTTACCATAGTTTTAATTAGTATTTTATTTTCTGCTGTTTTTTCAGGAATTGAAATTGCTTTTGTATCTGCTAATAAGCTCAAAATAGAGCTAGACAAAAGTAGAAATAAAATTTCTGGAAAACTCCTTTCTTGGTTTAATCAAAGAGAAGCAAATTTCATTGGAATGCTTTTAATCGGAAATAATATTGCTTTAGTTATTTATGGTATTTATATGGAGAAACTACTTAGTCCCGTTATCTCTGGTTTTTTACCCTCATTCATTAGTATTCCAATCATTATTCTAATTTTTAATACAATAATTTCTACTATCATTATTTTAATATTTGCTGAATTTATTCCCAAAGCTAGTTTTAGACTTAATGCCAATAAATCATTAGAAATTTTTAGTATTCCTCTTCTTATTACATATTTTGCTCTAATTCCATTTATTTATATATTTACTAAGTTGTCAGAGATTATATTGAAGTATATTTTCAGAACGAAAATTGACAATAGTAAATATCAGTTTTCAAGCATAGACTTTGGATATTATATTCAAGAGTTTCATGATGAATCAGATGAAGAAAACTCAGATATTGAAACAGATATTCAGATTTTTAGAAAAGCACTCGAATTTCAAACAACAAAAATTAGAGAGTGTATGGTTCCTCGAACAGAGATTAATGCAATTGATAATGAAACAGATATTCCTGAATTAATAAAATTATTTAATCAATCAGGGCACTCCAAAATCCCTGTTTTTGAAGGTAATATTGATAATATTATTGGATATGTTCATTCATTTGATTTAATTAAAAAGCCAAATAGTTTGTCGAATATTCTAAGAGATATTTCGTATATTCCTGAGTCAATGACAGCGAATACAATGCTTAATAAAATGATCAATGAGCATATTAGTATGGCGGTAGTTCTTGATGAATTTGGTGGTACAGCAGGTATTGTTACAATGGAGGATTTAATGGAAGAAATATTTGGTGAAATAGAAGATGAATTTGATAAAGATCAAATGATAGAAAAGCTAATAGGTGAGAATACCTATATTTTTTCCGCTAGACTAGAAATAGATTATCTTAACGATACATATAATTTGGATTTGAAAGAATCTGAAGAATATGAAACTCTTGGCGGTTATATCACTCATTATTACGAAAGTATTCCCAAGAAAAACACGAAACTAAAAATAGAAAAATACATATTTGAGATACTTCAAGCAGGTGATGCTAAAATTGATCTCGTTCAACTACAATTCTAATCTCTTCTCGTCTCATTGTATGTTGTTGATATACAGTAGTATATTCGCTTTTTATTATTCATTTTTTATTCTTTAAAATTAATTTTCATTCTAAAGTTTTTGTATGTACATTTGCAAGCAATTTTTTAATATAGAATGTAATGGCAGCAATAGGAAAAATAAGAGAAAAGTCAGGATTATTAATCGTAATAATTGGAGTTGCATTAGCAGCTTTTGTATTGGGCGATTTAGTTAAAAATCTTGGTAAAGGAAAACAACTTGATCAAAGTAAAATAGCAACTATTAACGAGGAGAAAATATCTTCTCAAGAGTTTAACCAGAAAGTTAGCGAACAAGCTCAATTGACAAAAGAACAGCTGAAAAAGAATGATCTTACAGCAGAGGAAACTTATAATAATGTAATCAGCGTTTGGAATAATGTAAAAAGAGAAACTATTTTACGTCAGCAAATGTTAGAAATTGGTTTAGTGCAATATAAAGCTAATACTAGAATAGCAGAAATTTCGATGGATGAATATATGGACAATCTTAATGGAAGTCATCCTCATAGAGAGATATTACGCAATTTTAGTGATCCTAAAACAGGCCAATTTGACCCTAAAGCGGTAGCAAATTTCTTAAATTATATTGAGCAGGGAGTTAGAAGTGAAGATCCAAATCAACGAGAGCAAGCAATTAAGTCGAAAGAACAATGGAAATTGTTAAGTACTTATATTAAGAACGATATTCTTAATACTAAGTATAACAATTTAATATCAAAAGCTTATTATTTACCTAAAGCTTTAGCCGCTATTGATTTTGAAGATAATAATAGAATGGAAAAAGTAGCGTACTATGCTGCAAGATATAATGTAATTCCTGATGAGGATGTTACTCCTACAGATGCTGATTACTCTAGTTATTACGAAGAGCATAAAAATGAGTTTATGAATAAGAAAGAAACTCGTAAGATTGATTATATTGTTTGGGATGTTCGTCCAAGTGCTCAAGATGTAGTTGATTTGCAAAAGAAAATAGAAGAATATAAATCAGAGTTAGCAACAATTGAAAAAGAAAATTTACCATTTTTTATTAATCGTATAGGTGATAATAGATATGATAGTACTTGGATAAAAAAAGGAACTCTTTCTCCATTTATTGACTCAGCAGCATTTGTAGCAGAAGTGGGAACCGTATTGGGCCCTTGGAAAGAAAATGGTGCTTATCACGTGGCTCGTATTACAGGTCATAGCTTGCGCCCTGACTCTATGAATGCAAGTCATATATTAATTTCTTATGCCGGAGCTTATGGCGCAGGAGAAGGTATTACAAGAACAAAAATTGGTGCTCGTGCTCTTGCTGATAGCATCAAAGATATTCTTGTAAAAAAATCATCTAAGTTTAATGATTTAGTTAGGTTGTCTGATGACCCTTCTGCTACTGAGAATAAAGGTAAACTTGGCTGGTTTGCTGATGGTAATATGATTCCTCAATTTAATCAAGCTTGTCTTGATGGCAAAAAAGGCGATATTACTTTGGTGGAAACTGCTTTTGGGTTTCATGTTATTTATATAGTGGATAAAAAGAAAGCAACAGATAAAATTAGAGTAGCTCAAATTGATTTACCAATAGTATTCTCTCAAAAAACTTTTGCTAAAGTTTACGGTCAAGCAATAAAATTTGCAGCTCTAAATCAAAATTATGAAGCTTTTGATACCGCATCAGCAAATCAAGGCTTATCTGTTAGAAAAAGTAATTTCATTAACGAACTAAGTGCAGGAATTACAGCTATTAAAAATTCTAGAGATGTTGTAAAATGGATGTTTAAAGAAGAAACAAATATTGGAACAGTATCTTCAGTATTTGATTTTGAAGATAAAGTTATGGTTGCTGTTGTTACTGATATTAATGAAGAGGGAATATTGCCTCTTGATAAAGTTAAAGAGAACATAGAGGTATTAGTTGTTAGAGAATTAAAAGCAGAGAAACTTATAGAGAAAATGAAGTCTACAGATATGAGTAAAGCTGCTGAATTTAAATCTAAAGTTGATACAGCTACACTTTCTTTTGCAACTTATTCTTTACCTCAATACGGACCAGAGCAGAATGTTCAAGGTAGAATGTTTAATGTAGAGGCAAATAAAATAGTTGGACCTATTAAAGGTGACCAAGGTGTATATATGTTTACTGTGATTGATAAAGGAAGCCTTCCTGAAAAACAAGACCTTAAACATTTTCAAGAACGAAGTTATAGCACATTTAGCCAGAGAGTAAATACTGGTGCTTATCAAGCACTTGAAGAAAGCTCAACTATTGATAATTTCTTATATTTCTTCTATTAGAAATTTATAAAAATATTTTTTTAAAGGGAATTATCTATGATAATTCCCTTTTTTATTTAATAAATAGTTAATTATGGAATCAATAGTATTTGCAACAAACAACCTTCATAAATTAGAAGAGGTTAGAAATAAACTTTCAAAGCATTTTGATATTCTTAGTTTAAAAGAAATTAATTGTAATGATGAAATCCCAGAAACAGCAGATACTTTTGAAGGTAATGCAGAGCAAAAGGCTCTTTGGATACTAGAAAAGTATAATTACGATTGTTTTGCTGATGATTCTGGATTAGAAATAGAAGCATTGAATGGTGAGCCAGGCGTGTATTCTGCTCGATATGCTGGTGAAAACTGCACCTATGATGATAATAATAAAAAAGTGCTTCAAAGTCTAGCAGGAAACACCAATAGAAAAGCAAAATTTGTAACATGTATTTGTTTAAAGTTAGAAGGAGAAACACATTTTTTTAGAGGAGAAGTAGAAGGTAGAATTATTGAGGAATATAAAGGAAATGATGGTTTTGGATATGATCCTATTTTTGTTCCTAAAGGCTATAATACAAGTTTTGCAGAGATGAATATTGAAGAAAAGAATATTATAAGTCACCGGGCAAAAGCATTGGAAAAATTGCTGAAATTCTTAGATTATTAATTATCGTAACGTTAAGGCAACTTTTTGATTAAAAATTGTATCTTCACAGCATAAATATAATATACAATGAGAGTAAGAAATATTATTTATATTTTGTTTGGAGTGTTTTTTGGCGGCTTGTCTTTAAAAGCTCAAACATATTTAATATCAGATTTTAATAACCAAACTATTTCTACTTGTAGTGGCACTTTCTATGATTCTGGTGATAGTACTGGTAATTATTCAACAAATGAGAGTTATACAGTAACTATAGGCCCGGGTACTAATTCTACATATATACATATAGTATTTAACTCTTTTAATGTTGGTATAGGAGATCAATTAGAGGTTTATGATGGAGCAAATACTTCAGCACAATTAATTGCAATATTTAATAATGGAAATAATCCTGTTGGTTACACTCTTCAGCCAAGTTTTTTTAATTTTTCTGCTAAACTTACATTAAAGTGGACTTCTGTTACTTCAAGTGCGGGTTGGGATGCAACACTGTCTTGTGGATATCCATGTCAGAACTTTAATACAACACTTGTATATTCTAATCCACCATATACCATTGATAGTGGAATATACTTTATAGATATTTGCCCCGGAGATTCAGTAGAACTACTTGCCTCTGCAAGTTTTGGCTTAAATGATATCTTTTATCATCAAGATACTAATACTACTAATTTTACTTGGAATTTTGGTCCAAATATAAATATCAATGGTCAAGCAGTGTCAGCAGTATTTAATAATGCTCAAGGATACAATGCATACATTATAGCAACAGATACAATAGGTTGTCATTCTAGTCAGAGTACAGAGGTTAGAATAAGAGTTTCTACTCTACCAACATTTACAGGAACAGACGTTCTTGATAATACTATTTGCCAGAATGATAGTACCATATTAAGCGGAATAGCTCACCCAACTCGTTGGCAAATTATACCCTCATTATCGGTAGCTGGCACCACCTTTTTACCCGATGGTACAGGAGTTTCATACACTTCAGATTTGGTATTTTCTGGTTTTCCTACAGGTCAAAGTATTCAGCAAGTAAGTGATATAGTTCAAATTTTTGCTGAAATGGAACATTCATATTTAGGTGACTTGAATATAATAATTAATTGTCCAAATAATTCTGCAGTTACACTTAAATCGTTTCCTGGGGCAGCTGATACATTTTTGGGAGAGCCAATTGATGATTCTCCGTCAACTCCAACACCGGGTTTAGGTTATATGTATCATTGGAAGGCTAGTGGAACTACTACTATGGTTGCTGCTGCAAGTACTTATACGCATGACTTTACTGATGTTTTAGGGACAGTATATACGAATCAGAGTTTTTTACCACCCTCTACAGTTTATCCTTTAACATCAACAGCATCTTCGCCATTCCCAATAGTAGAGTATTTACCAGAGACCCCTTTTACAAATTTAGTAGGTTGCCCGTTAAATGGAACTTGGTCGATAACAGTTACCGATAATTTAGCTATTGATAATGGTTTTATTTTTAGTTGGGGAATTGATTTTAATCCGGCATTATTTCCTGTTGCTTGGGGTTATACTCCTGTGATTGATACTACATATTGGAATTATGGCAGTGGAGATACAACTAGTTATACTGCATTTAATGCTGGTATGCAAGCAGTAAATTATACTATGGTTGATGGTGCAGGCTGTACTTATGATACAAGCATAACTATTATGGTTAATCCTCTTCCTGATATCAATATTGGTAATGATACATCAATTTGTATTTATGATTTCATTACTTTAAAAAGTGGTATTGATAGTGTTCCTTCTAATGTGATTTGGAATAATGGAATAAGTGCAGACAGTATTACCGTAAATCCAGTTGTTAGTACATTGTACTCATTGGTAGCAACTTCAACTGATGGATGTGTAAATTTTGACAGCATAGAGGTTGCTGTTAATCCATTACCACACGTTGTGTTAACAGATGATACATTGCTTTGCGTAGGACGAACAATGCCAATTACTGCTAGTGGTGGTGATTTATATGAGTGGAATACAGGAGAAACAACTTCTAGCATTTATGTGTCGCCAACTAATAATACAACTTATTTTGTTACGGTTACCGATTCTAATGCTTGTATTTCAGATGCTCAAATGGATGTAATAATAGCTCAATTACCTCAGATTGTTACTAGTAATGATACTACAATCTGTGATGGTACTTCTACTACAATATGGGCAAGTGGAGGCGTTAATTATTTTTGGAGTACAGGAAATCAAGGAACATCACAAACGGTTAATCCTTTAACTGATGAAACATATACTGTTGCTGTGCAAGATTCTAATACTTGTATAGATTCAGCAGACGTGATAGTTGAAATTTTGGAGAATCCTGATGCTGATATTTATGCAGATATGGATACTGTTTGCGAGAGAGGATCGGTTAGTTTAACAGGTGTAGGGGGGATGTCATATATCTGGGAAAATAAATATTTAATGAATACTTATAAAGACACACCAAAAGCATCAAAAAGATATCATGTAAAAGCAATTAATATTAAAAATGGAACAGAATGTTATGATACAGCTTCTTTCTTTGTCTATGTAGAGCATTGTGCTGTTTATAATGCTTCGGCTTTCACTCCAAATGGTGATGGGCTTAACGATACTTATGGCCCAATTGGGATAGTTGGAAATACTGCTAAGTTTGAGTTTATTATATTTAATAAGTGGGGTAAGGTGGTGTTTAGTACTAAGGATAAAAATGAAAAATGGAATGGTAAAGTAAATGGAGTTGATGCTCCTGATGGAGTTTATACTTATGTTGTGAGAGTTGCAGAACCTAGTATTGAACCATATGAGCTTATGGGTACTGTTACACTAATACGATAAGTATTATTCTCTATTCTACTTATAATTGATTAAGTTTTTTATATTTTATATATCAACATATATAGATGTTTCATATATTTGCAAAAAACATATATCATGGTAAAAAAACTAAGTCAAAAGAAACTGGAAGAAGTAGCATCAAAGCTTAAAGCAATAGCTCATCCTACTCGTATAGCAATCATGAATTTGCTTGAAAGAAATGGTAAAATGAATGTTACAGAGATCTACGAAACCCTTGGAATGGATCAAGCAACAACATCTCACCACTTAAATGTGCTAAAAACAAATAGAGTGCTTACCTCAAAAAGAGATGGGAAGAAGACGTATTATAGCGTTAGACCTAATTCTATAGTACGTATTACAGATTGTATTAGTAAGTGTGAAACTCGCTAGACGGCAATTGTTTGTCAATAAAAAATATTTTGCACATTAACTATTTAACCCTGTTTAGTAATGGAGTATAAAATACATCCAAAGGAAATATCACAAGAAAAAGTAATTGAGAATTATAAATTTCTGAAATTACTTTCAAATCAATTTCCAAGTATTGAAACAGCAAGTACAGAGATAATCAACTTAGAAGCTATTCTTAATTTACCCAAAGGAACAGAGCACTTCTTATCTGATATACATGGCGAATATGAGACCTTTAAGCATATTCTGAGCAATGCTTCAGGAGTAATACGGCGTAGAATTGATGAAATATTTAGCGATAGACTAGAGAATCATCAACGTCAAGAACTAGCAACTTTAATTTATTATCCAAAGAGTAAGTTAAGCTTAGTTAAGAAAGAAGAAGAGGATATTGTAAAATGGTATAATAATAATTTAGTATTTTTAATAGAAATAGCTCGAAACTTAGCATCAAAATACACTCGCTCTAAAACAAGAAAAACAATACCACCACAATTTCAATATATTATAGAAGAATTACTAAATGTTAATGAAAACTTAATGAATAAGGAGGCTTATTTTGAAGCTATTCTTAATACTATTATTGAACTAGGTAGAGCCGATAAGTTTATAATTACATTAAGCACATTAATTCAGAATTTAGCAATTGACAGACTACATATTGTGGGAGATATATTCGATAGGGGCCCCTCAGCTGATAAAGTAATGGACGAACTATTGAAACATGAGTCTGTAGATATTCAGTGGGGCAATCACGATGTGGTATGGATGGGTGCAGCAGCAGGTTCATTAGCATATATCGCTATTGTTCTACGTATAAGCTCTAGATACAATAATCTTGATACTCTTGAAGATGGTTATGGAATTAACCTTGTACCTTTAATGCATTTTGCATCAGAAGTTTACGAAAAAGACAACTGTGCTGAATTTTCGCCTAAGGCGGGTAAAGAGAATCTAAGTAAAGGTCAACTTAAAACCTTACGACAAATACATAAAGCTATTAGTATAATACAATTCAAACTTGAAGGACAAATTATTAATAGAAATCCTGATTTTAATATGTCATCTAGAACTATACTAGATCAAATTGATTATCAGAATGGGGAGATAATAATTGAAGGAAAATCATATAAATTATTGGACTCTAATTTTCCCACAATAA
>Ga0164318_10004140_pt1 | contig 13859 bp, 10 predicted proteins | sample GuaBasSedimGuay9_FD_113734 | JGI IMG/M metagenome (GOLD analysis project Ga0164318, IMG submission 113734) | Subseafloor sediment microbial communities from Guaymas Basin, Gulf of California, Mexico - Guay9, Core 4571-4, 0-3 cm | ecosystem: Environmental > Aquatic > Marine > Hydrothermal vents...
ACCGTAAGCAATGTTATCTTTAATCGTTCCACTGAACAAATGCGGTGTCTGTAGAACATAACCCAGGTTTGAATGCAGCCAAAGCATGGATCGCTCGCGGTAATCAACTCCATCGATCTTTATAGAACCCCGGGTAGGCTCGTAAAATCGACAGGCAAGATTCACAACTGTACTTTTTCCAGAACCGGTTTCACCCACAAAAGCAATAGTTTCACCAGCTTTAATGTCCAATTGGAAGTTCTCCAGAATATTCTCACCTTCTTTGTAACAGAAAGTTACATTCTCAAAAGTAATTCCGCCTTTAATCTCTGGCCAGTTTTCCTGCTTCATTTTCATGATGCTTCCAAATTCTTGAGTTACCTGAGAATTATCTTTGATCTGTGGGACTTCATCGATCATGGAAAAAATTCGTTCTGCTGAAGCTTGAGCATTCTGCAACTCGGCAAAAACTCGCGCCATTTCCTGTAAGGGTTCAAAGAATTGGACAGAATAGGAGATAAAAGCCACCAGTGTTCCATACGTTACGACTCCGGCAATTACGCCTTCTCCACCAAACCAGAGAGCTAATCCCGTCCCAATGCTTCCCAGAGTTAATATTGCCGGTAAATATAACGAAGAAAAGATCGCTGCTTTTACCGAAGAATTATACATATCGGTTGTATGAACCTGGAATTCTTTTAAGTTCTCAGATTCACGTACTAATGTTTTGGTTGTTTTAGCACCGCTTATCCCTTCATTGAAAGCACCGGTAATTTTTGAATTTGTCTTCCTTACTTTCCTGTATGCTTTCAGGATCATTTTCTGGAAATAGATGCTCATTATAACCAGCACAGGAACGACTGTCATCGTTATAAGTGCTAATTTCAAATTCATGATCAGCATAACTATAGAGATCAGGATCATCAAAGATCCACCCCAGACCATATCCACCAATCCCCAGGAAATGAAACTTCCCAAACGTTGACTATCGGATGTCATCCTGGCCATTAGCCAACCAACAGGAGTTTTATCGTAATAATTGAAGGATAGTTCCTGCAGGTGCAGAAATCCCTTCTTCCGAATATCGTAGGTAAGATACATTTCGATCTTTCCAGCAATATCGATAAAGAAGAAAATATTCAGAGCCTGAACAACAACCATTGCCAGGAACACAATCGCATACCAGATGATGCCATCTGTATTACCGGGGATCACATAATTATCGATAGCATACTTACTCATGAGTGGGAATAGTACATCGATCCCAGCCAAAGAGAGCATGAAAAATCCCAAGAGGATCATCTTCTTTTTGTATGGTTTGCAGAAGGTTAAGAGCTTCTTCCACAAAGCCAGATCAAATCTCTTACTATATTCTTTTTCTTCAAATGCGTGATTCATAATTTTGTCCTTTATGTTTTGTCACATTGAGTTGTCCGGAAGATACCGGACATATCGAAGTGCAAATAAAATTCTAAATTGTTCGCTATCCTTCGATACTTGGCTTTTGCCAAACTCAGGATGACAATTGTTACATTATTAACTGATTTTTCGTTTTTCATTCTTCATGTTTTTATTTAGAAGACCTTCTTCTTCCAGAGTCAATTCTTCTTCCAGTGAATTCTGAATGCCCCAAACACGTTTGTATAATCCTTCTTCATCAATCAGTTCCAGATGTGTTCCCTGCTGTACTATCTTACCATGCTCCAATACCAGGATCATATCTGCTTCAGCCAGCGTAGTAAGTCTATGCGAGATAATGAAAGTTGTAGCTTTCTTATTCAGTTTCTTCAATCTCTTACGAATTGCAGCATCGGTTTCTGTATCCACCGCACTCAAACTGTCATCGAAAATCAGGATCGAACTGCCGTTAATGATCGTTCTGGCGATCGCTATCCGTTGTTTCTGACCACCGGAAAGAGTTACACCTTTTTCGCCTACAGATGTTTCATAACCATCTTCAAAGCTCTCAATAACATCATGTACAGAAGCGATCTGAGCTGCTTTGAAAACCATATCATCTTCATAATCACTTGATGCCAATCCAATATTGTCTTTCAACGTTTTGGAAAACAGGAAAGGTTCCTGCAGAACTATCCCAATATTTTTTCGCAGAGTCCTCTTGCTGATCTTCTTTACATCTATACCGTCTATTTTTACAGAGCCTGACTGGTTGTCATACAATCTTGGTAACAGACTTACAAGAGTCGATTTTCCTGAACCAGTTGGACCTAGAATCGCCACTGTTTGACCTTTTTCTACTTTGAAAGAAACATCTTCCAAAATCGGATGTCCTTCATCATAATGAAAACTAACATTTTCAAATTCGATTTTACCTTCGATCTTCTCTTTTGAAATTCCTGCATCCAGATCTTCGATTGGTTCATCTAATATTTCCTGGATACGTTCAATGGACACCATGGCTTTTCCCATATCGGTAAGCACTCTTCCCAGCTGTCTAACCGGCCAGAGCAGCATTCCTACATAAGATGAGAAAGCCAGCAGAGTTCCCAATGTAATGATACCATTTGCAGCCCAGTATGTTCCCAGCACTGTAACTGCGATGATCTGAATAAGACTGAGAAAATCTGAAACTGACCAGTACCAGGCCAGAAGTCTGATTAATCTGTAAGTCAGATCGCGATATTCAATGTTCTTCTCATCAAATTTATCAATTTCATATTTCTGCCGGGCAAAAGCTCGCACCACTCTTACTCCGCTCAAGTTTTCCTGCAGTACTGTGGAGAGCCTTCCTTCCGATTCATCAGAAGCCTTGAAAGCAACTTTTACTTTCATGAAAAAAACTACAGCAAATGCGAAGATGAATGGAACAAGTGATAGTGAAATCAAAGTCATTTTCACACTCATCGGCAGCATGAAGGAAAGCGCAAAGAACAGCATGAAAAGTGCTCTTCCAATCTCTACCATCTGCATAGCCAGGAAGCGACGGATCGTTTCCACATCTGATGTGCAGCGTTGAATTAAATCACCAGTTTTTACCTTCACATGATAATCGAAAGGCAGATACTGTAAATGATCATATAGTTGATCTCTTATCTTTCTGGCAATTGATTCTGAAGCAATTGCTGACCATTTTCCTTTGAAAAACAGGAATATTCCACGTGAAAGTGTAAGTAGTATAAGGATAATACTGCACATCCACAAACTTTGTTCCAGAACGCTTTTACCACCCAGATATTCAAAAGCTTTCGTGATCAGGGGCTGCAACCAGCCGCTGGTTTCCATAGGTTTACTACCAATTATCGAATCTATCGTAACGCGCAGAACCATAGGCCAGGCAAAACGTAAAAATATTGCAATGCCAACAGCCAGGATCGAAAAGACGTACAACGATCTATTGCCTTTCATAAAGTTCCAAAGTATTTTTAGTTTTTTCATATTAATCTCTTTTTTACTTTTGGCTATTAGCCATTAACAACTCTTTTATATTACTCTCAATATCAGTAACTTCTGTTTTATATTCTATCATCTTCAAATCAATAATCTTGCATCAAATTTTCTTGCAAAACTATGTTCCAACCTAATTCCTTCAAATTCATTTTATTCTTATCTCCTCTTTGTGTTTAACAAATTAAACTCCAGAGAGGAGCGGTTATTATTTTAATATAACATCCACTCATCTCTGTAAAAACCACAAATCATATTGTTTATGACTGTTAGTGCATATCCCAACATAACTACCTCCTTTTTTTTGCTTTTTGGGAATTCATTACAGAGACTGATCGAAATTTTTTATAATATCCCGATAAAATCTCTGTAAGAAAATATAAACGATGACTCTGTCATAGTAATAATAAAATCAAACATACATTCCTCCTTTTCGTTTGAATATTTCCTACAGTTAATTACATTTTTTATTCTTCCTGAAAGACTTTTTTACACTTCTATATTATCGCTACAAAGTTTGTATTTGCAATCTCTACCAGTACATTCCCAAGACAAACTTGGGAACAATATATAGTTGCAAATCTACACTTCTATGATAGAATAAAAAAAAGCTCGCGGGTTTTCCCACGAGCTTTAGTATCTCTATTTATAGATACAAAAATGGTGGGATAGCCCTAATTTAGGAACCAATCCCACCAAATTACGGCTGACGAATCAGCCTATATATTTTTCAGCCATTTATAGGCCTACGAACAAAGACGTATTTGGTTTTTACAGGATTGGTGTCCTGTTAGGCAGAAGTACCTTGAGGTACTCTGTTTTTGAATAATCTAATCATGAAAACCTCCTTAAATTTATTTTCACATTCGTAAGATGTGATGCGCCTATCTTTATAAGGGCTTTTTCTGTCAACTTTTTTATTAATATTTTCTTTTAGCAAATTTAATATTTACTCAACCATTGACGTTAACTATCCATTTTTCAGGTAATTAAGCTCTATAATAAAATTATCTCTCCAGCACCTTCTGCTCGGGCAATTGTCATGTTCAACCAGGTAACTGCATCCATTTGATCCATAAATTCTTTGCTTGTTGCAGTCTCATCGTAGCTCGAATAAAACTTCCAAAATACAGATTGACTATCTTCCATTGAAGCAAGTTCGAACTTAAAAACGGTGTCTAAATTTACAAATTTTCCTTTATCAATTTCAAAAATTCTCACTTCTCCTCCTCAAATTCTGTTTGTATTTCTGCAAAAATATCAAGTTCATTTTCAATTTTTTCTATCTTTTTTATGGGAATATGAATATCCATTTGAGAATCAGCAGAGTCATATTTAAAACGCGAATCATACCATTCAACTTCGTCACCATCAGCCAATTCATATCCACTTTTCGGCAGCCATTCTTCATAAATATATTTATAAGTTTCACTTAAATTATCTAAAGATCCTTCATGCGTGAATACTGCCACTTCCTTTTTTTTCCAATTCGTGATAGACCATTCCTTCTGGGATAAAACTATTATTTTTGACCACTCGACCTGCGATATAACCAAATTCAGTATTATCATTGATATCAGCTTCATCCACGGCTAAACATATTCCTAAAGAACAATCAGGAACAGCGATTTCGTTAAGTTCTTCCATTCGTCCTATAAATTCTTCCCAAAGCTCAGGAATTTTGTTTTCCTGCAAATTCGTGCGAATAAGCATTCCAATAATTTTTAACGGTTCTCGATTTGTTATAATTACCTTAATCTTTTTCATATTTACCTCTGTTTTTTATATTCACTTAACTCACAATTTTCAGATAAATTGCTATATATGCCAGGTGTCAAATAAAAATCACTTGCAAAGAAAAACCTGTTTTCTACTTTTCGAATAGTTTAGATTTGTAATGTTGAAAATTCTATTGATAATTGATGGGAGTAGCGTGAAACTGAAAAAAGAATTTTACAGATTTCTATATAAAAATAAAAATTTAGTGCAACTATTAAAAATAATGTCACTCATCTTTGTTGTTGTGATAATCGGTGCAATTGCAATCCTATCTGCAGAATACAGAGATGCAACTAGACAGATCGTAAATTTCTTTGACGCAATCTGGTGGTCGTTGGTTACAATTACTACTGTCGGTTATGGTGATCTTGTACCGGTAACCTTCTGGGGTAGAGTTATTGGTATAATATTCATCATCCTGGGGTTTTCAATTTTTTCCATTTTCACAGCTTTTATTGCCAGCAGCTTCATAGATAAAAAGATCAAGGAGAGAAAAGGTTTGAATAAAATAAAAGAAAAAAATCATATTCTTATCTGCGGTTGGAATCGCAGTGCCAAGAAAATCCTGGATTTCATGAGTAAAAGAGATCCCTCTTCTGTTCCGAACATCGTTTTGATAAACGAACTGGAAGAAGGCGACATTTCTTCACTACAGAATCATTATCCAGATTTACAGATCAGCTTTATAAAAGGAGATTTCACCAGCCAGGACGTGTTACAAAAAGGAAATGTACGTGATGCCCAGCATGTAATTCTGTTATTCGATGAAAGCAAACCAAATTCCAGTCCTTCAGATGAACGAACGATCATCGCCTCTCATAATATTGCTTATTTTAAATTGAAAGGGCAGATCAGTATCCAGTTGAATGATGAAAAATATCTGCCGAATATCCGACGGGAAAAGAATCAAAATGTAGTGATCTTTGATGATCTGGGTGGAAATCTGCTGGCGAATTCTACAGTTAATCCCACGGTTCCGGCTTTCCTGCAGGAATTGCTAAAATTTACCGAAGGTAAGGGAATTCAGGAAGAACCGATACCAACAGAATTTGTAAATAGAACATATGCTGAACTATCTACTTACATGAAAGAGAATAAGAATTTCGTAACCTTGGGAATTGTTTCTGTTAATCCGGAAGTATCGATAGCTCAGATCTTATCTGATGATTCATCCAGTATTGATAAATTTATAAAACAGCAATTTGAACTTTCCGGCAAACAATTTAAAATGGGTGAATCTACCAGCAAGATCAAAGTAAAACCGGATGATGACTACATAATCCAAGACTCCGACAAAGCCATTGTTTTATAAATGAGGTAAATATGGATCTGATATTTTTAAAGAAATTTGCATTGTTAAAAGAACTTACTCAGCAGGAATTGAAAATATTTTCTTCAAAACTAAAGTTGGAAAAATTTAAAGCAGATGAATATATAATCAAAGAAGGCGATCTGGACGATAAACTATTTATCTTGAACAAAGGCAAAGTGTGTATTTCCAAGAAGATGTCAATGATAGATGATCAGGAGAAGATAGATAAAACATTTGTAGTATTGGATGATTCTCAATACATATTTTTTGGTGAAGTCGGTTTATTGGGAGCACAAAAAAGAACGGCTAATTGCCAGGCTAAAACTGATTGTGAAGTCTACTCAATTCGTCATAAACAATTTATGGCTATCTGCCAGGATAATCCAAAGATTGGTTACAAAATGCTCTTTGAGATCTGTCTTAAACTAGCCAAAACATTAGAAAAAAATAATGATGATATTTTAAAACTGACAACTGCCTTAGTTTATGCTTTGAAAGGGTAGAACTTAGAAATTAATTCTATTTTACTTTGTTTTTATTTTGATCTTAAGCATTATCAAAAAAACGGCTCACACCCGTAGTGAGCCGTCATCGGAGAGTTGTACTGCATCTATTTACCAGCAATTTCCAAGAATGAAACAAATCTTAATAACCATTTATCAATTCTCAAAAACACTGGATTTCAAAGAACTGATAACATTAAATGCAATCCACATGCCATAATTCTAAAACGTTCTATATTAAGACGTTACGTCTTATTGCATTCTTCTCCCTGCTGAATTTATCTTACAGATTGAAAGTGTGTTTCAACAAAAATAAAATTCCTGGAATTGGATGTTTCTTATTAGATTGATATCTATTTTAATAAAAGAAGCATTTATCTTGAATCACAACATCCGAAGAGTAAATCCCTCAATTATATTTATCTTTCAGATGTACTATTATCGAACAATTGTGTCCGCAAACGTACGTTAGTAACCATAGTGTTATCAATTTATAAATTATAGAAATATTGAAATTCAACTATTCTTCCTTCGGGATCTTTAGAAAAAAAATGATAGATGGGATATTTTGGATTATCTCTTGGTTTTTCATCGGCAGTATCGCGAAACTTTTCGTAAAAACGATCAACTTCACCCTTTTCATTATAATAGAAAGTTATCATTCCTTGTGTCTCGACATTTTCTCTGGTACAGAAACCAAAAAGGAAATTACCATTCTGTAAAATACAGCAGTCACCCTGATCCATCCACATTTTGCATTCCACTTTCTTTAGATAATATTCTTTCAATTCTTCTAATTTTTTTGTTTTAAAGAAAACTATACCACTCATAATTCCTCCATCTTGCAGGTAATTACATTAATATACTGGGTATAGTGTCAATTGCTTTATCTAATTGATACAGAAAAGTATCTTATTTTATCAATTACTCAGATAATCAGATTAATATAGCATAATACAAAGTCCGTTTTCTACAGCTTTTACCCAATGAATTTGGTTTGGCACAGCAAATGCATTTATGATGTTCATGTAAATTGTTCCTTTAGAATAAAGTGTGAGTAAAAGTTTAGTAATGGAATTTATTAGAATTAACAAAACTAAATAAAGTGAAAACATGGGCAATTCCTTCCCCCGTGTGTGCTCTCTCCGCAGAAAACGAATCCTCCCCCTATGATGATTTTTTTGCGGAGAGTTTTTATATAGTTGAGAATCGTTTTGCAATTGACAAAATTAGCCAAACTAAATTGTTAAGAACAATTCATATATTAAATTGAGGTAAACGTGAAAAGATTAAGTATATCAGGTTTGATTTTATTTCTGCTTTCAAATTTATTTGCCGCTACAGTCAGCGGCTTTGTTCTGGATAAAGAAAATGGTGAACGAATCGCTTATTCTTCAGTGATAATAGCCGGAACCAACCAGGGCGCAATCACAAACAAAGAAGGTTATTTTGTTATCAATCAGGTATTTACAGGGAAAATTGAATTCTTCATTTCTCATGCAGCTTATAATCCTGCAAAAGTTATAAAAATGATTGAATCTATAGATGAAGAAATTTTTTTCCGTGTAGAGTTGGACAAAGCTGTGATAAAAGTAGAAGGAATGAATGTAAAAGCAAACAAGTTTGAACAAGAGATCAATAGTCGACAAATAAAAGTAAGTAACGTAATTAGAACAACTGAAAATCTTACCAGCATTCCGAGTATTGCCGATGCAGACGTTTTTCGTGCTCTTCAGGTTTTACCAGGCGTTTCTGCCATGTCCGATTTTTCCAGTGGACTTTATGTTCGTGGTGGTAGCCCGGATCAGAATCTAATTCTACTGGATGACACAGATGTTTATAATCCCAGTCATTTCGGAGGAGTATTCAGCACATTCAATACAGATGCAATAGAAAATGTAGAACTCATGAAAGGTGGTTTCCCAGCGAATTATGGAGGTCGCTTATCTTCTGTTCTGGATGTTACAAATCTTGACGGAAATAGAAAAGAACATCAGGGTGTTGCTCGTTTAAGCCTGATCAGTGCCAGCTCTACACTTCAGGGACCTTGGACTAAAGGTTCTTATATGCTTTCCTTTCGACGTACTTATATTGATGTTCTAGCGAATCTGGCCGATATTGAAATCCCGGATTATTATTTCTATGATGGACATGCAAAACTTACCTGGGATCTTAATGAAAAAGATAAAGTAACCACTAGCTGCTATTTTGGTAAAGATGATCTGAGTATGGATTTTGGAATGAAAATGAGCTTAGATTGGGGAAATGATACTATCACGACTCAATGGATTCACATTTTTAATCCTCAACTCTTCTCTCATTTTGCTCTTTCCAGAAGTCATTTTGATTTCAATTTTATATTATTATCAGAAAGTGATCAAGAGTTCAAACAGGGAAATGATATAGTTGACTACACTGTTAAAAATAAATTCAGTTATTATCCGAATGAAACTCATAATATCGATTTTGGCTATGAGCTAAAATATCTCGATGTTAATTTTATTGTAGAAACAACTACAGATTTCGATCCAAATCAATTGCCAAATATTAAGGTCCCATCAATTATATCATCGATCTATCTTCAAGATAGCTGGAAATTGGGAGATTACTGGACTATACAACCCGGAATCAGAATAGCACTTGCCCGTGCTACAAGCAAGTATCTGGCAGAAGAACCAACAGCCGACTACTTCAGAGTATCACCTCGTTTTTCTATTCGAAGAGAATTAGGCGAATACAGCAATATATATTTCAACTATGGAAGATATTACCAGTTCATTACATCTATGGATGCTGGAGATTCACCAATGGGACTGTGGTTCCCAATTGATGAAAGCGTAAAACCCGGAGGTTCAGATCATTATATTCTGGGATATAAAACCCAGATTGCAGAAGACTTTGCTTTTGACGTCGAAGGATTTTATAAAACTTATGAAAATCTGGTAGCAGCCAGACCTGAAACAGATTATGAATGGAATAATGAGACTGGAGTTTTAGCTGATATTTACAATCAGGGAAAAGGATTTTCGTATGGTGCAGACATCATGTTCCGAACAGATTGGAGAGGATTTGAAGGTTTCATTGGATATGGTTTCAGCGTAACCAAAAAGAAAATCAAAGAATTGAACATTAATCCTGCCACAAATGAAGAAGAATGGTATTTTCCCGAATATGACAGATCACATCAGCTGAATATTGTCGAATCGTTTAATTTCTCTGAAGCTACCGGGAGAAAATTCTGGGGTTCAGAGTTTAAAATTGGATCAACCTACTCATTTGGCTCGGGGCAACCAACATCAATCCCTGAAATGTTATATTTTAACGGCGAAGACCTCACAATAATGTATAGTTATTTTGATGCAGAAAGACTTCCTTTCTATTCTCGTTTTGATGTTAGTGTGAAGTTTAAGTGGGAATTCAGAAACTGGAGCATTGAACCTTATATGCAAGTTATCAATTTATTCAAACATGAAAATGTATGGACCCGTTCTTACCAACCTGCAATTAATGAAGATGAAACGTTGACCATTAAGAGTGAGGACTCAACCATGTTCCCGCAGCTCCCCTTTATCGGCGTAAACATAGAATGGTAAAAAGGAGATTATCATGAGCAAATATATAAGTTTAATTATTATTTCATTTCTTATTTCATCATGTACAGAGTTTACTTCACCAGAGCGATTTACTGACGAAGCATATTATCTTACAGGCATCCTTAAAGCAGGGAAAACTGTGGATTTTGATGATCCGATAATTATTGGAAAGACAATTCCTGTGGAAGGTGGTGTTCTGGAGGACCTGTTAATTATTGATGCTGATGTTATTTTATACGAATTAGATTCATTAGATGTTGTATTAGATTCTACAGCACTCACTTTTCAGATAAATTCTTTTGGACAAATCGGATATATAGATGTTGCTGGCAGTATGATCATTCAACCTGAATTTAAATATCTTATTGAGGCTGAGATCGATGCAACTGATCTTGTTCGGGCAGAAACAACTGTTCCTAAAACCATATCTGTTCAACCAGATTCTGGTTACATAACAGATCCAACAATAACAAACTGGCCGGAAATGGTTTTTGAGGATATTGATCAGGAACATCCCATTCAAATCATTACTCAAGATAATGAAACTTTCAATCTTCATGCAGAATTCTACTGTTTAGAGAATTGGGATGAAGCTGAATACATTTTTGCCATGGAAGAAAATACATATCCTGAAGATGAAGATGAATATGAATCCGAAGCTGATGGTTCGCCTCGAAAAACTACTACTTTTTATATCTTCCAGCCAACAGAAAACCTGATCAACTTCAGTTTCTATCAATATGCTTTCAATTTTTATGGACGCTATCAAGTTACCGTAAGTTCTATAGATGACAATTATCTGAATTATTTGTATAAACCTGAAGGTTACAATCATGGTGGTATTATTGGTGGAGTTGGTTACTTTGGTTCAGCAGTAAGTTATGTGATGTATACGACAGTTATTGAAGAGTAAGATACTATTTTGTGTTAATCGAAGATCAAATTAATCGTCTAAGTTTTCTTTCTGAGAGAGTTTTGGAAAGTAGAAATTAGATAAATTTCGTATCTGTCTTTGTATTTAATTTAACGCGGAATTATTTATGTCCTCTCGAAAATCAATAAAATAATTTTTTTGTAAAGTAATATGATCTAATATAATATTAGGATTTATTTCATATTTTGATAACTAAATAATATAAAATACTTGCACAATATTATACATTTCTATAGTTTTACTTATCAATAGATTATTGAGGAGGTATTTTGTTGGCAGAAAATTTAAATATACATTTCGAACGGAGCATTAAACAAAACTGGGATCTCCCCGCTTTCTCAAATTACAAAGATGTGAGTAACTCTTATAAACAAATTGCAGATCGCATATTATATCTGCATTGTATTTTTAAGAAATTTAACCTCAAAAAAGGTGATAAAATTGCCCTCTTTGGCAAGAATAGTGTGAACTGGGCAATAACATATTTAGCTTCTGTTTCTTATGGAATCGTTATAGTTCCCATTTTACCGGATTTCAAACCAGATGATGTTCATCACATTGTAAATCACTCTGAATCTTGTATTCTATTTACAGCAGATTCTCTTTTCGACGAACTGGATGAAACGAGCATGAATAATTTGGATGCGATCTTTTCATTGAAAGATTTTTCCTTTTTATTTTCTAAGAAGAAAGCATATCAAAATTATTTATCCGAAGCTTCCAAAGTATATCTGCAGGACTTTGACAACAAACTAACTTCTGAAAATTATTCTTTACCGGAAGTAAAAAACGAAGATCTGGCTGCAATTATCTATACTTCTGGTACAACAGGATTTTCAAAAGGTGTAATGCTGCCCCATAAAAGCCTGATCTCTAATATTATATTTGCCAAAGAGCATATGCCACTCAATCCGGGAGATACTATAGTCTCATTCCTGCCGATAGCACATGTTTTTGGATGTGCATTTGAATTTTTATTTCCTTTCTGCAGCGGTTGCCATATTACTTTCCTGGGAAAAACACCTTCACCCAAAGTATTGATAAAATCGTTTCAGGAAATTCATCCACGTTTGATCTTATCGGTTCCACTGGTCATCGAAAAAATCTATAAAAAGCAGATTAAGCCTACCTTGCAGAAAGGCAGCATGAAGATACTTCTTAAAATACCGATTACCAGAAAATTGATCTATAATAAAATTAATAAAAAATTAACAACCGTTTTTGGAGGAAATTTTCGCGAAATAGTAATTGGTGGAGCTGCCTTGAATGAAGAAGTTGAAGGCTTCTTGCGCGATATCAAATTCCGATATACTGTAGGATACGGCATGACTGAATGTGGACCCCTGATAAGTTATGCTGGTTGGAATAAATTTAAAAGAGCCTCCTGCGGAGCTGTTGTAGATCGTATGAAAGTAAAAATTGATTCCTCCGATCCACAAAAAGAAGTTGGTGAGATCATAGTGAAGGGTGACAATGTAATGTATGGTTACTACAAAAACAAAGAAGCAACCAATGCCGCAATTGATGATCTTGGTTGGCTGCGAACAGGTGATCTGGGCATCATGGATGAAGACAACTTTATTTTTATTAAAGGCCGTAGTAAAAGTATGATTCTTGGACCTGCTGGTAAAAATATCTATCCTGAAGAAATCGAAGCAAGACTTAACAACCTGCCATTTGTTCAAGAGTCTATTGTAGTAGATAGAGATAGCAAACTTGTTGCTTTAGTATATCCGGATATGGAGCAGATTGATGCCTTAGGTTTAAATGAAAAAGAACTTCAGTTAAAAATGGATGAAAACAGAAAATCTATTAATAAAGTATTTCCGGCTTATATGGCTATTACAAAGATTGAGATATATTCGGAAGAATTTGAGAAGACACCAAAGAAAAGTATTAAACGATTTTTATATACAACTCAAAACTAATTAAAAGGATTTTAATATGTGGAAACCAATATTAATTATATTAGTTATTTTTGCTGTGTTAGGGTATGGTTATATTTATCTGAATAAACCAACTGTCTCTGGCACTGATCCTAGTGCGATTGTTACAAATTCAAGACCCCTGCAATCTTCATTAGTTCATGGCCAGCCAATAAATGTTGTTATCGGTGACCTTGACGTTTCTTTACAACCTGTTGCCAGATACAAGATTTCGGCAATGGTGCTGGCAAAAAAAAGGTATGTTGATGGCTGGGAGGGTAAGCTTGCACCCTACGACATTGTTTTGGGGTGGAGAAAAGCCAGTATTTTGGAAAATGTTGAAAATCTGCCCATTATACAATCGGTTCGTCATTATCAGTTTACGGTTTCACCTGCTACAAATATGACATCTGCTTATATCAATAAACA
>Ga0164318_10004141_pt1 | contig 13859 bp, 13 predicted proteins | sample GuaBasSedimGuay9_FD_113734 | JGI IMG/M metagenome (GOLD analysis project Ga0164318, IMG submission 113734) | Subseafloor sediment microbial communities from Guaymas Basin, Gulf of California, Mexico - Guay9, Core 4571-4, 0-3 cm | ecosystem: Environmental > Aquatic > Marine > Hydrothermal vents...
AACCTTGGGATGTCAGCCACTTATCTATTTCTTGTTGGAATATCTTTTCCATTTCTCCTGAACTCAGTAATTTTTCAATCACGGAGTTTACAATATATTTGAGATCCTCTGCTCCTTGAGGCATCGCTACAGCCGCGCCTATCCCTGTCCCTCCAACATAGAAGGCAATTTTTATGGTATCGTCTTTTTTCGTCAACACGTCTGCTATCTTGTCTCCGACTATTATCGCGTCTACATCACCTCTTTTCAGAACCATTAGCAAGTCTGGATACACCTTGTCGTAGCTCTTGATCTCAGCCTTTCCTTCGAGGTTTTCTTTAGCCCACTCTTCTTGGATTGTACCTAGCTGTACGCCTATCTTTTTGCCGTAAAGGTCTTCTTCGCTGTTGAGACTTTTATCTTTCAGTGTTATTACAGCATTTCCTTTGCTGAAGTAATATGGAATCGAGAAGTCGACAACTTTCTCTCTCTCGGCCGTCGGAGTCATATCAGCTAGAATCAGATCTATTTTTCCGTTAACTAGACTTTCGATGAGCGCAGCAAATTTCATGTCTTTTATCTCAAGTTCGACTCCGAGTTCGTCGGCTATCCTTTTAGCCAACTCAATGTCTATACCAGCAAACTGTCCATTCTTATCGATATACTCGAACGGTGGCCAGTCTGCACTTGTTCCCACGATAAGTTTTCCTCTTTTTCTGATTTTTTCTACTAGACCTTCTTTTTCTGTGATTGCTCCAGTTTTATAATGTTCAAGCTCCTGTTGCAATTTGTTAATTTTAGACTCTAACTCACTGATCTTTGACAACGAAAAGATATAACCTAATACCGCCCCAATAATTAACGCTATTATTGCAACAGCTATAATATTTTTGTTCATAGTCCTCAACCTTAATTTTTATCTCATATCTATATTTATCTATTTTGATAAAAAATGTAACAAAAAAGGTAATTAATGTTCTATATAGAACATTTTATATATTAGCCAATAGTAAATATACATCATGGGAACTGTATGAAGCCTCATAGTCGCTCCGAGAGCATTGCACAGTATGTAAGACATATTATATTCACGCGCCCATGCCTTTTAGAAAATCTGAGGCTAGGGATAATTAACTACAGCGCGCTATCGAAACTCTTAAAGAAAGATCTCGAAAAGCTGCTAGACACAAAGGTCAGTGAAAGCGCTGTAAAGATCGCACTTATAAGATTTGCTAAGCCGCTCGTCAAGCAGTCAGAAATACCTGATATCAAGTTTGCAAAGGTCATGGCTGCCAGCTCGTTAAGTCTAATAGACGATATAGAAGTTATTACGATAGACTCACGTAAAGCAAGAAATGTTGTAACGAAAATACTTCAGCTAGCGAAAACAGCACGGTTCTTCCAGTTTACTCAGGGTGTCGAAAGCTTCACCCTTATGATAGATAGAGAAACTGCTGAACAAATACATGGCCTTTTAAAAAACGTAGGAATGCTCTCCTTCATGAAGGGTCAGGCTGCCATTTTGATGAACAGTCCTCCCGAGATAATATCTACTCCGGGTATAATCTCCTATCTAACTTTTCTTTTATCCTCAAGGGGAATAAATGTTACACAAATAATTTCGTGCCACAGGGACACCATTTTTATTGTTGACATGAAAGATGCATTACAAGTTTATAGTCTTCTTAGAGACGCAATTGAAACCTTTCGTTGGTACTCTGAGAACTCTTCTTCCTCTCATTCATAATTTTTTCGATCTTCTCAGCGATGGACATTATGTTTTTAGCTGCTTCTGTGTCCGGAAAAGCTATAACAAAGGGTACTCCCTGGTCGGTAGCCTCGCTTATGCGGGGATCTAATGGTATATCTGCAAGCATTTCAATGCCCATTTCTTCAGCCAACTTTGCTGCACCACCTTCCCCGAATATATAGTATTTTGAGCCACATTTTGGGCAGATAAAGCAACACATATTATTTATAATACCGAGAATAGGCACATTTAGCTGTTTACAGAACGTGACTGCCTTTTTAACAACAATTCTTGCTAAATCGCTTGGCGTCGTAACCACTATAGCCCCATCCAGGTCTTTTATAAGCTGTGCTATTGTAAGAGCTTCATCCCCCGTTCCAGGTGGAAGATCCACCAGTAGATAGTCAAGCTCACCCCAGTTCACCATTGCTAAAAGTTCTCTTATAAAACCCGTCTTTATCGGACCCCTCCAGATGAGTGCTGATTCTTCGTCTGGCAACATTAGATCGGCTGAGACAACCCTCACATTTCCCACACCTAGTAGCGGCATAATGCCTCCGGGACCAGCGTATAGACTTTGTCCATGAAGACCAAAAATTTTAGGAATCGATGGACCATGAATGTCTGAATCTAGAACTCCGACGACATAGCCCTTCTTTGCCAGTGCGGCAGCTATATTGGCTGTTATGAAGGATTTTCCCACACCACCTTTTCCGCTAAGAACTATAATCTTGTACTTGATCTTAGAGAGACGCTTTCTAGCTTCTTCTTCTTGTTGTCGTATTTTTCTTAATTGCTCTAATTTCATTTTCCTTTCTATTTCAGACGCCATGATACATCATTCCAACAAAATTACGGTGGAATATAAAGATAGGGTTGCCTATTACCTGTAAAGAATCACGCTATAAACGCGAGATACGCCGAGAAAGCGAACAATATAAGCCATATAAGACCATTCCACTCGAGAATTTTTTTACCATCAAGTGGACCGAATGGTATGAGGTTAAAAAATGCTATCCATCCACTAATTTCTGCCAGAACTCTGGCAAATGGTCCTCCAATCACTAACGCTACAAGCCCTATGAGTAAATTAGTTATAGGACCTGCAGCGGAGATAACTCCATTCGTCTCTTTACTAACAGGCCACGTCATATATATGAGAACAGTGCCCGGGACAATGATTTTTATCGGCATAAATGGTATGGCAGAAATTAAAGTGAGAAGAAAGAATTCCTTGATAAGCTTGTAACGGGCTGGTAGTCCATAATACATCGCTGTAAATTTATGTGCGAGTTCATGCGGGATATATACAAGGAAGGATAGAAGAAAAACGTAAGTCAAATATGTTGGATTGAACCTCCAGCCAGCTATGCTCAGAAATACAAGGTATACCACTATTGTCGCAACAGCAAGTTCTGCAATTTCCCCGGGGTAAAACCAAGCACTTCTCCTCATCATAATTCTCTCTAATATTATGATGCAAGGTTTAAATTCATTTATCAAAAGATCAAGAAATATCAAGAAGAATATTCTTAAAAACATTTTAGGAATTTAAGCCTCACTAACCTAGCAGGCTATTATTTCCTGTTTAAAGAAAGAAAGGCTTGAAAATTTGCAATTACAGCTACACAGAGCCCGTATGACTATTTTCTTGAAAACATGAGATTAAAAGCTTAACTCAGTTCCCCTAAGAAAAGTACGAAGTAATGCCCAGTTTTATCTTATATGGTTTAAGCCTCTTTATCTCAGCCATTACTTTTTTAACAAAGGCATCGACATACGCCCAATTTATACCTTTTCGTTCAAGAACTTCTTTCACATATTCTTCGGTGAGCCTATAGCTTTTAAACTTCTCATTTATCTCTCTCCACGGTATACCTCTTAATGCATCGGCTAGCTTTTCCTCGTAAGGTAATATTCCTTTAAGCATGAAAAATGCTATCGCTGGATAACCGAGATACCCTCTATAAACAGACCCATTATCGGTAGAGTAGATGCCCAGTTTTCCGTCCCATACGACACGGTAAGTCCTTCTGCCATCCGACCCGACAACCTTCGCCTCCTTTTCATTAATAAACTCTATCCTACCATCACCTATACATCCTAGAGCCTCCAATACCTTTACTCTTGGCGGTAATTTCCAATACTCCACATATTAAATAATGATATACGCACCTTTATACCCTATATTTTACTCTCTCCAGGGATACAATAGGTACGCCGATAGGCATTATGTAGAGAGGTTTCATATCAGTGCCTAAGACATCTGCAACTTCTTCATCATAAAAAGCTCCTACTGCAACTGTCCCCAAACCTTGTGCAGTAGAATTAAGGTAGATATTTTGACCCACAGCTCCTGCTATGTAATCAACTAGTTCATTACGGCTTCCAGCAATCACTATATTAGCTGGAGCTTTGAGGACACAATCCTGCATCAAAGCGCTTTCATAAAGTTTGCGAGAAAATGAGCCTCTCTTAACCAGTTCAAGACTTCCTCTGTCAGTATTAAAATAATATATACCCTCCTCCAGGCCCTCAACATTTGCCACGACAACGTATAGTGATATGGAGCAGGCTTTTGAGCCGAAAACAGTAAAATATTTATTGGGAGATTCTTGCAACGACCACTTTAAGACGTCGATAATTTTCCTAAGAGATAAAGGTCTTTTCTGAAAACTCCTGATGCTACGTCTCCTTACTATTATCTCGTCAAGAGACATGCCCTCAAGTTCCTCGCTACAAATCCTGTCCGCACGATACACCTTTACCTTAGCCTCTGGTTTGCCCTTCGGGACTTTGAGGCTGGGTTCAAGCGTATATTCGTAATATAAGCCATGGCTGACTAATGAAAGTGCTAGATTTTGTAGTAGGTGTCCCACCTCTTCTCGGACATACATATAGCCTCTTGGACCATATACACGGATTGTCCTTTCGTAGACTGCAGCTATAAGCAGGTAATCTTCGGTAACGCCTTCGTCGGCTACTTGAACTAATTTACCCTTGCATGATATATAGCGGTAAAGCCCCTTTGGGAGCGGAAAAATGTTGCCAGAAGAAGCGATATAGACTTCGATGGGATACGTCGCTCCCGCCGACGGGACTGTTTTGAAGTATTTTCCCCTACAACCTTGAATGTGAAGTATTATCCTCGACAAATCTTCTCGGCTTATTTTGTCGTGAAAGACTGGAGACCTTTTTGATAGACATAGTAGCGTTTGGTGAAGAGAAGGCTTCTTTCTCAGGCTCGGGGTTGTTAAGGACACTTCAACAATTGACATATCTAGTATAGATAACATCTATGCTCTGCTTCAAACTTTACTACCATTAGTCCCAGTTATGTTTTATACCAAGTTCTGCCCGCATAACTTGTGTTAAAGGTTTACATTGCTACAGGTAACAGGCATAAAGTAGAGGAAATTTCCCGTATACTTAGAGAATACGATATTCTTTTAGAAGGAATCAAGTCTCCAAAGCTAGAAATTCAAAGCGAAAATTTAGAGGATATAGCAGTTTTTGCTGTTAAAAACTTAAAGACTGATCTTAGACCAGTGATTGTAGAAGACGCGGGACTCTTCATCTACGCCTTGAACGGTTTTCCAGGTCCATATAGTAGCTATGTGTATAAGACCATAGGAATAGAGGGAATTCTAAGGCTTATGGAGAATGAAAATAATCGTAGAGCATATTTTCTCTCTACTATAGCATTAAAAAATAAGAAGGAAGATATCAAAGTGTTTATTGGCAAAGTAGAAGGTTATATTTCAAAGTCACCTAAGGGGACTTGGGGTTTTGGATTTGACCCTATATTCATACCTATAGGTGAAAATCGAACTTTTGCTGAGATGACAATAGAAGAAAAGAATAAATATTCTCATAGAGCTAAAGCTGCTAAGAAATTGGCTGAGTGGTTGTTGAAAAATATTTAATGCTATAACGATATATTATGAATATATTTTTAAATACTCCATAGAATTTTTAAATAAAACATGTATACACATTTTTATCGGTGGCCGCCCGAGAGCCGGGACAAACCTCGACCGGGGAGAGGGATAGACAGGCGTCCCAAGGCTCCTGTAGAGGGGCGGCCTTTTCCCTAATTTATGGTTTTTTAATTACAGGTGAATACTCCTCTAGGAACATTGGTGCATAGACATAGGAATTACGCCAGCCGTTTTCGTCAGTATCCCCTCTCCACCCTGGACCCGTTAAATCGTATACAAAATACACAGACCAATATGAAAAACGTGTTCCAGCACCTATAGTATATGTATCGTACCAATCAAAAGGAAAAACCTGAAAATCTGCCGAGCATAAAGGAACGCTACCACACATATATGATGCTGTTTTTAGATTCCTATAGGGATTCAAAGAATACCAATAATCCAGTATAGCTTTATTAAAGATTAACGACTTTCCAGCATCATCTCCCCATTGAGAAACCATTATACCTGGATAATAGCTTTCATAGACGTTGTATCCCATAGACGACGACACTGGCGTGTCGTCAGTAGAATTTTCTTGATAACCTCCCTCACGGTATGTTAAATATGTAAACCATCCAAAAGTTGACTGCCAATTCGGTATAGTGCTACTAGCAGCGCCCGAAGCTTGCGCAACCCAATAACCACGACCTGTTCTCGTATTTGTCCAATAAACATATGATATAATTGGTACATAGTTTGTGCCATTAATGATCTCAACTATTGCTAAAAAGTGATAGTAATCATCTCTCACATTTCCCGCAGTGTTTCCGTTTGACTCAGTTAATCTATATATATCGCCAACAAGTGTCGTATTAAGAACTGCATATATTCTAATAGGAGCTGTTATTCCAAAGCGAGAATAATTATGATATATTTTCCATGTCCCGTAGGGCCTATATCGAGCCAAGTATGCAATGTAGCTCCTACCGCACCTAACTATCCAAGAATCAAAACCATGTAAATTGTAAATTCCATAAACTGTTCCTGAGACCGGGTCCCTGATCACCAAGGCAGCTATACCCCAGTATTTTAAATGATAATCTGGGTCAAAATAAGAACTACATGGATTATTACTAATCGGCACGCTTTCAAAACCCCAAGCCCTTTGGTGCTGTAGATCCAAAAACTCTATTCCAAACAATGGGTGAAAAACTTCTCTTTTAGATTCATCATACCATATTTTTGTCGAATATGTTCTTATTTTAGCGTCAAGACTATCATTCCACCAAATAACCACCCATTGATCCCTTACATTTCGGCTTTCAAACGGCACTTGAAAAACAAAACGCATGTTATAGTACTTTCCTCCCATAACAATATATGGAACAATATCAATTGTAGGATCTGGGAGACCATAAGGTATCCATATATTTTCGCCATTCCATGTTATTCTAGTCCAATTTTCAACTTGAAAAGGTCTTTCAGACAATGTCTGAAGAGTTCCGTCCTTAGATATATTTATCATAAGCTGTTTTATCGGCATGTAAGGTAGTGGAGGTAACTCAAAATCAGCAGGATCCCTGCCCAACTCTATATTCAACCAATAAAAATTCAGATCCGAACTAAATTCAATCGTATATTTCTCCTGTGGTGTTTGATTAGGCTTTGTTACAGTTTTCTTTCTCCCATTATAATCATAGTATATAAGTTGATCCGGAGTTTTTTTAGAAACCTTAAATACTATCCTAGTATAAGTAAGCGCTTCAACAATTATACCTCTATGGTCTGAAACTACAACAAGTAGAGGAACATATTCCTTACCGGTAATTGAATCTTCTAGAGTTTTTACATATGGTTTAAATTTAATTGTATAATTCCCAAAACCATCATATTTTATATCTTCTATTTTTCCTTTAACCCATTTTCCAGTCCATCGTCCATTTTTCCTTTCGGGATAATAAATTTCAACCCATCCTTTTGTAATTAATTCTGAATAAGATTCGTTGTTATCTACTCTAACATTTATGGTAATTTTAGTGTAGTTTTCAATGGGATCAGAATCTATAGGTTGCGAGTAAACTTTTAGAAAAACTCCCACAACTATATCGGACTCCCATCCGTAGAATCCTGCATTAGTTAAGTTAACTCTTAGTTTTGCATATGCAACTGAGGCTGCTGTTGGATAATACCAGTATCCGCTCACAAGATTATATATATATCTTTTTCTTCCTAGGTACTTTGATATATTTAGCCTTCCAATGTCATATTTAATCTGTGGACCATAACTTGCATATGCTTTTGATGCTGCCACAAGCCAATATTGAAGGTATGATTTAGCTACATTTCTAGCAATAGTAAAATTGTGTCTTGCACCATATGTGAGTCCAAGATTGCTAAATCTGGAACAAAAATCGTAAAAACGCGAATAATTAAAATAAGATCTTGTCGCAGCGGCCAAAACCACCGCTGTAGCTCTTTCAAAATCTGCGGTGATAGACCCTATGACTTCTCGCACAACGATACTTCTTGTTTTCAAGAAAAATACATGGGCTTCATATACACTCACAACAATAGCCATAATAACTACAGTTATCATAAGTGCTGTAGCAACAAGAATTTGCCCCTTTCTCATAGTTACCCACCAAATCCAAGGACTAGAACTATATACAGAACCGTTCCCCTCACTTTATCAGGCTCACCTACAATAACATATGTATAGGACACAGACTCTGCTTCTATTAATTTTTCCTGATCAAAGTTTTCCAAATTTGTTATTCTCCCATTGTCTAACCTAATATATGTTATATCCCCTGTTATAGGAGAAAAATGTAGTTCATACACCTCCATTTTAAACAAAATTTCAGGTGGTAAGCTTATCGATAACACAAGTCTCATTTCATCTTCCCAATTTGTTCCAGAAAGATTTCCCTGAACTATAACATCTTCATAAACACCCGCTGTAGCAAAATCGTTGAGAAGGTTATATGCTAGTCTCCGTAAATCACTCGTTTCCCTAATGTAAATACTCTTGATTGGACGGGTGAAATTCATGACAAAGATTATTGTAACTGCCATCATGAATGCTGTAAGCAAGAGTTCTATTATACGCACTTGCCCGTGTCGCATGGCTTTAGCCTTCAACCTTTCTCCATACAGTCAATTTAATAATGTAAGGATAATTATATATCTGAGCTATTCTTGTAATAGTTACTGAATTGGCTGGAGTAGCCTCTCTGGATCCATATACTATATCAATTACAGGTATTCTACTAATAGTTACAACTATGGGCGATCCTTTCCATTTGGCTAGTACAAAAATGTGTGATGATAACCTTTCAAGATATTCGATTTTTCCTACTCGATATTCTTCCCATGGTCTTATGAGTCCAGGCCATGGTGGTGGTGTGTTATTCGATAACCACTCGATTTTTGTCACAGTTAATAAACTTTGATACTCTGGAATAGCTTGTATAATTTCATCTTTTGTCAAAATTGCACCTGTAGAAGCTCCTGGTACATCAACAGATCTATTTAGAAAAATATAATCTCCTATAACATAACCCGTAACAGGCACGCCTCTTTCTGGAGGCTCCGAATATCCAGCAATAGCTACAAAACCCTTCCAGTTTGTGTGCAAAATAATAAAATGATATATCCAATGTCGTCCCCCAACATTGCCTCCAGAAAAGTAGTCCGCTATTTCATCAGTAAAATCTAAAGTGCATTCTCCCAAAGCACTCGTAATATTTGATTCCACAAAAACAGTATAAGAAATATCTTCTAAACCACCATTAGGTGAGGGTCTTGCCTTAATCAAGACAAGCATACCAGTCACATTTGCTCCGGGAACCCCGATTCCATACCAGTTCAATACTTGAACTTGCACAAGAGAAGGTATATCGGGGGTAGGAAGCCCTGGTGTTGGATAATATTCAAGCGGAGTTATTACATGATAAAGCAAAGGTTTCATTTCAAGTCTAAAGCCATATTCATCTTCAACACCTAAAAGAACAGCAATACGAGACGAATTTATTAAAAGAGGATTAGGGATTACAGAAAGATTTGAAAGTCTCATAACCTTATCAGGATCAACAACATAGGGTGTTCGCGTACCATTAAGCGCAAGCCCAAAATCTGATAATAACTGCGTAAAATCCGTACCCCAGTTAGGAGGATATCCAGGTGTTAACAATATTTTATCCATAAGCCTTTCTGCAACATTGAAGAGCTGCTCTTCTTTTACTGTCCCTAACCTGCCAGTAACATCAGTTATTATGTTAAGTGAGATAGTTATAAAAAGAATAATCAATACACCTATAGCTAGGTATTCTAAAAGTACATGCAATATTTATCCCTGGTGATATATTATAGACAGACCTACATAGATTTTTTCTCCTTCCCGAAATGCAACAATTATAGGTTTTCCTCGAACCCTGTGCCCATTTAATGAATATTCAGGGGCAGGTAACAATATTTCAGGCGATACTCTTATATTATCAATAACTGTATCATTCGCTATAACATTTACTGGGTTCTCTCCAAAATTTGGAGTTACAACCACTCGAGTTTGCTCGTAAATTTGAAGCCTTACTCTCACTATTATTTTTCCCTCGCCAGCATTTTCTAAACGAATATCGTATGCCTGTCCTCCTATTGTTTGCGGCACTGTTAAATACATATATGAAAAATTTCCTCCTCCAAGCGTATATACTGAGACCAGCTCCACAATTTCTCTAGCAGTAGTTTCAGCCACTTCAGAAAGTCTAACGTTCTGGATTTCGAGTGTGATAATAAATTGTATAGCCAGAAAAACTCCTATTAAAATTACCATAACACCGAGTAAAGTAAGTGTTCCCATTAAATGCGAAAATACTGGTGACGCCATGTTAGCCACCTGTCGAAACTTCCACTTGCGCTATTCTCACTATTATTACACTGCCTTGCGCTGTTATATCACCTATATAATCTTTTGTCTCATCTATTCCGTCAAGGTTGGCTTCAACGTGAATAACATTGCTGTTGAATTTATATTCTCTTGTAGTTATACCCTTATTTCTTAAAATCACTGGTATATTTCCAGAACCTCCAAGTGACCCAAATGTAATATTAATATAATATATAGCAAAATAATTATATTTTTTTGGAATACCGGCTTCTAATACATCAAAAACACCAAGATAGTTTACTCTAATCCTAGTAGCTCGTAGTACAGCTATCGCACCACCACTAAAGTTTTCATATACTATTATCAACGGTTCTCCTGCACCAATAATTAACTTATTTATCTCTGCCTCCGGATTAACTTTTATCTCGGGTCGCAACATTCTAAATGTATTTGTCACCAGAGGACCTCCTTCAATGATGATTGCAGAAGTTTCTTCATCATGAAAAATTTCAACATCATTAACGCTGACATTAAGCTCGCCAAAAGCGTTGTTTATGAAATCTATCCCGGTAGTTGAGAGGCTAAATCTCACATATCGCGATCCTCCAGTCCCTAAGGCTACTTGTTCTAAAGCAGTAGCCGTGTATATCAACAAGTCTTTTGAAGATTCAAATTCCATCTGTTGCCTGTTTGCATCTATTAGAGACGATGCATAGAATATTGCTACACCTATAATAGTCAGAAGGATCCCCGTTAATATGACAGTAGATACTATTGGAGAAAAACCAAGCCTAAATCTTTGTATCTTTGATTGTTGCTTTCTTTTTCTCATCTTCTACTTAGTATATATTTCTACCTTTTCGTTCAAAAACCTTTTCTATAATTTAAAAGCACACTTGAGGAAATAAACTATAATTACATCGATTTAAGATATTAATATTAGAATGAAAATAGGTTTTAGAAAAATCATCATAGTTTTCTTTCTATTATTTGTATTTTCGTCCATTATAACAAAATCATCAAATGCTGACACTGTCGCCATAGTATATATAGAGGGGACGATAAACGAAGGTACAGTCTACCTCGTTAAGAAAGCGGCAGAGACGGCTAATCGAGGCACACTCATCTTAATAATCAACAGCTATGGAGGCTACGTATACTCTATGGACCGTGTTGTAGATGCTATAATGACATGTAATTGTAAAACTATAGCCTGGATACCACCTGGAGCCAAGGCCGTTTCTGCAGCCTCAATCATCGCTTTGAGCGCTAAAAAACTCTACGTTGGAGAGGGGGCTGTTCTAGGAGCATGCGAGCCATATCCTCCAGACGAAAAGGTCGAATCCTATATAGTTACTAAGATAAAAGCACTTTTATCCAAAAAAGAAGTTGAGAATCCAGAAGAACTCGCAGAAAAAATGGTCCGTAAAAATTATGTGATGGACTTCAACGAGATGCTTGAGAAGGGTGTCGCCAATGGCAAGGCTACCACTTTAAATGATATTTTTGAAAAAGAAGGGCTGAAAGATAAAACAATAGTTGTTATTGAAAAAGATATCATTACTGAAGTATTACAGCTTTTATTTGACCCAGGCATGGCATTCATGTTTATAGTGCTAGGAATACTACTCATACTATTGGAGGTTAAGGTCACGGGATTTCAGGGATGGGGTATTATTGGAGGTGTATTTATAGCGCTCGCCTTTTACACGCTTGACCTTATAGGGATAAATATCCTCACTCTAACATTACTCGCGCTGGGGTTATTTTCACTAATTCTAGAACTCAAAAAGCCAGGAATACAGGTATTCGGCCTCACCGGGCTTGTCTTGATAATTTTAGCCGTAATTCTCGAATACTATAATAGACCTTATATCACCTTTACAGTAAACATTATACCTATCCTAATAAGCCTTGGAATACTTGCTGGCTTTCTCTTTTTCATAATCGCAAAAGCCTCTGAAACATTCAAGATAAAAACTCCGACCTTAGAGGAAAAAATTGTAGGTAAAGAAGGCTATGCAAAAACAGATATAGAGCCAGGCAAAACTGGAATAGTTTATGTAGAAAACGAAGATTGGAGCGCAACAAGCAACAAGTTTATAAAGAAAGGAGAACGCGTCCGTGTCGTAAAAATAGAGGGATTAAAACTTTACGTTGAACCTATTGAATGAAAATTTATTTTTCTTTGAGATATAAAATAATTGAAGCAACATGATAGAACTATTATTTCTACTAATTATACTAGTCATACTTGGCTCCCTGATTTTTAGTAGCATTAAAATAATCCCAGAATATCAAAGACTCGTTATATTCAGGTTAGGAAGAGCAATTAAAGTCGCGGGACCGGGACTTGTATTTCTTATACCATTTATAGATAAAGGAGTCGTTGTTGATCTTAGAGAAAGGTACATAGAAGTAGATAGACAAACATGCATCACAAAGGATAACGCTCCAGTAGACATAGATTTTCTAATATATTTCAAGGTAATAGACCCCTTCAAGAGCGTCCTCGAAGTACAAGACTTCAGGGGAGCAGCAATTGGTCTCGCTACAACAACGCTTAGAGCAGTTGTGGGAGACATCGACCTAGACCATGTGCTTGCACAGAGAGAATACATCAACGAAGTACTTAGAGAGAAACTAGACGAAGTAACAACTAGGTGGGGCGTAAAGATCACGGCCGTCGAGATACGAGAAATCCAGCCGCCACACGAAGTGCAAGAAGCAATGATCAAGCAGATGAGCGCTGAGAGAAACAGGCGTGCCATGGTGACGGAGGCCGAAGGAAAAAGAGAAGCTTCGATTAAAGTAGCAGAGGGTGAAAAACAGGCCACAATCCTTAGAGCCGAGGGAGAGAAACAAGCTGCAATCCTAAAAGCAGAAGGAGAAAAACAAGCAGCAATTCTACGTGCCGAAGGTATAGCTACAGCATTAAATAAGATAAACTCTGTTGCAAGTCAGCTCGACTCGAAAACACTTATACTCCAGTACTTTGATATGATGAAAGACGTGGCTTCCTCACCATCAACAAAGATAGTTATACCGATGGAGATATTTAGACTCCTTAAACCTTTCGAGAAATATCTCCACGACTTTACCGGTGAAAGCTAACTTTTACACTCAGGTGAAATATTATTTTTGATAAAAAACATATTTTATCAAAAAAGGTGTTTATCTTCGACCTTGACCGCACTCTATGGGATCACCATGACGCAACAATATTAAAGGGACCATTCAAAGTAAAGTCCAACCTCGAGATAGAAGACTCATTCAACGAAAAAATCAGGCTATATCCATGTGTACATGAAATATTTAAAAA
>Ga0164318_10004142_pt1 | contig 13857 bp, 13 predicted proteins | sample GuaBasSedimGuay9_FD_113734 | JGI IMG/M metagenome (GOLD analysis project Ga0164318, IMG submission 113734) | Subseafloor sediment microbial communities from Guaymas Basin, Gulf of California, Mexico - Guay9, Core 4571-4, 0-3 cm | ecosystem: Environmental > Aquatic > Marine > Hydrothermal vents...
ACAATCTCGCTGTTTCTGCGATGTAGACGATGTTACTGACGGAATGATAAAACTTATGAACACAAAAAAAGCGGAAGGTGAAATTTATAATATTGGCAATGATAAAAGTATCTCAATAGAAGAGTTAGCTCAGCTGATCAAAAAAATGACCAGAAGTAAATCAAAAATCGAATACATTCCTTATGAAGATGCTTATGAAGAAGGATTTGAAGATATGCGCCATCGCAAACCAGATCTCTCTAAAATTAATGAGTTAATCGGTTTCAAACCAAAATACGAACTTGCCAAAATTTTAGAAAGGACAATTGCTTACTTCGAAGCATAGGAAAGATAATGAAAGTACCGATGTTAGATCTGAATGCCCAATATAAGCCTGTAATGGATGATATTCGTGCTGAAATGGAAAAGGTTTTTGCAACCCACGCTTATAAACTTGGTCCGCAAGTAAAAGAATTTGAAGAAGACATACAGAAATTCTGTGATGTAAAACATGCTGTTGGTTGTGCTTCCGGTACAGATGCCATAATACTTGCACTACTGGCACTTGATATAGGTGAAGGAGATGAAGTAATAACAACTCCATTTACTTTTTTTGCAACAGCAGGAACTATTCATCGCGTTGGAGCAAAACCAATTTTCGTAGATGTAAGATCTGATACTTATAACATTGATCCCGACAAAATTGAAGCTGCAATTACTCCAAATACAAAAGCCATTATTGCTGTTCACCTTTTCGGTCAGCCGGCTGAAATGGATAAAATTATGGCAATTGCCAAAAAACATAATTTAAAAGTTATTGAAGATAATGCTCAAGGTATAGGTGCTAAATTTGATGGCAAAGTTGCTGCCACAATAGCAGATATTGGAACACTCTCATTTTTTCCTACAAAGAACCTGGGAGCAATGGGTGATGCTGGAATGTGCCTTACAAATAATGACGAATTGGCTGAAAGATTATTCCAGTTACGTATTCATGGTGAAAATCCTCAATACTATCATAAATGGGTTGGACTAAATAGTCGGTTAGATACAATTCAGGCAGCTGTACTTTTAGTAAAATTACGTTCACTTCCAAGTTGGTCGGAAGCCCGAAGAAGAAATGCAGATTATTATTATGAGCATTTGAAAGATGTCCATCAAATCACACTTCCAGTAATTCATGAAAAAGCTGAAAGTATCTTCAATCAATTTACTATAAAAGCTGAAAAACGAGATGAACTTTTAACCTTCTTACGTTCTAAAGATATTGGCTGTGCAATTTATTATCCATTATCTTTACATCTTCAGGAATGTTTTTCTTATTTGCATCACAAAAAAGGTGATTTTCCAATAACAGAACAATTAACCGAAGAAGTTATCTCAATTCCTGTATTTTCTGAGATTACAAAAGAACAGCAGGATTATGTAATATCCGCTATCAAAGAATTTTACAATTAAGGTTTTTTATATGAATATTATTGTCTGCATAAAACAGGTTCCAGATACTACCGAAATCAAAATTGATCCAGTTACAAATACACTGATTCGTGAAGGTGTACAAAGCATTATCAATCCTTTTGACCTTTACGCCATTGAAGAAGCGATTCGATTGAAAGAGCAATACGGCGGAAAAATTACTGCTATCAGCATGGGACCACCTCAAGTAGAATCTGCTCTACGTGAAGCAATTTCAATTGGTGCAGATGAAATAGTTTTACTCACTGATCGGAAATTTGCCGGCGCTGATACATGGGCTACAAGCCTTACCCTGGCAGAAGCAATTAAAAAAGCAGGAGATTACGATCTTATCTTATTTGGACAACAGGCAATTGATGGTGATACTGCACAAGTAGGACCTGGTGTTGCGGCTCATCTGGCTATTCCGCAAGTTGGATTCGTTAAAAAGATCGAATCTTATGAGAATAACAGAATAATCGTGCAAAGGCTGATGGAAGATGGATATGATCGTATTGAACTATCCTTACCTGCCGCCCTTACTGTAGTTAAGGAGATCAACATTCCAAGACTCCCTTCTCTGCGTGGAAAAAGAAATGCTAAAAAAGCTGAACTCAAGATCATGACTGCAGATGATCTTCAACTAGATGAAAATGATATCGGATTAAACGGCTCCCCCACTCAGGTTATTAAAATATTCTCACCCGATTTGAGAAAAGAAGGAGAGAAGCACGAACTTCCTGCTGATGAACTTGCCGAAATCCTATACGCAAAACTGAAAGAGTTTGGAAAATAAAATTTAATTATGAAGCAATTAAAAAGCACACGAGAAATTATCTTGTGTGCTTAATTTTTGGAGAAATAAATGCTGAGATTTCCTGATATTAGCCCTACAATTCTAAAGTTGGGAATGTTCGAAATACGCTGGTATGGATTACTGTATATTGTGGGTTTTATCATTGGCTATATCTTTGTAAAAAAGAACTTAGCTTATAAACAGATAAAGCTGAAAAAAGACGAATATGAGAGTCTTTTATTTAATTTGATGTTAGGTGTAATTGTTGGCGGCAGAATTGGTTACGTATTATTCTACAATCTTAGTTACTATCTGCACAATCCACTACAGATCTTCACGGTTTGGCAGGGTGGAATGTCATTTCACGGTGGTGCATTGGGAGTAATAGTTTTTGGTTTACTTTTTTGTAAAAAGCACAAGATCAACTTCTATACGCTTGCCGATCCAGTAATGCCATTGGTAGCTATCGGGCTTTTTTTTGGCAGGATCGGAAATTTCATAAATGCAGAATTATATGGTAGAGTTACATCCGTTCCCTGGGGAATGATCTTTCCACATTCAGATGGTAAACCTCGGCATCCTTCTCAAATTTACGAAGCATTATTAGAAGGATTACTGCTATTTCTTATTACAAATTTCATGTTCCGCAAGATAAAACAACCTGGCTTTGTATTCTGGGCCTGGATCGGATTGTATGGATTATTCCGCTTTTTAGTGGAATTTGTGCGGGAACCAGACGCCCATCTTGGTTATGTCTTTGGATTTATGACAACAGGGCAGGTTCTAAGTTCAATAATGATGATAACCAGTTTAGTTGTAATTGGATTATTATTCCGGCAGAAAAATGAAACATCGAATGAAGAATAAGTTTCTTCTTTATATCTTAATTTTAACATTATCCAGCTGTGCTCTTATTCCACAACCAGGAAGAGCTGCTAAAGAGAAACTTCTGATAGAACATCTTCGAGGATGGAACGAGTTTCAGTTAGAAGGAATCGTTGAAGCAAATTACAACAGTTTTTCTTTTCGAAAAAGTATATTGATCCGTAAAAATAATGATGCCTTCAGGCTTGATGTGTTTGATTCCGGTTTTATGGGATTGAACCCAACTCCATTTATCTCTATTTACATGGATTCTACTTTAGTTATACGTCCTCCATTTTCCAAGGAAGTTTTATCAGCAGAAAAAGCCGGATTGAAAGAACTCAATTCAACTGCATTTTTATTTGATCTGAACGATATTATTCATCACAAACAATCAATAATCTCACAGCAAATATTAGAATTTCCTGAATACAAAATCCATTTCACCGATAAAATGCAGATAGATAAAATCATGCTGAAGCAGAAACCTGTAGAAATATTATTTTCTTACATTGATAAATTAAATCAAATTTCTATTATGAACGATAATAAACAGGTTGCTAATATTCAAATTGACAAAATAGAATACAAAAATATAGAAATCCCAATATTGAAATAGATTCCGAATCTGCAATTTCTGCGGATTTAAAAATTATAGATCGAGGTTGTACAATGATTGAAAGATACACACGCGAAGAAATGGCTAAAATATGGGATTTGAAAAATCGCTATCAATGTATGCTGGACGTAGAGATTGCAGCCTGTAAAGCCATGAATGAATTGGGAATTATTCCTTATAATGAGCTTCTGGAAATTATCGAAAAAGCAGATTTTGATGTAGATAGAATTGCTGAAATTGAAGCTGTGACAAGACATGATGTAATCGCCTTTTTAACAAATGTTGCAGAATTTGTAGGTCCTGCCAGCCGCTGGATACATTATGGCATGACCTCATCTGATGTGCTTGATACGGCAACCTCAATTCAGTTACGCCAAGCCGGAGAGTTAATTGTTCGCGATCTGGAAAAATTTAGTGAAGTTTTAAAAATGAAAGCGCGTGAACATAAGAAAACTCTCTGTATTGGAAGATCTCATGGTATTCATGCTGAACCTATCACTTTCGGGCTCAAATTCGCCCTCTGGTATGACGAAATGCAGCGTAATATAGATAGGATGCAGAATGCAATTCAAACTATCTCTGTGGGGCAAATTTCGGGTGCTGTGGGCAATTATGCACACCTTTCTCCGGAAATTGAAAATATAACCTGCCAACACCTGGAATTAAAATCTGTAAATATTTCTACCCAGGTCATTCAGAGAGATCGAATTTCTGAATTTATGAATTCCATTGCAATCATCGGCTCTACAATTGAGAAGATTTCCATCGAAATAAGACATCTGCAGCGAACAGAAGTTCTGGAAGTTGAGGAAAACTTTGCGAAGGGTCAGAAAGGATCTTCTGCCATGCCGCATAAACGTAATCCTATCGTTACCGAACAGATGTGTGGATTAGCCAGGTTATTAAGGACCAATGCTCTGGCAGCGATCGAAAATAACGCACTCTGGCACGAAAGAGATATCAGCCATTCTTCTGTGGAAAGAATAATTCTACCAGATTCTACAATTTTGCTCAATTATATGCTGAATAAAATGATTCCATTAATCGAAAATCTCCTGGTTTATCCTGATAATATGATGAAAAACCTGGAACTTACTAATGGCCTTGTGTTCTCTCAAGTATTGCTTCTGGAATTAGCAAAAAAAGGAATTTCCAGAGAAAACGCCTATGCAATGGTGCAGCGGAATGCTATGCAGTGTTGGGATTCTAAAACTCCTTTCAAAGAATTGATCTTGAATGATGATGAGGTTAGCGAATATTTTACAATTAAAGAGATCGAAGATATTTTTTCTTATGAACGCTATACAAAAAATGTAGATCATATATTTAATAGAGTTGGAATTTAGGATGAACGAATTCAATCCAGAATCATATTTACTCAAAATTCAAAAACAAAAATATAAGATTGCAATTTTTCCGATCTTAATTGTAATTATCAGTTTTTTTCTTCATTCCAGCTTTCAATTTACATTCTTAAAATATTTCTCGCTTGCTGGTTTACTGGGTTATGTATTTGTAATAATGTTGCATAAAGTTAATAAAACTGTTCCTCCTGTTTGTGAGCAAAAGCATCTTTTGTCACCAATTTCGGGAAAAATAGCTTCCACAAACAACAACAAGATTGAAATCATAAAATCAATTTTTGATCCTATAGATATTCGATGCTCTACTTCCAGTGACAAAATTGATATTATTTGGAAAAACAAAAAACCACTTTTTTTTGAAGAACATTGTCAAATAAACGGCAAACTTATTGGAATGTTAATTGGAAAAGTAAACTGTGTTTTAAAATTACCAGATGAGTATAAAATTGAAGTTGAAGATGGACAAAAAGTTTTTGCCGGTGAAACTATCCTGGCAAGAATATCTGATAATCAGACATGATTATTTACAAGGAAAATGACTTTGAATAAATTTACAAAATACAAAATTCTTATACCAAATTTCTTCACAGCACTCAGCCTAATTCTTGGATTAATTTCTCTCCAATTTATTTTTGACGGCTCATTTTCCAATGCAGCCTGGCTTATCGGTTTTTCCATGATCTGTGATTTTCTGGATGGAAAACTTGCAAGAATGTTGAATGCCCAAACAAAATTTGGAGCTCTTTTTGACACTCTTTCAGACTTCGTTGCTTTTGGAGTTGTGCCGGGTTTTTTATCTTATAAAATAGGTCTTAATAATTTTAATATTCTCGGAGCTGTTGTCTCTCTTTTTTATGTTTTTTCTGGCGGATATCGCCTGGTAAGATTCACATTGGAAACTACAGATTCTAAAATAAAACATCCATTTATCGGCTTACCAATTCCTGCTGCTGCTGGTTTAATTTCTTCGTTCATTTTATTTAATATTTACCTTTGGGGAAATATTAAGTCAATGGAACTACTACTTGTGATCACTTTCATTTCTTCTGTACTTATGATAAGTAAAATCGAATACCTTTCAATTGATAAAGGAAAGAAGTTTTCCCGGGAAACGAAGTTCTTTATTTCTCTGGCAGTTATCAGTTTAGTCGCTGCATTTCGTTATCATTATATAGTATTTGCTCTCTGGATTGTTATCTACATATTTTACGGAATCGTCCGGCACATAATAATTTCTGATAAGCATAAATAAATTAATTTATAATATCAATATATCTACTTATATTGTTGACCGGTAATAGGCTTAATATATTATTATTATATATTTTACACTATGACATTCTTGACTCTATTATATTTATTTCTTGACTTACCCAAATCCATCTTTAAAAAAGGTAAGTGTTTGTAGCTCAAGATCGTGATCAGAGCTTAACAAGATAAAGTTAGTGTAAACTGGAGGATATATGGCAATTTTTAAGGATAATTATTTTACTAATGATAGTTATGAATTAAGAACTTCTAGATTAGAAATCTTAAAAAATTATATTGAATATTGGGCTGCTCCTCTGGCAATTCCCAGAACACTTGTAGAGTGGGGTTTGAATGCAAATGATAAATGGCAAAATTCTTTATTAATTTCCCAAAGTAAAAAGAATCAAACAGAAAATATCTATCGTGATCTGCGTGATGCTGATGAGAAAACATTTAAATATTACCTTAAACTAAAACGACTTTTGAGAAGTACAATTCCAGATGATAAAACAGTATTACGTCAATTTGGTGTGCTTGATCAGTTTCCGAGAAGCAGACAGGAAAAAATTAAGAAAGTCGAAAAATTTTTAAAGGCTTTTCAGCGAAGTATTGAGAATAATGAATCAATTCAAATACCGCAAAATTTTGTCTCAAAATTAGAAAAATTATTTTTTGAATCTCAAAATATCGCCGAGAAAATTGCTCTATTAAAAATGGAAAAACCGAAAGGTTCAAGTTCCCGACAAATGGAATTATTTAAAGAAGATTCAAAAAAACTTCGTTCACTTTTATCCTGGGCTTTGATGACCTGGGAACCAGATCAGGCATATCTTGTTCAACTTGGATTTGCAGTAAAAACAAAAAAAGAAAAAGAAGATTCAAATGAAGAAGAAGATAATTAATCTTTGGAATCAATTCAAAGATTTACTATTTCCAAGATCATGTTTTTGTTGTAATAGCAGAATTGAAAATGGAATTATATGCAATTTATGTGAATCAAATCTCGTTAGAATACAGAATATCTGTCCAAAATGTGGAGCAGATAATCAGGAATACGATTGCAGGTTTTGCAAAAAAAATGATTTCACTTTCGACAAAGCTCGTTCCGTTTTTCATTTTGGTAAGAATCTACAGATTTTGATCCATAATTTAAAATATGATGAAATGAAAAAAGTAGCAAAATTTCTTGGAAAGTATGCTTCTGATTATCTGCAAAATCATAAGCCATTTAGCAAAATCGATATAATTGCACCAGTTCCATTACATAAAGTAAGAAAGAGAGAAAGAGGATTTAATCAGGCAGAATTATTGACACGAGAAATTTCTGAACGAATGGACTGGGAACATATACCCAAATTGATCTTACGTAACAGATTCACCCAAACTCAAACAAAATTAGGTAGAAAAGATAGACACAGCAATGTTTCCGGAGCTTTCACATTGAATTCGAAATATGATGTTAAGAATAAGAATATCTTAATAGTTGATGATGTTTTCACTACCGGAGCTACAGTAAATTCGATCTCAAAAACATTAAAAGACAATGAAGCAAGAAATGTGTTTGTTCTTACAATTGCTCGAGCCTAATCAATGACTTGACAGTGAAGAGGGTATCAAGATTTTTTGCTAAGATTAAGTGATATATAGTAGTTATTAGGAGAATATTGGTAGAATGATAGTTGAAATTAGCCATGAGAGAGCAGTAGAATTAATTGAGAAAATTGCCTCTTTTTTAGTTAAGCGCAAAATGGCTGCACCTGCTATTATGACTATTGAATCATTACGCCCTTTGGCTCGTTTGGGTAGCCAAATTTTATATTTCCTGGCTCCTTTTGCAGAACTTATTTTCAATCCAAGAGAGTATCAGGAATTTGCCCTCCTTCTGGAAAATGAAGACAATGTAAAACTGCTTCTTACAAGAATAGATGAACTTGATGTGGAATATCATCGTGAAGAGAGAAAGCAGAAACAACTGCTCAGAAAACGTCGTATGAACAAATTCAAAAACTTTTTAAATAAAATATTCAAGAAAAAATAACGGAGGAAAGTATGGGAGATACTCAAAAGCTGAGACGAATCATTGCAACCGATTGTGGCAGTACAACTACAAAATCGATTCTGATTGAGTATATTGATGGTGAATATCGTCAAACTGTGCGTGGTGAAGCTCCCACAACAGTAGAGAAACCACTCAATGATGTGACTCGTGGAGTAATTAACGCAGTTACGGAATTGGAAGAATTAGCCCGTCTTAAATACAATGATGAAAGCATCAGTTTTACCAAAGATAGTAAGATTTGGCTTTCTGACAAAGAAAATGAAGGGGTTGATGCTTACGTTTCTACCAGTAGCGCAGGTGGTGGCCTGCAAATGATGGTTACCGGTGTGGTTGCCAGAATGACTGGTGAGAGTGCAGAACGTGCCGCTCTGGGCGCCGGAGCTATCGTGATGGATTTGATCGCCAGCAATGATAAACGAGCAAATCATGAAAAAATTGAAAGGATCAGACATTTGAGACCGGATATGATCTTGATGGCTGGTGGTGTGGACGGTGGAACCACCAAACACGTTGCCGAAATGGCAGAACTTGTTGGTGCTGCAGATCCCAAACCTCGACTTGGCTCCAGCTACAAATTACCTGTAATATATGCTGGAAACACCAAAGCTCGTGATATAATTAAAGATACTTTGGATAAAAAAACAGATCTTATTATTACTGAAAATCTTCGTCCTACTTTGGAACGAGAAAACCTGGGTCCGGCTCGTGATAAAATCCATGATCTTTTTATGGAACACGTTATGGCTCAAGCTCCCGGTTATGGCAAATTAATGACCTGGACAAAAGGACCTATTGACGGTAAACTTACCGATATTCCCATCATGCCGACACCGGCTGCGGTGGGAAATATAATGCAGACTATCGCCAAAGTAAATAACATTGAAGTTTTGGGTGTAGATATTGGCGGTGCTACAACTGATGTTTTTTCCGTTTTCACTGAAGAGAAAGTATTCAACCGTACTGTTAGTGCAAACCTGGGTTTGAGCTACAGTATTTCCAATGTGCTGGCAACAGCCGGTATTGATGGAATTCTGCGCTGGGTTCCTTTCGATATAGATGAATCTGAATTGCGTAATATGATCAAAAATAAAATGATTCGTCCAACCACTATTCCACAAAAACTTGAAGAACTCGTACTGGAACAGGCAATTGCCAAAGAAGCACTTAAATATGCTTTCATCCAGCACAAAGAATTTGCTGTATCATTGAAAGGCGGACAAAGACAACGTGAAATTTCCGAAGCCTTTTCTCAATCAACTTCTGGCGCATCTATTGTGAATATGATGAGTCTGGATCTGCTGGTTGGTTCAGGTGGAGTGCTTTCTCATGCTCCGCGCCGTAATCAATCTGTTATGATGCTGGTTGATGCTTTCCTGCCGGAAGGAATAACCAGGCTGGCTGTGGATAGTATCTTCATGATGCCTCAACTCGGTGTGCTGGCAGAAATCAGTGAACAGGCTGCCACGGAAGTTTTTGAAAAAGACTGTCTGATCTATTTGGGAACCTGTGTTGCTCCAGTTGGAAAGATCAAAGCAGATAAAGTTGCTCTTTCTGTTAAAATTACACTTCCTAATGGAGAAACCTTCCAGGAAGATATCAAATTTGGTGAATTAAGATTACTTCCTTGTGGAGTTGGTGAATCTGCCAAAGCTACTTTGAAACCAGCTAGAAGTTTGGATATTGGTGCTGGAAATGGACAGGAAATCGAAACCGAATTGCACGGTGGTGTTGTAGGAATTCTTCTTGATACTCGTGGACGTCAACCGTTTGATCTGCCCGTTGAAACTTCAGAACGAGTTCGTCTGTTGAAAAAATGGATGAATGAACTGAAAGCATATCCAGAACAAATCTTAAAGTAGGAGGAAACAATGGCTCAAGCATATTCACCCGGTTTAACAGTTACCGATAGTATAGTTTTAAGAAAAGAAAGAATCCTGCCGCTGAAAGGTAAGGTTCTGGTGAAAAAGGGAGATAAGGTTAAAGCTGATGATTTTGTTGCAGAAACTCTTCTTCCCGGAAAAGTAATTCCCTTCAATCTGGCAAATAAGCTGGGTGTAGATCCAAAATTTATGAAGGACTACATCAAAGTAAAAGAAGGTGATATCTTAAAGAAAGGCATGATGATGGCTGAGACAAAAGGATTTTTTGGCATGTTCAAGAACATCGTTAAGTCTCCAATCGAAGGTGAAATAGAAAGTATATCCAATCTTACAGGACAACTTTTATTACGTGAACCGAAAATTCCAGTACAAGTAAAAGCTTTTATTGACGGTATCGTAGTCGAAGTGGTAAAAGATGAAGGTGTTATCATCGAGAACAAATCTGCCTATGTTCAGGGAATCTTTGGACTGGGCGGAGAAACCAACGGTGAGATCAAGGTTATTGTTGATTCCAACGAAGAAATTGTTGATCTTAAAAATATAGATGATAGCTGTAAAGATAAAGTAATCGTTTGTGGTGCAATGGTTCCATTGGCCGCTATCCATAAAGCCCAACAAGTTGGAGTAGCTGGTATTATCTCTGGTGGTATTGATGATCAGGATCTGAAAAAACTGCTGGGATACAATATTGGCGTAGCTATTACAGGACATGAAGAAATCGGGCTTACCATTGTTGTGACAGAAGGTTTTGGAAAGATCAAAATGGCTCAGAAAACATTCAATTTGATGAAACAATTTGATGGTCAAATTGCTTCGATTCATGGTTTCACACAAATTCGTGCCGGTGTAATGCGACCTGAAATTATCATCCCAATCGAATTTGATGAAAAAGAACTGGTAGTGGAAGAAGCAAAAATGTCGGAACTTCTTATCGGAACAACTATTCGTGTTATCCGTCAGCCAAATTTTGGTTTGATCGGAAAAGTAACCGGCCTGCCGGAAACACTCACCAGCGTTGAATCTGAAACTATGGTTCGTATATTGGAAGCAGAATTGGAGAACGGTGAAAAGATTACTCTTCCGCGTGCCAATGTGGAAGTAATAGAAGATTAAAGAAAGACGCAAAGAAAAATAGATACAAAGACACAAAAAAATAAATTAACCTTCTGGGACTAATATTCTGGAAGGTTTTTTGTTGTTTTAAGCTGGATTCTCCTGATCTCTTATAGCTATTGTTTCACTCCCAAAACTTTCTGTCTAAACTGCGATATTGCACAGCTTCACTGATGTGCTGTACTTTTATCGAGTCACTTCCATCCAGATCAGCTATCGTGCGGCTTACTTTAAGAATTCTATCGTAAGCTCGGGCAGAAAGTCCCATTTTATCCATTGCCTGCTTTAATATATCCTTGCTGTCGGATTCCAACTGGCAATACTTCCGTATTTGTTTGGGATTCATCTGGGAATTGCTGAAGATCTTTTCTTCTGAAAAGCGTTGAAGCTGAAGGTCACGAGAATTATTAATCCTTTTTCTAATATCTCTGGATTTCTCTCCGGTAGGAATTCCACTCAGTTCATCATATTTTACAGCTGGAACTTCAATATGAATATCAATTCGATCTAAAAGCGGGCCGCTGATGCGGCTGCGATAACGTTGGATTGCAGCTATTGCACAATTACAGGTATGACCTTGAACATTGCTGCCAAAATAGCCGCAGGGACAGGGATTCATAGAAGCAACCAGCATGAATTTTGCCGGAAATTCCAGGCTTTGTGTTGCCCTGGAAATTGTTACGATCTCATCTTCCAGTGGTTGACGTAAAACTTCTAAAACAGATTTCTTAAACTCGGGTAGTTCATCCAGAAACAGAACTCCATTATGAGAAAGAGAGACTTCTCCCGGTTTTGGATAACTACCTCCACCAATTAAGGCTACATCGCTAATTGTGTGATGCGGAGAACGGAAAGGACGACTGGTAATTACTCCGATTTTACTGCCGGTAAGTCCGGCTACAGAGTGGATTTTTGTAGTTTCAAGGGATTCTTCTAAAGTCAGGCTGGGAAGGATTGTAGGAATTCTGCGAGCCAGCATTGTTTTACCGGAGCCGGGAGGTCCCAGCATCAAAACATTGTGCCCGCCTGCTGCAGCCACTTCCAGTGCACGTTTCACATGAAACTGCCCTTTTACGTCAAACATATCTACCGGACTGTCATCCAGATGTTCAAAGATATCTTTCTTATTTACTTTAAGTGGTTCTATCTCAATTTTATCTTCCAAAAAGTTAACTACTTCATTCAATGATGAAGCAGGATACACATTCAATTCTTCGATTATTGCCGCCTCTTTAGCGTTTTCATAAGGTAGAATCAGACCGTCAACTCCGTCCTTCCAGCAGGCAACTGCAACTGGCAGAACACCGCGGACAGGACGCAGGTTTCCATCTAAAGACAGCTCACCAATAAATGCATATTTTTCTAATTTTGTTGTTTGGATTTGATGCATTGCCGCAAGCAAAGCAAGAGCGGTAGGCACATCCAGTGCAACTCCATCTTTTTTTATATCTGCCGGAGCCAGATTTACTGTATAGCGGTGATTGGCAAATCGAAATCCGGAGTTTTTGATAGCTGCTGAAACTCGATCACGACTTTCTTTAACTGAGTTGGAAGGAAGACCGACAATACTAAAAGTGTAAAGACCTCCTTTTACGTCTGCTTCCACAGTGATCTGCTGAGCATCGATGCCCTGAATTGCGTAAGATATTGTTTTTCCGTACATGGATTACTCCCTATTTGTTTAGCCCTTCTGATCCGGCAAATGCCGGACTTTTAACCTACGAAGATTTCCTGCTGTTATTTACTTTTCATCGCTTACCTTTGGATGAAATCCTCAGAAAGATAAAGATTCACATTATATTATTTCTCTCGTTCCTAAACTCTGTTTGAAAATGAGAAAATCTCACCTTGTACAATCAAAATTGCTTCGATAGAAATTTTTGAAAGATTACTACCAAAGACATTCTTCAGTATTTTATATTATTTTCCGATCACAACCGTGATCTTCTTATTATAAACTTTCTCTGTTTCATAACTGGTCGCTTCCATCAAAACAACATACACACCAACCGGAAGCTTCTTACCATTATCTCCCTTACCATCCCAAACTATGTTTCCCGTAGAAGCCTGTAATTGCTGATTCACAAGTTTCCTGAGCATTCTTCCCTTTAAATCAAAAATCCTTAAAGTAACCCTGCTTATCACCTGCGGTAATTTGAAACTGAAAATCGTATATTCATTGCGATAGGGTGAAAATGGATTCGGATCAACCGATAACTTCATATTGGAAGGTAGAACTTCCACGAAAATACTGTTCTCAGTTCCGGGAGTACACATCTCAACAGAAGGTCCCCAATTATTTTCTGTGGCTGGAAGATTTGAATTTATCCTTTCGATCGAAGTTCCCGGAATTGCATCATTCCATTCCGGTGAAAAGAAAAAACTTTCGATTAGATTATGACAATTATCAAATAAAGCAAGCTGCTCTCCGCTATTCGAAAGAGATACCAAGCCTTTTACCATTGGAATTTCATCTA
>Ga0164318_10004143_pt1 | contig 13857 bp, 13 predicted proteins | sample GuaBasSedimGuay9_FD_113734 | JGI IMG/M metagenome (GOLD analysis project Ga0164318, IMG submission 113734) | Subseafloor sediment microbial communities from Guaymas Basin, Gulf of California, Mexico - Guay9, Core 4571-4, 0-3 cm | ecosystem: Environmental > Aquatic > Marine > Hydrothermal vents...
AAAATACCATTAATAAAGTTATAAAATTACACATCTCTTTTATCTGTGTCAACTGGCGACGTTGCCAAAGATCGGCAGCTATCGGCATAAATATAATCGGCAAAAAAACCAAGCTCCGTGCAATTTGAGCAATGGGCAGTGCCACCTGATAACCTGCTACACTATTTAAATCATTAAGCCACGTCAACATCAAGGTATCGATGTAGTGCATCGTAGCCAAAGCTATTAGCGACAAGGTCAACCAACGTGCATATATCCAGGTTTCCGGCCAAGCCTCAAGCCAACGCCTATAATTCCAATCGAAGTACAAACCGTACCGGGTTTTGAGATAGAAAAAACCTCCAAACAGGGCAAATATTGCGGCTCCAGTATAGGCCAGAGCCGGTGCCAGAGTCTTAAGACTCACTGTAAACAACAGAACCAACCCCAGAACAGTTCCATAGTAAATAGTCTGTACCACCGTCCGAGCCTTAAAATCCTGCATTGCCTCAAGACTGCTGATCACAAATCCGCCGACCGCCTGCAATGGGACGAACAGGGCCAAACAAAACAAAGTTGTTAAACCATCTGGAAAAGAGAAATAATTACTGAGCAAACTTGGTGCCCAGAACCAGACCAGCAAACCCAACAAAATGCCAGTCAGAAGTTTCAACAGGAGAATAATTGAGAAAAAGAGGTTGACTCGTCCTCTCTTTCCCTGGGCCACATATTTGGCCATAAGTACAGTGCCGCTATTCCCCAGGCCTAAATCTACAACCGCCAAACCGAGACTTACGAAAGAAAATGCGCTATAGAAAAAACCATACTCAATTGGGCTCAGATTTAAAACCAAAACCCGCCGAGTTAGGTAGCTGATAACACCGGCCGCCAAGACACCGATCAGGGAGATCAAGGCTCCCCGAGTAAAAGTTTTGTAACCAGAAGTGGAATGTGAATTGGAACTCATATTTTTTGCCTAAAAAAATTACTCCTGACCTTTGCAACACTTTCCAGCAAGCGATATATCGCAATAATTTTACAATAGTTAAACCTGTGAATCTGATAATATAAAAAAGATGCTTCACGTTTACAAATCGCCAGCTCCTCTTGGAACTGACCCATAAAGTTCTGTTCACTGATTGAATCCTGGTGCCGCCGGAAGGCGGCTAGATATGCAGGAAGTGCCAACGGTAAACTACTGATAGCAAAACGCAACCAAAGATCATAATCGAAGGCGGCTTTGTAAGCGCTATCAAGACCGCCGCATCGCCGCCACAAATCCGCCCGCCAGAAAGTTGCTGGCTGGCTGATGAAATTTTCGGTCCATAGAACCCGGCGACTGAAACGGTAGCCCAGCAGATTTTTATAAAAAGTTATACCCCGGCGGATTTCTGTCTCATTTTCGTCTATTATCCGACAGCGGCCGTAGAGCCATACCTTCTGCGGGTGTTCCGTGAAGCTTTTGACAACCTGCATCAAAGCACCAAACAAAAGTAAATCATCGGCCCCAAGCCAACCGCAGATCTCGCCAGTTGCCTTCTCCATACCAAAATTTATCGCGTCCGCCGGACCCGAGTCATGCCGCTGGATTAATCGACAACGATCTTGATACTCTTTAATGATCTCGACCGTATTGTCAGTTGATCCGCCGTCACATATAATATACTCAAGTGCGAAGTCACCCTTCTGCTCGAGCACTGATTCAATCGTCCGCCGGATAAAACGGGCACCGTTGAGAACCGGGGTCACAATCGTTACTTTTATCATGACTTTGAAGAAGAACTATCTTCATCTAAATTATTGACAATTCGATCTTGGCGCTCTTCCAAAAGCCCCAGACGCTGAGTCAGGGCTTTAATTTGGTGCCGCTGCCGCGTAATTACGACTGAAAACTGGATCATTACCATAATTAAACCGAGGATTAGCAACAGGAGAAGGGCTGCCGGCGGATAGTAGATACCGGCAAGTTCGGCGAGATAGTCTAAGGCTTTACGCCAGATTGAAAAACTGAGAAAAATAAAGCCGCAGCCGAGCCACAAAAGAGCATAGCCTTCATCCAGCCGGCGGCGGCGGATAAGTTCGAAAACCAGAAACAGAAAAGCCAGGCTGGCAAGTAACGCCACAACCAGTAAACGATCAAAAATCATCTTTGGAAATCACCTTTACTAATGCGGGAACAAATCCCGCAACCCAAACGGGTCTTTCAGGCCCGCACCCGAGGGCACTCCCAGGGTCGCAAATAAGTACTCTTATCAGGTTCTAAAAAACTTCCGACTATTTCACCACCGGCCGGAGATGGGTCATTAGAATTGCCAGCAAAACCTTAGCCATGTAATGCAGGGAGCGACCGGGACTTATTGAACTGCTGCCGCCCTGACGCGGGGCCATTGCCACCGCGGTCTCAATGACACCAAACCCGTTCCGGGCCAGCAAGACTACCTCTTCCGGCTCCGGATAATCTATCGCCGGATAGTTTTCGGCTAAGAACTCAATTGCTCTCCGGTTGTAGGCCCTGAATCCCGAAGTATTATCCCGTATTCTGCGCCCCAGACAAAAGGAGTTTACCAACTCTAAAAGCCGGATCCCCAAACGTCGGCTGAAAGTCGAACGAAAACCGCCCGCCGTTAGAAACCGGGAGCCAATTACAACATCAACATTTTTTGATGACAAAGTCTCTAATAATAATTCAATCTCCGAAGCCAGATGTTGACCATCGCCATCAAATTTGACCACAACATCAAAATCATTCTGCCGGGCATAGAGAAAACCGGTCTGTACCGCCCCGCCAATACCGAGATTACAGGCCAGATCAATAACCGTAACCCGACCACCACCAGCCCGGGCACGGATGACTGTATCGTCTTTGGAGCCATCATTAATCACCAGGATTTCCAGGTCTGACTTAAGGGCTGTCAAAGAAGCTATTACAGTGGTAATATTTTCAGCTTCATTATAAGCCGGAATTATGATTACACATTTCATCTGGTTTTACAACCTGTTTCAAACAGAGACTTTCCAAAAGGAAACTGCCGCAAGAACCCCACCGCAAAGCAGTTTACCATTGCAATTTCAAACTTGCCATAATCTCGCACGGAGCTCCTGGAGCTGTGGCCATAGGGCCATTTGGGTCACCAAAAGTATACCAGTAATCCTGATTGAATATGTTAGTTCCAACCAGTTGCATACTGGCTTGCGGCCACCAGGGAGGGCTCCAGTCCAGAGCTAGATTGACGGTACTGTAATTGCCACCCTTAACTGTGTTCATATCATCATACCAGTAATCACCCTGATAGCGATACTCCCCTCTTATCTTCAAATAACAACTCGAGAGATTCTGCTCCCAACCCAGAGTAGCGGCAAACTCTGGTATTCCGGCAACCTGGTTATCAGAAAAATCGTAGTTTTGTCCTGTAAAAATATCACTAAATTCATAATCAACCCACTCACTGTCAATCCATTGCAGGCTACCGAACATTACCCCACCGCGAATAATTCTGTCCGCCCGCCAGGAAAAACTCCCTTCCAACCCTATTGAACGTTGTTCGCCGGCATTAACCTGTTCGCCACCGCCCTGACCGGGAACAATGACCAGAAGATCATGTCTCTGCATTAAATAGGTTGCAAGATTGAGATTCAACTCTCGATCTCTTCCCCAAAAACTTTTCAAACCGATTTCGTAGGTCTGAGTAATTTCCGGATCGAGGCTGGTATTACGAGAATTAAATGACCAGACCGGACCAAAAGCGGGATTAAAGCCTTCACCATAAAGTACGTAGGTTAAAAATTCTTCAGTTGGCTGCCAGCTTAATGAAACCAGTGAACTGAAATGCTCATTGTCATCCCGGACAGTAGTCTCAGGTACCGGCCCAAAACCGTTAACGGTTGCGTGATACTTAACTTTTCGTTTAAAATAGTCGTAACGGCCGCCCAATTTTAATGTAATCGTATTACTGAGGTGGTGATCCCACTCTCCATAAATGGCGGCAAATTTACTTTCACTGTCAGCATCCAGCAGGCGGTCACTGATCCAGCTATCTGAATTAAGCCATTCTCCGGAAATTGCCGAGCGCCGTTGGGTATAAAAAAGTTTATCAAAATCAAACTCTCCGGTCCAGTCTTCGGTTATAGTACCGTCACAGTGTTCATAACTGCAACCCAGCAACACACGATCCCCAAACACTTCAGCAACAACCTGCTGATCAAAATAACCGGTCCAGTAGTCAGAATCTGAATGAAATCCGTTCCAGTTAATAGTCTGAGTAACGGCATCATATGGTTGAGGAAAACCGTTTGTGGTTTCGATAGAGGGGTTACGCCAATGCAAAGTCGATTGCGCGACTAATCCGTGTCCCAATTCAACTGCCAACTGAGCTGTCACAGCCAAACTGTCAACCTTGTATTCAGCACCATCAACCGTATAATTGTCCCGGGATCCGGAAGGAACCGGTGTACGTTTACCCTGACGGTCAACCGGCAACTCCCCGGCCAGGCCTTGCGTCAGTGTCAAGCCGGAGACAGCCAGAGAAAATTCAGCCGATTCACCCAGCTTAAGGTTATTACGCAAAGTAAGGCTATTACGTTCTCTACGCGTATGCGAGCGCCAGCCGGATTTACTCTCGCTCAGCAGCGAAAGGGCTAACTGATCAACATCTTCTTTTATCGGCAAATCGGCAAGTATGCGTAAACGCCTGAAACCGTAACTACCAAAAGTCAATGACGATTCAAAAGATGGGGTCAGTTCAGGCTGACGGGAAACATAATTGATTGCCCCTGAAACTGCCCCGCGACCATAAATAGAAGTGCTGGTTCCCCTCAAGATCTCCACATGATCAACTGCAACCAGAGGAACCTGATCAAAATCAACTTCATCATTAGTGGTAAGCCAGGGCACTCCGTCAACCATAACCAGAAAGGTATCGTTATTGATCCGATTGGGAATACCGCGAAAAGTAACTAGAGGATTACTGCCGGAATTAACATTGTGAACGGTCAGCCCCGGAACACCTTCAAGTTCAGAACCGGGATACCAAACCCCGCGAGAGTCAAAATCATCGGCCGGAATAACATCAAAACTGGCCGGAACAACATTTGGGTCCTTATTAATCCGGCTGGCCTTAACTTCCAAGGCAGGAAAAGAATATTTCCCGATAAGAACTTCAGCTGAAACTACTGAGGTTTCGGCCTGAAGCAGGGTCGGCGACCCGACAAGCAGCAAAAATACCAACAGTAAACAGGCTGCAGTAAGAACAGTAAAACGGCAAACGGCCATCACGAAACATCATTTTTTCGTGCCATACGTTTTGCATGCACGTTGGGATAAAGCTCCTTGACACACTCAGGACAAATTCCGTGGGTAAAATTAACATCCAAATGCTCACTCATATAGTTCTCCACCCGGGTCCAATAACCTTGGTCATCACGGATTTTATGACAGTTGGCACACATCGGCAGCAAACCACTTAAAGTTCTAATCTCGTCAAGTGAAGCCTGAAGCTGAACATTTTTTTCATGAAGCTCTTCAGTGGACTGGGTTATTTTTAGGATGTGCTGATTATAGGTATGACTAATAATTGCCAGTTCGCTAACACTTTCATGAATATCTGCATCAGGGATCAACACTGAACCCTGAATTTTTTCAGCCATTTTCCCTAAAGGGACGGCTAAATGGCGTTGTAGATATCCCCAACCAGTGACCATGCCACCACAGATAAAAAGAATAAAGATGCCGGCGAACAGAATTGAACTCCGTACAAAACCATGCCAGGCTGACATGTCAAGCCGGAACCGATAAACCAGGTTGTACTCAAGGTTGTGATACCAACCAGACGAATTCAGAGTTGATTTGACCACCCGATAATAATCACGCACATCACCTTTATCTTGAGGAAAATCAATTGTCATTCCAGATTTTTTTACGCTGTCTAAAACAACCTTCTTTTCCGATTCCGTAATTTTTTCACCTGACTGGGTAAAACTGGCAATATAAGATTTACCCTGATGGTTCTGTTCAACCACAAAGAGGTCGATTGCAACAATCGTTGCAGAGCTCTCTTTTATCTCCTGTAAAATGGCAAAAAAATTGTTGTATTCAGTTAATTTCACTGCCAGCTGCAGGAAACATCCTAATTCTTTGATGTGTGAAAGGGTATAAGCACGAAAAAAGCGACTGGATGGCTCAAAAACCGGAAGATCCAATCTGACACAACCGTGTAAACGCACATCACTGAGTGATTCACAGGCATCCGGAAACTGACTTAAATCAACTCCCACTTCAGAAGGATAGGTACTTCTGAAAATCTTGCCCTCTTCATCTATAAGATTAATCTCCACTGAAGAGCCAAATTCAGCTTCAACACTCTCTTTTAACTCCGTAATTAAAACCAGATCAAGCTGTTTGCCCTTCTGCAGCTTGACCGCCGCTTTACGATGTGCCCGTAAGACCGCGGCACTGACAGACTCAAATTCCTGTTCCAGCTGCTGCCGGTATAAAGAGATAGATTTGTCCAGCAGTATTGTAGAATCATTGATACTTGTTAAAAAGTAACTATTCAACTGTTGCTGGTAAAGAAAAATAAACAGAAAAAAGAGGGAAATCACTACGATGAGCAGCGATGAAAATATCAGGAAAAAAGTTTTACGCAGACTACGGGAGTTATGCTGAAATTGTTGCGGTGTCATAAACCACCAAATCCAGAGGGACTCAGAAAGAGGGTTAATGAACAAAAAAAAGCTGTCAGGAAAACACCAAACAGCTCTTACAAAAAATGGTGGGCAATGCGGGATTCGAACCCACGACTTTTGGCTTCGGAGGCCAACACTCTATCCAGCTGAGCTAATTGCCCGGTTCTCAATTTGCGGACGCACCTGATACCACAATCTGTTATTCTTGACAAGAAAAAGATTGCCGTGAACCGTTTTGTTACTCTGTTAAATTAAATTTCCCCCGGATTAAATCAGCAACCATAATTGCTCCCTGATCCGCATTGGCACGCCATTGCGCATGCCCTTTACTGCCGACCTGATTGACAACTGCAAAAAGGGCCGTTCCCCGAACCTGATTAATTTGACAAAGTCGGGCAAAAGCGTAAGCTTCCATCTGTTCAAACTCTACCCGGTAGTGATCTGCAATTTTTACGGCAAGCTGATCGTCGGCAGTAATTGTCGCCAGGGTCAAACAGTGTCCTCCAAGATTCGGCAATAAATCACAGAAGAGTTCTTTGTCCAAAATACAGGATTGGATAACCGGTGCCGGGAAATAACCGCTTTTTTCGACCTCAGAAAGATCGCCTAATGATACTTTCTCCGGTACAACCAAGGTTCCCAGAGGATATTCCACCAAAGCTTCAGGATAGACCCCACAAGTTCCGGTTAATAAGGCTTGATCAATCTTAAAGTCACACAAGACGGACTGTAAACCGCTGGCAAAATCTACCAACCCAACTCCCAATGCAGCTATAAGAACTGATCGACTGTGATGCTTAAAAAGATTCTCACCCTCCTGCTTAAAATCACCGGAAACTATAAGCGGTTGCAGCTCTTCTAAAACTGCGGCACAGATTAAAAGCATGGCTTATTTGGTCACCACCAAACCGGAAGCTGATTTAAGCGCTTTCTCTATCTGGACCAAACCCCGCTGAACCATAATATCACAATTATCGCCCGGGTGTGCCACCACTCCGGCAACCGCAACCGAAAGAAAAAGATCCAAAGCATCAACTTTCATTGTACTACCAAGACGTTTGATTTTTTCAGCTGCAACCTTGGTCCCGTCAAGTGATGAATTCGCCAGAACCACCCAGAAAGTTGACTCGTCATAAAGACCGACACTATCAGCCATACGAATTATCGAACTAAGCTGATCATAGATTGCCCGGTTAGTTATCTCCCAGACTTCAGAGCCCAGCACCTCAACAAAAGTTTTATAGTTCTTTATTCGCAAAAAGAGCAAAGCGAAGGGAGTTTGATAACGGTCACGGCATGCAATCTGGCTCTGCACAAGTTCAAACATGGCCCGGCGACTGGGGATCCCGACTGCGGTCTCAACTGCAAAAGGAAAACCTTCAACATTATCCACATACTGCGAGGTCATACGCAAAATACCGACCCTTCTCCCGCCGCTTTCTTCGGCATCTGAATCTTCCGGGTAGAAAGCAATTCCCGACAGTGCTGTCTCAGCATCCACCATGTCGCTACTGGCAACATCATCGGCCCCGGGTTCTGAAAAACCAGAGGGCAGGAGCAGTCCGGACCAAGGCTGGCCAACTACCTGATCCGCTTGCAAACCGCTCACTACTTCCAGCTGCGGGCTCCAGTACTCAATCAGACCTGCACCGTCAACTATCACCAGACCACAACCGGTTCCGGCAGCGATCGCCGCTAAAATATCTTTATCAGCAACAGTCATAATTTATTACTCCGCTTCTATCTCAAAAGGTGGGTTGACGAACAACTATTTTTCATCTATTGAAGAAAAAACTGAAACCTAACTCAATAATAAAAATTGTGGAGATTAAAAATATAATGATTGAAATGCGCCAGATTCAGGTTTTCCTTGCCGTCAGTGAACTCTTAAATTTCAGCCGAGCAGCAGAAAAAATCCATCTCACCCAGCCCACCGTCAGCGGCCATCTCAAAGCCCTGGAAAAATACCTGAAAGTTGAGCTTGTCGAACGCGGCAAACGCGGAGTTCGCTTAACTCCAGCCGGAGAGCTGTTCCACCCGTTTGCCCGACGCATCTTTGCCCTGCAAAACCGCGCCGCCAAAGAGCTGCGACTTTACTCCGAAGCTCAAACCGGCAAACTGGAAATCGGTGGCAGCAACACCCCGGGAGAATACATTCTTCCAGCCATAATCGGCCATTTCAGCAGCCAACATCGCCAAGCCAGAATAACTCTTAAAATCGGCGACAGCAACTCCATCACTAACCTTGTCGCCGACGGCGAACTCGAATTGGGCCTGGTCGGCGCCCCGGCCCCGGAAAACGAGTTCACCTCACATCGCTGTCTCGCGGATGAACTTATCCTGGTTACCAGTCCTAAAGTGGCGTCTGAGTTGAAAATCTCCATGCAATTGAACTTGGAAGATCTCAGAAAACTGCCTTTTATTATCCGCGAAAAGGGCTCCGGCACCCGACGTACATTTGAAAACACCTTGCAGGAAACCGGCCTCAACAATCTTCGCGAATTAAACATAATCGCCGAAATGGGCAGTGCCGAAGCTATCCGCCAGGCGCTGAAAAACCACCTTGGAATTGCCGTTGTCTCCAGCCTTTCAGTTGCTGAAGATCTGGAAAGTGGCAAGTTGCAAAAACTGCTGCTGCCGGGAGCACCGATCTATCGACCTTTCTATCTTATTTCCAACCGCGACCGCACCCTCTCCCCTCTGGCTGAATCTTTAAGTCAATTCATCCTCAAAAACCGGACGGAGTAGAATTTTCAAGTTTTCTAATGCAAGCTGCATTCGTAAAAATTTCCGGGATGGCGCCATCAAAAAAGAACTTCCGGCAGACCCAACATATCCAAAAGATCATAAACCCCGGAAGGCTGTCTGACGATCCAGCGGGCGGCCCGCAGGGCCCCCTTGGAAAAAGGTTCCAGGGTTTGACTACGGTGGGTCACTTCAAGACTCTCACCGGAACCGGCAAAGATAATGGTGTGCTCACTGTTTAAGGTTCCACCCCGGATACTGGAGATTACAATCTCTTTACGCGGGCGTTCCCCGAGCAATCCCCAACGGGAATTATGCCGCAGAGATTCAGAGAGCGACCAGCCGCGTTTTTCGGCAACAATCTGCGCCATCTGCAGAGCCGTGCTACTGGGGGCATTACGTTTATTGCGGTGATGTCTCTCAACAATCTCAATATCGATCGTATCATGCGGCAGAACCTTGGCCGCATTACTCATCATCCGCCAGGAGATGTTCATCATCGTACTCATATTCGGGCTCAGCAAGGCCGCCACCGGATACAGAGCATCGGCCAGTTTATCAAGTTGATCTGCTGTAAAACCGGTAGTTCCAACCACCATCGACTTGCTATTTTCTGCAGCCCAGACTGCAAGTTTCAAACTGGCCTCCGGCGAGCTGAAATCGACAATGACATCAATGCCGTCACCATTTAGCGCAGTTTCAAGCTGAACGAAATCATCCGCCACAACCAGGTGGGCTGAAACCGCCAGAGCCGTAACATCTTCAATATTCTCAAGATACTCCATAAAGGCGCTGCCCATCCGCCCCGAAGCTCCGGCAACTGCTACCTGCAACATAATTATCTTATTCCTATTAAAAAGCTAACTCAAATTTCAGATTTAAGGCTTCTCTGCAAAAGATCCGTCACCGCCTGGCGCGGGTCTTTACCCTCTTCAATAATTTTATAAACCTGCTCGGTAATCGGGGCGGAAACATTAAGTTTCGCCGCCAGCTGATGGGTCGAAATTGTCGTTTTGACCCCTTCCGCCACCATATTCATACCAGCCAGAATATCCTTTAAGGAGCGACCCCGACCCAATTCAAGACCAACCGTGCGATTGCGTGAAAGATCACCGGTACAAGTTAAGACCAGATCCCCCATCCCGGCAAGCCCGGCAAAGGTTTCTCTCCGGGCGCCGGCCGCAACCCCTAAGCGAGTCATCTCCGACAACCCCCGGGTAATAAGTGCGGCCCGGGTATTTGAACCAAAACCTAAGCCATCAGCAATACCGGCTGCCAGAGCCATAACATTTTTCAAGGCCCCGCCAAACTCGATGCCGATTACATCAGTGTTGGTATAAACCCGAAAACGTTCACCACTGAAAACTTTCTGCACCAGTTCGGCTACGGCAGTATCTTCAGCGGCGGCAACCACCGCCGTCGGCAGCCCGCCGGCAACCTCGCGGGCAAATGAAGGCCCGGAAAGAAAAGCTAAAGGGGCCTTGCGGCCGGCGGCCGCAAGTTCCTCTTCAATCACCTGAGACATTGTCATCAGGGAATCATTCTCTATTCCCTTAGCCGCAGAAACCAAGACCCGGCCATCTTCAAGATGGGGCAAAAGCTCACGCACCACCCGCCGCATCAACTGCGACGGCGAAACCAATAAAACCAGCTCCCGACCTTGAACCACATCAGCCAAAGAGTTAGTAAATTCCAGCTCTTCATGCAGGCTTATATCTGGCAGAAAAAGATCATTCTCACGGGTTGTGCGCATCTTGCCAACCAGATCCGCTTCATAAGCCCAAAGGGTTACCTGGTGCCCGATCCGGGCGAGAAGATCTGCCAGGGCGGTGCCCCAGCTGCCTGCACCCACAACTCCGATATTCATAAACTGCCCTCAATCATTGATGGCGTCGTAAAAAGATCCGATCTACTGCGTTGTTGCGACTCACCAGTCACTCGACATACTGTCCGTATAGTCTCGCGCCTGGTGAGACCACAACATCTTGTATATCGAATTTTTTACTTAGCCATCCCGAAACTTTTCACGAACGCATCGATCATGTAATCACACAATTTTACTGTATCCGATACAAATCAAATCAATTCGTACTCACGTAAAACCTGACTCAGATAATCGCGATGTCCCGGTGTTAAAGGGGCCAGCGGCAGACGCAGTCCCTCTTCAATTTTCCCCATCATCGCAACCGCAGTTTTAACCGGAACCGGATTGGTTTCGATAAAGAGAGTACTGCACAATTTCTGGAGATGATGATGCAGTTTCTGCGCTTGGGCAAACTCTCCGCCGGAGAAAGCGTCGTAGATGCCGGAGATCAGAGAAGGTGCAATATTTGCGGTCACCGAGATTACACCCTTACCACCAACACACATCTGCGGGAAAAAAGTGAAATCATCGCCCGACAGAAGATCAAAATCCTCACCGCAACAAGCAACAATTTCAGAAGCCCGCTGCATTGATGCGGTCGCCTCTTTAATGCCGACCACATTCGGCAGCTCGGCGAGACGACCAACTGTCTCGGCCAGCAAATCAACACTGGTCCGACCGGGTACGTTATAGAGGATATTCGGAATATCAACACTCTCGGCAATTGCCTTAAAATGCTGATAGAGCCCCTCCTGGGAAGGTTTATTGTAGTAGGGAGTAATCAAAAGCACCCCATCCGCACCGGCATCTTTGGCATGCTGAGTCAAACGAATCGATTCCGCCGTATTGTTGGAGCCGGTTCCGGCAATCACCGGCACCCGGCCCGCAACTGCATTAACCACAATATCTATTACCTGATGGTGTTCATTATGCGACAAAGTCGCTGACTCACCGGTAGTCCCGCAGGGAACAATCGCATCCGTGCCCCCTTCAATCTGAAACTCAACCAGACCTCTTAAAGCGGTTTCATCGATCACCCCGTCTTTAAACGGAGTAACCACCGCGACCATCGCTCCTGAAAACATATCCCTATACTCCTCTTAACTCAAATTCACAAACAGACAGCCTGCAAAACTCCCGGTCATTCTCTAAGCAATTAATTTTGCCCTTTAAAGCTCCAGAAAAGCAGACTCTATAACTCCTTTATATACGATTACCGCCCCCCCTTCAAGGAAAACTTCGGTAAAGGTTTCATCCTCTTTTTTGAAGTAAATTGTCAGGCTTTCACCCGATCGCGTAATAACCCTGGTTGGCGATAAAACCTGCCCGTATTCAGAAGCCAGCAGCGCCGCCGCCACCGACCCGGTACCGCAAGCTAAGGTCTCACCCTCGACCCCGCGCTCGTAGGTGCGGATTGACAAACAGTGTTCGTCATTAATCTCAATAAAATTAACATTGGTACCGGCCGGAGCGAACTCCTGATGATAACGAATGCGGGCGCCGCGTTCAGCCAGAGCGACCTGATCAAGATTTTCCGGCACTGTCACAACTACATGCGGGACCCCGGTATTTATGAAATCAAATCTCTCGCTGACACCATCACAATCAAGAACAACTCCCTGCCGCTTAGCAAACGGACGCGTCATTTCGAGTTTGACTAGATCATCAGCAATCTGGGCCCGCACTGACCCGGCCAGGGTTTTAAATGCCATCTCACTGCCGGCAATTCCCTGCAGATATGCAAACCGGGCAGCACAACGGCCGCCGTTGCCGCACATCTCCGCCTCCGAACCATCAGCATTATAGAAACGCCAGAGAAAATCGACATCGGCATCATCCTCAATCAAAATCAAACCATCAGCCCCAACCCCGGTTCCCCGCCGGCATAGTTTATCCACCAGTTTTACCCGGTTTTTTTCAGGGAAAATTGACTGCCGGTTATCGATAACAATAAAATCATTACCACTGCCCTGCATCTTCCAAAAAGAGATTTTCGCATTCACTGACAAAACTTAAACCCTCCAGGTTCCCTGCTTACGCAGTTTTAATATTTTTGCTCTAACATCAGAACACAAGGCCCGGACATAATCACTGCTGTAATCGGGATAACTCCAACGCAAAGGAATATACTGGCCGCACTCATAGACCAAAGTAAGATCAGCGTAAATCCCCCGGCCCAGATAAGGGCGGTGCGGCACTGCTTTAGTTGAAGCTAAAATCAGGTGTTCAAGAGCCAGGTAGCCGGGGTCAAGGTTGACCCGCCGGCCACCGCCGGCCGCATATTCCATCTCCAGGCAATCAGTAAACAGCTTTGCTTCGACCAATAATTCTCTTGCCATAGGTTCAGAAAAAAAGAGAATATAACGACCTAAGCCATCTCCCATCTCAGCTTCGTAATAACGTGAATGGGCAAAGGATATCCAAAAAGAACTTAAATCAAGCGGCCCGAATTCAGCTTCCAAACGATCCGCAACCGCCAGCGCCAACTCTTCATTTTGCGCCAGAACGCTTACCAGCAGAGCTCCCGGTTCCGGCTCTTTGTGCTCAAGACCCGGCCGCATCTACTGCAAACGCTTGTAGTAGGCGAT
>Ga0164318_10004144_pt1 | contig 13857 bp, 9 predicted proteins | sample GuaBasSedimGuay9_FD_113734 | JGI IMG/M metagenome (GOLD analysis project Ga0164318, IMG submission 113734) | Subseafloor sediment microbial communities from Guaymas Basin, Gulf of California, Mexico - Guay9, Core 4571-4, 0-3 cm | ecosystem: Environmental > Aquatic > Marine > Hydrothermal vents >...
ACCTGCTACAGAAGCAATACATTCAGCAACAGAAGTATAACCAAAGTGCTCTATTTGTTCTTTAGTAATAATTGTAACTACAGAGGGTGCAACTGAAAACTTTTGAGCTATACTACTTGAAGAAACTACTTTCAAATTTAACAATTCCTCTAATGTCATATTAAAAAGTTTCTTCTTTTGGGAAACATCACCCGCAAAAATATTAAAACTAAATATCATATACAACAAAATAATAATATACTTTTTCATAATTATTATTATAATATCTAAATTAAATTTTGTCAAATATTCAAATATACTATTTTTTATTCATAAAATTTTTCCGAGCATAATATTTCAGACATGGTATTTCACTAAAATTTAAAATAACTTCTTTTTCTTTATATAAAAAATAAATCTTTTTTTTAAAATATATTTTTTTTATAATATGTATTGAAAAAAAATAAAAAAATTTCAATATTGGGTAATAAAATTTAAAAAAGGAGATAAAATATGAATGAATTAAAAAGAACTGCATTATACGAAGAGCATTTAAAAGCAAATGCTAAAATGGTTCCTTTTGCAGGTTTTGAAATGCCTGTTAATTATCCAGAAGGAATGATGGAAGAACATAAGGCAGTAAGAACAGTTGCTGGTTTATTCGATGTGAGCCACATGGGGCAGTTTATAATTACAGGACCTGATGCTGAAAATTTCGTTAACTATATTATTACCAATAATGTAAAAAAAATAACTGATTATTCCGCATTATATACAGCAATGTGTTATGAACAAGGAACTATTGTTGATGATCTTTTAGTTTACAAATTTCCAGAATATTTTATGCTTGTTGTGAATGCTGCCAATATAGAAAAAGATCTAACACATATCAATGAACATGCTAAAGATAAAAATTTCCGAGTAAATATTGAAAATAAAAGCGATCAGTATTCCTTAATTGCTTTTCAAGGACCCAAAACAGAAGAAATACTATCAAAATACTCAGAAATAGATCTATCTAAAATTAAATATTACCAATTCACTATAGGTAAAATCTTAGATAAAGAAGTAATAATCTCAAGAACTGGATATACAGGTGAAGATGGATTTGAACTTTATATCAAAGATCCAGAGCACACAAAAAAAATCTGGTCAACACTTTATGAAGAAAATAAGGAAAAAGGTGTAAAATTATGCGGTCTCGGAGCAAGAGATACTCTTAGATTAGAAATGGGATTTGCCCTATACGGAAACGACATTGATGAAACTACTACTCCACTTGAAGCAGGCCTTAACTGGGTTGTAAAACTAAAAAAGAAAGATGATTTTATTGGAAAAGAAGCATTGATCAAGCAAAAAGAAGAAGGATTAAAAAGAAAATTATTCGCTTTTGAATATCCAGATAAATTAATCCCACGCCATAATTACCCAATTGTAAACTCAGAAGATAAAGAAATTGGAAATGTTACCAGTGGGTGTTTTTCTCCTATGCTTGAAAAATCCATTGGCATGGGTTATATTTATCTTGACAAATTCAATGAAAATGATATATTTATTAAAGTAAGAAACAAAAAAATTAAAGCAACTATTACTAAATTACCTTTTTATAAAAAAGCTACACATAAATGACAAAAGAGAAAAAAACTTTAATATTAGGTATTCTTGAAATCGTTATATCTATATTTATTACCTTAAGTATTATTTCATATTCCAATAATGATTATCTTGAATTAATTAAAAAAGGATTTATTAACGGAAATTTCAAAAACTATACAGGTGGGATAGGATGTTTCCTATCCCACTGGATATTAATATTAACTGGCTATTGTAGTATATTCGTGATACTATTAATAGCTCAATTGGGGATCTATAATATAATTTCAACTATAAGAGGGAAAAAATACTCAACAGCAATTAAAATATTAATTCTCTTTATAATACTAAGTATATTTTTAAACTCAATAGAAATAATTCATCATATTAAAACTATAAACAATTTTCATTTAGGCGGCCTCTTATTTTATAAAATAGCAAAATATATAACTATATTATTTGGAAATGTTGGAACATATCTAATAATGATTTTGCTAACAACTATATATCTTATTATTACAATAGAAAAAACATTTGATATAAAACCACCGGCTTTTATAAACAGTATTGATATTTCATTTAAAAAATTATTCAAAAAAGAAAATAAAAATGAAATAAACATTATTGATATATCAGAAAAAAAAAAGACAAAAACTAATATAAAAAACGATGAAAAAAAAATTAAAAAAGATAAAAATAATATAATTAAGGTCGATAATATAAATATGGAAGAATTAACAGAAAAAAATACAATAGAAGACATTTCTGATGATTTAAAAATAAATACAGAATCTGAACTATCTGAAGGATTATTAAAAGCAATGGAAAAAATAGAAGATGTAGAAAATTCTTCCACACCCTATTTAAGTTCATTAGAATCAAATATTGAAAATAAAACTATGCTCTATAAATTACCTGAACTAAATTTACTTCCTGATCTGGAAAAAAATAATACCAAAATTTCAAAATTAGAGATCTCCCAAACTTCTCAAAAATTGGAATCAAAACTTCAAGAATTTGGTGTAAACTGTAAAGTTGTTGCTGTAAGCCCGGGACCTATTATAACTTTATATGAATTAAAATTGGCACCTGGAATAAAAGTCAATAAAGTAATGCAGCTTGTTGATGACCTATCTTTGGCTCTTACTGGAAGAAGAGTCAGAGTAATTGCTCCTATACCAGGGAAAGAGACCATTGGAATTGAAGTACCAAATACTAACCCCGAAATTGTATTTTTTAAAGAAATACTTACTTCTCCTATTTTCAAAGAAAACAAAAATCCTCTTCTTATTGCATTAGGTAAAAATATAGCAGGAAAACCCTTTGCGACAAGTCTCACTAAAATGCCACATTTACTAATTGCAGGAGCAACAGGTTCGGGTAAAAGTGTATGTTTAAATAGTATAATTGCATCTTTATTATTTACAAATACTCCAGATGATTTAAGATTATTACTGATTGACCCTAAAATGATAGAATTTAGCATATATCAAGATATCCCCCATCTACTAACACCAGTTGTTACAGATCCTAAAAATGCTATAACTGTTCTACAATGGGCAGTATTGGAAATGGAAAATAGATATAAAATGCTTGCAAAATATGGAAGTCGAAATATTATAGATTTTAATAATAAAGCAACTAAAATAAAAAAAGAAGATAAAAATGCTGATATTGAAAGATTAAATTATATAGTTATAATTATAGATGAGCTGGCAGATTTAATGATGACTGCAAGCGCAGATATCGAAACAAGCATTGCAAGATTAGCCCAGATGGCAAGAGCTGTAGGAATACATTTAATTTTAGCAACTCAAAGACCATCTGTAAATGTTATCACTGGTGTAATAAAAGCTAATTTGCCTGCATGAATTGCTTTTCAGGTTGCTCAAAGAAATGATTCAAGAATAATCCTCGATATGAATGGAGCTGAACAACTTTTAGGCAAAGGGGATATGCTATTTTTACCACCAGGTCAAGCTATACCATATAGATTGCACGGTGCTTATATTTCTACTGAAGAAACTGAAATGCTCGTAAACTACTGGCGACAATATCCTACTAAATATGAAAATATTGTATTAGAAAAATCCGATACTGAGCAAAATTTTTTAGAAGAAAAGGATCCTCTTTTCAATGATGCTGCCAAAATTGTCATTACACAGCAACATGGCTCTACTTCTCTACTCCAGAGAAAATTAAAAATAGGATATGCACGCGCCGCCAGAATTATGGACCAATTAGAACAATCAGGAATTGTTGGTCCTACCGACGGTTCAAAAGCAAGGGAAGTGCTGGTAGATGAGACATATCTCCAATACCTTGAATAATATTTATAATTTAGAAGAAATAAATAAATTAAATAATTTTGATTCTTTCTTATATAGTGAAGATGAAGAAATATATAATAATTACGGTATTGATAATACATTAATTAACAAAGTTATTAATTACCATAAAGAAAATTCTAATTACTCTTTTATTCCAATATCCCATGAGAATAAGTTCTTTTTATTTATTCCAATAAAAATAGCCTCTGATAAAATTCTTTTTATAAGAATTGATGATTCAAAAAGAGTGAATTTACTCCAAAAAGTGATAAAAACTCTTTACAAAAATAAAGCTTTGTCAATTTTATTTAAATATAAATATAACGATTTACTAAAAAATTATAATGAAATAAATAATATATTAAAAAATCTGGAAACTAAATTCGCAGTTATAGATCCTTCCGGAAAAATTTTATTCTCTAATTTTGAAAATAATTATGATTACTGCTTCAATATCATTGGACATTCTGACTATTGTAATCATTGTATAATAAAATCAAAAGATAATGTAAGATCACATAAATTAAATAAAAAATTATATACAGAAAAAATATATAAAATTTCTGAAGAAATAACACTTATAACATTTACAGAAACAACAAAAGAAATAAATCTATTAACCAAAATCAAAATACAACAAGAAGAACTCAATTTTCAAAAAGATATACTAAATTTATTAAATGAAATAAGTTTTTCATTAATAAAAATGGATGGTATAGATGATATAATAAAATACTCAATAGATAAAATATCTGAATTCTTTAATATAAAAAAAATCGCAATTATAATACAAAATGAACGAGGAGTAATATTTCATACTGAAAAAAAAGGATTCGATGAATCTATATTAGAATTTTCAGAGCAAAAAATTGATAACTATATAGAGGCTTTATCAACATTAGAAATTATACCTCTAAAATTTAAAGATCAAATAATAGGAAACATTATTTATGAATATAAAGAAAATAAAGATATAGTTTACAATTTTTTTAAAATCTTTAGTGAACACTTAATCACTTTAATACAGAAAATTAAACTCCAGGAAGAATTAAAGCACCTTGCAGATAAAGATACACTCACAGATTTTTATAACAGAAATTATTATGCTCGAAAATTCTCCTCTATTATCAAAAATAGTATAAAATTTAAACAACCTCTAAGCATACTGTTATTAGATTTAAACGGTTTAAAAATGGTAAATGATAAATATGGTCATCATGCTGGAGATTTGTATATAAAAGAATTTGCTAATGTATTAAAAAAACACACCAGAAAAACAGATATACTAATAAGAATGGGAGGAGACGAATTTCTTATTATAGCATATTCTGCTAATAAAACAGGCTCATTGGCCTATATGAAAAAACTAAAAAATATATCGGGAAAATATTACTTCGAAGTAACTAATCTAATAAAAATACCAATTACCTTCTCCATAGGATATGCATCTTCCGAAGAAACTAATATTCCTGAACTTCTTTATCAATTAGCAGATAAGCGCATGTATGAAGATAAAGAAAACTTTTATAAAAACCATAAAAAATATAGGTAGGCTTCTATGGATACTAAAAAAATAATACAAAATATCATTGAACTACGATTAGACAAAAAAGATATAGAAAAACTACAAAAAAATGACCTACAAAATATTAATATCTTATTTGAACAGCAAACAGAATTGGTAAAATTAATTAATTCGTTTATAGACTTTCTTAAAGATGTTGAAAGCGAATTTTATATAATGAATAACCTATTAGAAAGTTCATCTTTGAATATAGTCAATTTATCAGAAGAATTGATAAATATGTCATATGAAATAGAAAATTCAAAATTATCTCAAAAGATACAAGATAAAACTTTCCAAATAATATCTTCTCTTGAATTTCAAGATATTATAAGCCAAAAAATTAATAAAATAAAAGAATTTAACGATCTGATTATAAACCAATATAATAAATTTATTGAAAAATATAAGATTTCAAATAACAAACTAAAAAAAGTATGCAAAGAAAAAGAAGAACAAAAAATCCAAGAAAAAGAAAAAGAAATACTCACGGATCAAAATCTTGTAGATCAATTACTTGCTGAATTTGGCATAAAACAATGAATAAACTGTAAATTTTATTATTGACTTAAAAACAAAAATTTATTAAATACAATTAACCCTGCGCCCATAGCTCAACTGGATAGAGCATCTGACTACGGATCAGAAGGTCGGGGGTTCGAATCCTCCTGGGCGCGTATATTTTATACAATATAAAAAGGAGAAAATCAATGAACACAATAGTAATTGGTGATGGTGCATGGGGTACAGCATTTGCCATGGTTTTAGCAGATAGTAAACATACAGTTAAATTATTTTCTTTTTTCCCGGAATATGCAGAAGAAATTAAAGAAAAAAAAGAAAACTATAAATATCTACCAGGAGTAACAATTCCTGACAATATTCAAATAGTAAATATAAAAAATTTTACAAATTTTGAAGAAGCAGATCTTATAATAAATGCTGTACCTACTCAATTTGTTAGAAACTCTTTTGAAAAAATAAAAAACTATATCAAAAAAGATACACCTATTATAAGCTTATCAAAAGGTTTGGAAATCAAAACAGAAAAAAGAATATCTCAGGTGCTAAATGAACTCTTTCCACAAAATGATATATTTGTATTATCAGGGCCTTCCCATGCAGAAGAAGTTTCTAAAAAACTCCCAACAGCTGTAACATTGGCTGGCGAAAATAAAAAAATATTAGAAGATTTACGAGACGAAATATCCAATAAATATTTCAGAATATATACAAATGAAGATCTAATCGGTGTAGAATTAGGTGGAGCATTAAAAAATGTAATTGCTCTTGCTGCCGGAATGATAGATGGGCTGGGATTTGGGGATAATACAAAATCTGCCCTAATTACAAGAGGAATTGTAGAAATGATCCGCCTTGCAGAAAAAGAAGGTGCAAATTTTAAAACATTTTACGGACTCTCAGGTCTGGGAGATCTTATAACTACATCAATAAGTCAACACGGAAGAAATTGGAATTGCGGTTATCAAATTGGAAAAGGTAAAAGTTTAAATGAAATTCTTAATAATACGAATAAAGTAATAGAAGGGGTATTTACAGTCAAAGTTACAAAAAAACTATGTACTAAATATAATATAGAAATGCCTATTGCTGAAAAAGTATACGAAGTGTTATATAAAAATAAAAAACCCTATGATGCTGTTATAGAACTTATGACCAGAAAACTAAAATTTGAATAAAACCTCTATATAGAATTTTATACAGAATTACGAAATTTTATACAGAATCGCGAACAACTAATTCTGTTCTTATCTTTTCTACAATTCTATTGAATTTTACATTTCTATTTTCTTTAAATTTTGTTATTCTATCTAAAATAATTTTCATTGCTATTTCGCCCATTTTATTCAGATCCTGCCTAATAGTAGTTAATGAAGGATATATAAATTTTGAAATAGGTACATCGTCAAATCCAATTATACCAAAATCATCTGGCACTTTATAACCATACTCAAATAATGATTGCATAATGCCTATTGCTACCTCATCTCCTGCAGGAACAAAAAAAGCATTATATTTCTCCAATTTACCTTCTAACTTCAAAGTTTCAACTATCTTTTTTCCAGTCTCCAAGAAATCAAAATCTCCATATCTAATTAAAATAATATCTTCTTCTTTTATATCATTACCAAATTCTTTTGCAGCTTTAACAAAACCAGCTACTCTATCCTTCATAGTAGGATCATCATAAGTAGCACTTATAATTGCTACTCTATCTCTTCCAACTTTATGTAAATATTTGCCTGCCTGATATCCACCATTAAAATTATCTACTTCTATTGAGTCAACTAAATTTTTATTATTTTCTATCATCACAAAAGGAAAAGAAAAATTTTCTATAATACTCAAAAGCTCATCAGGAACATCAAAATAAACACTTATTATTCCATCTACTTTACCACCTAAAATCAAATTCTTAATAATATTTCCATAAGATTCATAATAAGCCCTTTTTGATAAAAATAATATATCATATCCATTTATTATTGCTATCTTTTGGATACCTCTTAAAATTTCAATTTCAAAACCACTTTTTATATCATAAACAAAAAATGCTACTGTTTTTGTCGCTTTTCTTGAAAATCTTTTATTAGTTACATTAGGGATATAATTAAGCTCCCTCATTGCTGTCATAACTTTTTGTATTGTCTCATCTTTGAAGCTTGTTTTCCCATTAATTATCATTGATACTGTAGCAGGTGTAACACCCGCTCTTTTAGCTATATCATCTAAAGTTACTTTTTTCATATTACTATCCTAATAATTTTAGTTAAAAAAGTCAAGTATTTTTTTTAAATTAATTTTATTTTAAAAATATTTTTTCTAATTTTTAAAGACAAAACACTTAATCAATTGATTTACAAAATAATACATACTATAGACCATTTGCAAAATACCTTAAAAATTCTTTAAAAAATTTTTACTATTTAAAAAAATAAATTAAAAGTAAGTCTATTAACATATTTAAATCTATTAAAAAAATTGTATGACTAATTTAAATCAAAGTTTAAATCAAAGTAATCATTCCCCTATAAAACTGTTACTGCATTTATAATTCAAAAAAATTATTGGCAGTGCATTGTATAACTCTAATTTTGTAAACCAATTAAATTTTGTAAACCAATTAAATGAATGACAAATTGTATTTAATATATTTTTAATTTTTTTTAAGAAGGTTAACCCAATGAGTAATTTCCTTATTAAATACTTAGTCAAAGAATAAAAAAATAATAAATATCTATTTTACTTTTATGAATAATAATGTCTCATCATCTTTTTTATGAGGATATTGTTTTTTTATATTTTTAAGAATATTATTCATTAATAATTCCAAATCTGTAAATTTTCTAATATACAAATCAACAATTTTTAAAAAAAGAGATTCATCTAACACCTTAGTTTTATTTTTACTATAATTACTAAAGACACCATCTGTATAAAGACACAAAATATCTCCTTCATTTATCTCAAGACTATATCCTTTAGCTTTATATCCTGGAATCATACCCAAAGGAAATGAATTAGCTTTTTTTATATAAAAAAGAGAATCTTTAGATTTATCAAAAAACAAAGGGAAAGGGTGTCCAGCAGAATAAACATATAATCTATACTTTTCTAAATCCATTATTGTATAAACCAAAGTAGAATAATAATAATAATTATAATTTTTAATCAAAAAATCATTAATTTTAGAAAGAACAAATTGCGCATCTAATAAATTATTTTTATAAAAATTAAATATTGTTTTTATCTGAGCTGTTATCAAAGAAGAATTCAATCCATGCCCTGCAATATCTCCCACTATAAAAACAAATTTTTTACTACCTATTTTTTTTATATCATAAAAATCCCCTCCAGCATTAAAATAAGGAGAATAAAATAATTTCAAATCTATTTCTTCTATAAAATCATTACCAGATTTTAAGATCTCTCTTTGCATCTTTGATAAAGCATTAATTTCAGATTTTATTCTATAAACTGCCAATCGTCTTTTATAAACAAAAAGAAAAATAAAAAACATACTAATTGATATTACTAAAAATATTAAAAAAAGAATTCCCTTCTTTTCCCACCAATATCTATCAATAAAAATTCTAAAATTTAAAGCAGCATTATTAACAGAAAATAAATTATTTCCTGCAATAAAAAATCTAAGATTATATACCCCACTTTTTAAATTAAGTAAATTTATTTCATTCATATTATGAGCATTTATTTTTTTCTCTAAATTAAAAAATGTAAAAATATCGAAATCACTTTTAATACTATTCCCTTCAAATTTAAATCGTATATCCTTAACACCTGCTCCCAAATTTAACACACACTTATTACACTCTATATATTGATTATCTACAAAAATAGAATCTATCCTAATCTCTGGTCTAACTAAAAAATACGACAACTCTTTTAATGGTATCTTTAAAATATCAAAATCAGTAAAAATATAATAACAATCTCCTATTCTTTTAATTTTTTTTATACTATTATTAAAAGGCAAAAGAGAAGAAAAATCCCAAATCCCGCCTTTTACATAAAAATAAATACTATTATTATTATAAAAACAATTTTTATCAATAAATTTACAGTTATCAATTAAATTAGCAAACATTAATTCTTTATATATATCTCCATTTTTATTCATTATATAAAAGTATTTATGAGATAGAACATAAAAACGATCATCAATACAAAAATCTAATATTTTTTCATTGGTATGAAAAAAATTATCTATGCTGTCATTACTATATTTAAAAATCCTATTTCCTTTTAATATATAAAATTTATTATTACTATAATGCACTTTACTACAATTTAATAAAGAATCTTTTAATAAAATGACATCTTTAGCAAACTTATATATATATAAATTATTATGAATATAAATAAATATTTCATCATCTTTTACGTTAATCACTGACCTATCAAAATCAAAAAATAATTCAGAAGATGGTTCTATTTCCTTTAATTTCCCCAAGTTATTATTAAAATATAAATACAAATTAAAATAATTGTCAAGGAATAAAAAAATCTTTCCCCCTTCACTTTCAATTATCTTAACTTTTTTAAAATAAAATCCTTTAGATAAAAGTTTTATCGGCTTTCCATCCATATATAAAAAATTGTCAACACAATAGATATTACTTGTTAAATTAATACAATTTTTCACCATCTTGTGAGCTCTGGATTTCTTTAACATTAAAGAATTATTATCTATAAAAAAATTATGTTTTTTCCCTGAATGTCGAATAAAAATAGTATCTTTCAACATAACAGAACGATAACCTCTTAAATCATATCTAATCTTCTTTATAATATTAAAATTTACTATATCATATATTAATATTGATTCTTTTGTAATTATATAAAAAAACTTCCCATTAAAATAAGATTTTTTAATTATATCTTTTTTATTTAAATCTAATTTAAGTTCAAAAATTTTTCCATCTTTTATAACAAAGACATTTCTAAAAAAAACAAAAATAAATTTATCTTTTATTTGTAATACCTCTTTTAATTTTGTAAGATTATATTTAAATTCAAATTCTTTAATACATAAATATGGAAAAATATAATATCCAGAATTTGTATTTACATGAAAAGAATTTTTATTATCAATAAAAAAAGATTTAATATAAAATCCCATATCTAATACATCCACTATTTTCTCTATATTTTCACCTATCAAAAAAAAAGAAACCTTATCATACCCCAAATATATATTTTCTAACCCCAAAGGCAAAATTTTACTGAACTTCGGACTATATTCTATTCTTCTTACAATTTCAAAAGTGTCTTTATAACTATAAATACTATTTGCTTTCTGAATATATAATTTATTTTCACTCTTCCAGATATTACCAACACTATCACTTAAAAATATTAATTCATCTTTTCTTATTCTATACAACTTATTACTATTGCTTAAAAAAAAGACATCCCGCCCTATAACAATATAATATTTTATGAAAACTCCCTCATTTATTTGACTAATTTTTTTAACTATCCCTTTTTGATAAAAATATAAATTTTTGTCAAAAGTAAAATAAAAAACATTTGAATCAATCATTACAGGCTTATTAATATTACTAAACTCAAATTTATTATAATTTAAATTAACCTCTATCAATGTATCTTTTTTAAATTTAAAAATTTTTGTTTTTCCTATAAAATATAGACTCGAATCAAAAGATATAGAATAGTTTACTATAGTACCATTACACCTATAAACTTCTTTAAACAAATTATTTCTAATAATATATAAAAAATACTTATTTTCTTTAATACCTATAGCAAAAATATTATCTTTATAATTAAACACCATTCTGATATTTGAATCTTCTGGAAGAGGAATTTTTCTATAGAAAAAACTTGGCTTTCTTTCATTTAAAATTTTATTTGCAAATATAGATATGGATGATAAAAAAAATATAAACACTATAACAAAGTTTCCCATATAATTATATATAATTCATTTTTTTTATTATACAAGAAAAAAATTTTTGGACTTGACAAAAAACAAATATTATATTAATATAAAGGATTTATTCAAACAAAGGAGACAAATAATGACGGCTCTTAATCAAAAAACATTAGGAATATTATGCGGTGGCGGACCTGCCCCGGGTTTTAATAGCGTAATAAGTTCTGTTACTATTGAAGCAAAAAAAAATGGATGGGAAGTATTTGGTATTTATGATGGATTTTCTCATCTTGCAAAGGGTGAAAAAAAAGTTATTCCATTAACCATTGACATGGTTAGCAGAATCCATCTTGATGGTGGTAGTATTATAAGAACATCAAGAGTAAATCCTACTAAAAATGAAAAATTAATGCATAATGTAGTAAATACATTAATTGATCTCGGAATAACTCACCTTGTTACAATAGGCGGTGATGATACTGCCTTTTCTGCGTACAATGTAGCAAAATATTCACGTGAAAAATTAGGAATGGAAATAAAAGTCGCTCATGTTCCAAAAACTATTGATAATGACCTCCCTTTACCAGAAGGTATACCAACTTTCGGTTTTGAAACAGCACGATCTTTAGGTGCTCAAATTGTTTCCAACCTTATGGAAGATGCAAAAACTACTGGAAGATGGTTCTTCGTACAGGCAATGGGACGAGTAGCCGGACATTTAGCATTGGGAATCGGTAAAAGCGCTGGTGCTACCATCACAATTATCCCAGAAGAATTCAAAGAAGAAAAAATAAAACTTCAAACTATTGTTGATATCTTAGTTGGTGCTATTATAAAAAGACTTGCCAGTGGTAAAGGCCATGGCGTGGCAGTTGTTGCTGAAGGTTTAATAGAAAAAATTGATAAAGAAGATTTTGAAGCTTTAGAGCATGTTGAAAAAGATGAACATGGACATATTAGATATGCTGAATTAAATTTCTCTGATCTACTAAAAAAAGAAGTGAAAAAAACACTGAATAGTCTTGGCATAAAAATGACAATCGTTGATAAAGAAATTGGATATGAAGTAAGATGTGCTCCACCTAATGCCTTTGATGTTGAATATACAAGAAATTTAGGTTTTGCTGCCTTCGATTTTCTAAATAAAGAAGGCACTAATGCTATCATTACTATCCAGAATAATCAAATTGTACCCATTCCTTTTGATGAAATCTTAGATCCTATTACAGGTAAAACTCAAGTTAGAATGGTAAATATAGATTCTATTCAATACAGAATTGCCAGACAATATATGATTAGATTAGAAAAAGAAGATTTTGATTCAACTATAGATATTGAAAAAATGTCTGTAGTTGCAAATATGTCACCTGATGAATTTATAAAACGCTTCAAATATCTAACAGAAATGTAAAAATTATTTTCTTTTCAAATGTAAAAAAGCAGGCTTTATTTATTTAAAGCCTGCTTTTTTTATTGGTGATGATATTTTTAATTTTAAACTTCGGCTAAACCTGTAGGTTGTTCAGTTTGATTATTATTATTATTTAAAAAATTATTATTGTTTAAAACAGATTCCCTACTATCCACTTTATATTGCTGAGCAAAATGTAAGAGTTCTTCTACCTTTAAATTTACATCAGAAATAGCTTTTACAATTTCTCCTAAACCGGAAGAATTCTCTAATGAAGATGTATTTATTATCTCTACATTTTTCAAAATTTGTTCTATTGCATTTTTCTGTTCCTCAAGAGCATTTACTGTATGATTAACAAACTCTACTGTTCCCTGGAAAGCATCATTTATTTCCCCCATAATCTTATTTGTTTCCTGAACAGCCTCATTAACTTTCTCTATTTTTGTAACATTCGATGTTATTGCTCTCACTATAGAAGATATATTGTTATTTCTATTAGTAATAAGATCTGATATTTCTTTTGTAGAATTTTGAG
>Ga0164318_10004145_pt1 | contig 13855 bp, 6 predicted proteins | sample GuaBasSedimGuay9_FD_113734 | JGI IMG/M metagenome (GOLD analysis project Ga0164318, IMG submission 113734) | Subseafloor sediment microbial communities from Guaymas Basin, Gulf of California, Mexico - Guay9, Core 4571-4, 0-3 cm | ecosystem: Environmental > Aquatic > Marine > Hydrothermal vents >...
ATTTCATACAGTTTATTCTTATGAATAAATCGTACATTTTTCCCAAGTGAAAGATATTGAGATACCTCAGGATGTTTGTTTAATAAGTCAAAGTATGATTTACCTGCAAACTGTATGCGCTTAGCTGTTTGTGATTTATTCGTCTGAACATATAAATCAACCCATTCATTTCCATTTTGATAAAATGCCCTACCACCAATATTTTTAGTTTGCTGGCTTAAATCGCGTTTCACTTTTGATTTGTCATAGTAAGCCATCCTGCTGGATCCCTGATTTTGATCTGCTAAATTTTTCGCACCTCTTAAGCTTTGTACTTCGTTACTTGAAACAACTCCACTTCTACCACTTTTTTTATTTAGATTTGAATATTCTTCCTTACTTCGGGACTTAAATTCATCTTCATCATAAAAGCGACCGGTAAATATTCTATTTTCAGGAGCAAGCCTTCTGGTGCTTATATTAATTTCTTCATCTTCAAGAATTAAATAGCTAGTGTATGGCGTAATAATTCCATATTTTTTTGCCAGTTGTACAATTTCGTCAACCACTTCTTTACTTTCACCATTCATTCTTATCTGATCAAGCAAGTAGCCAACATTACGGGCTGCCCACAGTGGTGCAATAAAATCATTGTCTGTATTTTCAACAAACTTCACCTGGTAATTAAACTTTTCGGTTTTCCCATTTACTTTTCCCTCCAGTATAATTTTTGAACTACCTGTCTTATCAAATTTTCCGAAAATTGTAATAGATGAACCCTCAAATACATCAGGTAAATTTTTAGGAAACAATTTATTTATTTTTATGCCGCCTGTAAAATGTAGTTTTATTTCTGATAAAATAGGTGAACTTACCTTTGTGTAAAAGTTGGAAATTTTTATTTCAATATCCTCATCAGGAGTAATATACGTTCTATAAGCTTTAGTTTCTTCTGTAATTTTATCTAATAAGTGAATATTTATATTATCACCAATGCCGAATGTGAAAATACGTGTATTCCCAATGTTGGCATCAACTACTTGTTTTACAAGTCTTTTTTCATCAGTTTCACCAATAGTTGGTTTGCCATCTGTAATAAATATAATCATATTTGGTCTTCCGGCAGATTGTTTCTCATTATATGCTAGCTTTAATGCCTCGTCAATATTTGTTCCTCCTATTGGTCTTAAACCAGTAACAAACTTCTGTGCTTTAGCTTTGTTCGCATTATTGGCAATTACTTTATGATTGAAAAGTGCTTCAGCTTCTGTAGAAAACCTAATTATCTGAAATTTATCTGAACTATTCAGATTTGCAACACAAAAACTTAAAGCTTTTTTTGCTTGTTCCATTTTTTTGCCTGCCATACTACCCGATACATCTAAAACAAAGGTTATGTCTTTACTTATAATTTTGCTTTTATCAGTAACTAAGCCAGGGCTGATATTTAGCATGAAAAAACCTGCTTCATTTGCTTCTTTATATGAAATAGTAGAAACGCCAATTTTTGATTTGGTATAACCAATAAATAGCTTCATATCTCTGTCTGGTTTTAAAACGCTAGACTCAAAACCAATAACAGCTCTATTTTCTCCTTTACGGTTAATTTCCATTTCGTGCGTAGGCGAATAAATGGTTTTTATTTTTGATTCGGAATCAATCTCAATTTTAAAACTGGTGTTTTTTAATGGTACAGCTGTATACTTTTTTGTATTTAACGGGAAAATATACTCAACAGTGTTATTATCTTTTTCAAGAACTTTAGAGTAACTTATATGAATACGTTTTTCTTTTTTTGCTTCAATTGGAAAAATTCTTACTCTAAATAATGATTGATTAGAATACTCCAAAAGTGCAGGGTCTTTAAGTTTGCGAACAATATCCTCATATATTTTCCGTGCTTTTGCAGCATCAAGTAATTCGGCTTGCATTTTTTTGCCGTTAATTTCCATTGAAAAATTTTTTATTATTGCTCCCTTTGGTACGGGAAACAAAAAATAACCTTCCAAGTTTCTGTTTGATGGGTTATAAAAAACCTGATCTATAGAAGTAAATGCATACTGGTCTTTTATTTTAACTTCTACTTTTAACGATCTCACTTCCAAAGTATAATGCGTATGATGAGGAAATCTATTTGGAACAGTATGTGGTGCACCTGTCTTATTCGGTGTAATTATTATAAATCCACCTGCAAACGACCAATAGCTTATTAAAATGAATAATATGCTTATTAAATATTTTTTATTTTTTTTCATGGCTTTTATTTTTGTTCGTCATTCCGTGCTGAGCGAAGGAATCCCCCATAATTTGCATGTATGATTATTCAAAGAGAATTAACACTTTCTTTTATAATGGAAGATCGCTTCGTGCCTCGCGATGACGTTCATTTTTAAACTAATAACGTTACTATTCAGTTTGCTTATAGACCACATAAACAATTATATGCCACAGATTCACAGATTAAAAAAATCAATTTTATTGATTTTCACAGAAAAACAAGCTTCGCTTGTTTTAGAATCTGTGAATCTGTGGCATTTTTTTAACTATTAGGTGGCTGAGTAGTTACCTAATAACTAATATTATTTAAACTTGTAGTTTTTCTTTTTAGCCTGGTCTTTAACTGTGTTAATCATTACCTTGTCTAGTGAAAGATCTTCGGCATTTTCCTTTCTTTTTTCTGCAATATGTTTTGTGCGCTTTTTATTTAGTTTCTGAATTTGTTCATTAATCTTTTCACGTTCTTTACTCTTTTTGTCTACATAGACTTTTATTTCTTGTTTTGTCTTTCCTTTTAGTTCAGTTGGTAATTCATCATCTGTAATTTTATCAAGTTTTTCTTCATCTTCTTCAACAGCGTCAACTAAATCCCATTGTTCATTTTTATACATTTTAGAACTTTTTGACATAACACGGTTTACATTGCTACTTGATCCCATTGACGAAGCATTATTATCCTGTGTAACTTGTCTTTCTTTCATTTTTTTACCCTGGATTCCATATCCTATATATGTTTTATTTAAGTCTTTGTTTAATTGTACAATTGCATCATCATAAGGTGTAGGGATATGCACAACCTTCTTGTCTTGATCAATATTCATGTATTTGCCATCGGCTAAATCTGCACCATCTTTCCAAAAAGTATTAATACCGAGCTGGTAATCACCACAAAAAATAGTGTTTACAATAACCCCTTTAGTAATTGCTTTTTTGCAACTAACTTTGTAATCTACTCCACCTTGATTAAAAGGCTCGTTACCTGCAATAAATATCATTTTTAAATCATCGTTTGATTCACTCCATAGCAATTGATTTAAGGAAACATCTATTACTTGCCCACAGTATTCAGTTCCGCCATTTGTTTTTAGTGAAAATAAATCTTCCGAAATTTTATCTAAATCAGTTGTCATTTGAGCAACCTGACGAATGTAACCCTCACGTGCCGAAAGTCCGTCGTTTCCATATTCGTAAAGAGCAATTTCTAAATTTGGGGTTTCACCATCAAATTTGGCAGTTGCCATTTCATTTACAATTTTCCATAATTGCGATTTGGCCTGATCAATTAATCCATCCATACTATTGCTTGTGTCTAATAATAAAGCTATTTGAATTTTTGCCTTTTTTTTTGTTGGGGCAAAAGCCTGATTAGCTACAAAAACAATCAATAATAATACTGATAATACTGACATTCTTAGTTTCATGACTATAAATTTTAGTTTAACTTTTATATATTAACTTAAATTATACCTTTAAAATTGCAAGGTGTTTATACTAAGATGCACAGGATTTATAATTCCATAAAATATTTTTGAGGAAAATGAGAGGGAGGGTGAAAATTAGGAAATGTAGTATTATTCAATTATCATCTCAATGGAATCTGAAACTATTTTTTCTTCAACAGGAAGCTGTAAGGGTATACTGTCTTGCTCAACAAAGCCAAGGTTTTCAATTTTGTAATAATTTTGAATCAAACTTGCTAATTCTTTATTTTTGAACATGCCGTATTCAATTATCGGATCCTGAATACCATCAGAAATAATCTCACCCATTATTTGGTCTTCGTGTATTCTGTTGAAACTAACTGTTTGTCCGTTTTTTAATTTAATAAGAAATTTTTTATTACGGATAAGTTCGGAATGGATATTATGCTTTGCCAGTAGTTTTTTAAACTTTTTTGTCTGTTGCGTATAGTTGTTGAATAAATAATCAGTTTCGTAACGATAGCTGCTCCCCAACTCCTTTGTTAGTTCGGTTAATTCATTTTTGCTAAGTAAAAAAAAGATTACTGCTTTATCTTCAATAATATATAGTTCATCAACTTCGTTGTTCTCTTTTTCAAGCTCATAATCCTTTTCATTAGCTAATAGCTCTTTAACAGGCTTATTAATAGTTTTTTGTTCACTATTTTTGCAAGAAGTTAAACTTGCAAACAAAACAATAATCAAAAGGAGCTGTGACAGGCTTAATTTCATTATTTATTATTGAGTTTAATCAGGAAAATATCAGTATTAGTTTTTTATAAAGTATTCAAATTTATTTGTTAAGTACCCTCACAAAATTAATTGTATATTTATTTTTCGACAATTTGCTAACTGATAAAAACTAGCACTAATGCGTAAGCAACATTAACCCGCATTATTCACCACTCTTCACCTTAAACCATTTTTTTGTACTGAATATCTTAACGTTAAGCTCCTAATTGTTAAATTTTGTAACACCCCAATTTGGGTATCGCTTGTTCTTATCTTTGCACATCTGCTTCGTTGCGAAACCCTTGAAATATAAAGATATGTCGACAGATTTCGACGTCTCGCATCTGCACAAAGCTAAAAACATGAATTATCCGGGTTAAATAGTACTTAGTGCTTATTTACTGAAAATCATTTTTAAAGCAACAAACAGCATAAAAACACCAAAAGCTTTTTTCATAATTTTTTCGGGCATCATAATCGAAAATTTAGAGCCTATATAGCCTCCAACCACAAAAGTGACAGCTAACAGTAAAGCTACTTTAATCTCGATAAAACCTTCTTTGTAAAAATTTGAAGCAGCTACGATCATTACTGGAATTGTCATTAAAGCTAAACTTGTTCCTTGAGCCTGATGAAGTGAAAATCCCATAAAAAATATAAGGGCTGGAACAATGATTACACCACCTCCAACACCCATGCTTCCGCTAAGGAAACCCGCTGCCATGCCTATTGCTAATATTATTATTAATTCGTTCATACTCATAACAACACTTCGTTAAATTATAAATTTTAGATTAGCCCTTCGACTTTGTTCCGGGTAAAAGATTTTAAATTAAACTATTAATAGTCAATACTTTATGATAAATAGCGTGAGTCGTATAATGTCTTGTTAGTCAATGTGTTATGGGGGCTGACGCGTTGCTATCATAAGTTGCAAATTATATATTGTTTTTGATTCTGTTTTGCAGTATAAAAAACATAGTCTTGTCGTGCAGGGTTTGGACTACTATTATTCAACGTTTAGCTAAAGTCTATGTTTTACCTAGAAATCTAGGCTTAAAGATAAATAAAAAACTCGGGGTAATATTACATCTCCGTCAACTCCCCATGCCCAGTCTGCACGTACAAAATACCCCAAAATTTTTGACCGTAAGCCGAATCCATAACCAACAATTAATGGTGAACGGGTTTTATGAATGATAATACGAATAGGGTTATTTTCAATAATTTGCTTATTGTATGCATTATCACTGCCCCACGGGACAGGCCCGGACCAGGCACTTCCAATATCAGTAAAACCGACTATTTGAAAATTATTTGCAAACGATGAGTTAAGTGTTCTGTTCGCCAGATATTGTATGATTGGCCATCTAATTTCTGCATTAGCTAAGGCAAAACTATTTCCGTTACGTGCATTTTGAATAAACCCACGCATATCAGATGCTACTGCTTGAAAAATATAGTTTTCTTCCTCATCAATTTCAACTGTTCTATCAAAAGTAGGAATATCCATAGACAGATTCATCCAATTATCAACACTTCCCAAATAATATAAGAGTTTACCCGTTCCAAACGAAGTGCTGGCAGCAATTCTTCCTGCAAAAATTAAGCTTCGGTGTATTGGAAGGTAAAAACGAAAATCAGCTCCCAGTATATAGGTTTGCTCAGTAGTGGGTGATAACCCCTGGTAGTATTCTCCAAAAACTTTAAATCGAGTACCATTATATAAGTTTATGCCTCTTTCAATCGTATTATCAAAAATATATTCTAGTTTTAGTCCTCCTAAAAATCGGTAATAGTCTTCTGAAAAAAGACTGTTTCGTAAAAATGCTAATTCAACCCCTCTGTCAGATCTTAAACTAAGCATTCCACGGACTGAGCTTACTTGATTAAATGGGTATGACAGTCTGTATTTCAGTTCATTAGTAATTACTTTGACAGGAGTATAGCCTTCCGTACCATTAATAACAGATAAGCGATGATATAAATATTGTTTATCCCACCTGTTTTTTAAATCCTCAACACTTAATAAATATTCAAAACTGTCAAAATTTCCTGCAAAACGAAACCCTCCAGTAAGTTTGTAGTCTTCAAAAAGATCAGTAACACCTATTTTTGTAAAAACATTAAATCCCGGGTTAAAATAGTATGCGCCAGGAACAAAGGCCTGATAGCTGTCATTGAGAAAACCAAAATCAACTTGTGTAACCATTTGGTCTGGGTAGAATGAGGTCAGGTAAATTTTTTGTTCAGGCCAGCTTAAGGTGTCTTTCTCTTCTTCAAAATCAAGACTGTCTGTACCATAAACAATGTGATAAGGGTTTTCCTTTTCTCGTTCAAAAACATAATAATTAATATCAATTAACACCGTGTCTGGGTGAGGAATGGAATTGGTTCTGGCTAAACTATCTCTAATTTCTTGTTTTTTTATTAGTTTCTGTTCTTCAACAATTTTTAAACTATCTTGCTTCTGATACCATTTGTTTTTTTCTTTCCTGTAAGTGGTTTGTTTAAGTTGATTGTCGCTAATGTCTTGTTTGTAAATGTTTTCATATAGTTTATCCTGTCCATAATAATACATTATTTCTGCTGATGAATTACTCTCAGGATTAATATCATACGATGTGATATTTCGGTTATTATTTGTTTGAGGTAATTGCGTGGTGTAAAATCGGTAATGAGTAGTCGTGTCTATATGACTTATTGTGCTATCATAAGTTGCTAGATATCTGTTGTTAATACCGTTTTTATCACTCAAATACGAATATGTATTACTTTTAATACCCAGAGGTAATGTTTCATTCACCAAAGGGGTATTCGTTACATTTGTTAATACCGTTGATTTTGTTTCCCTGTCATAAACATATAAATCATATGTTGGTGAAATTTGGGGTTTTATTGTCTTGTCAACTTTTAAGGTGTCATTCAAACGATTTGAAGAAAAAATTATTTTACTTGAGTTTTCAATAAATTGGGGATATAAGTCATCAGCAACATCATTTGTTATTTTTTTATTTGCCCCAGCTGATAGATTATAAACATATATATCTGTTTGTCCATTTATTACAGCAGAAAAAACCATATCCATTCCCCGGTCAGAATAAGAAAAATCAAGAATTTTATCAAAATAAGCCATTTTACGTTTTATTATCTTTCCAGATTCTAACATGTAAAAATTTAGTACAATCCTTCCTTTTTCTTCAGCAATAAAAGCTAAAATTTTCCCTGTTGGATGCCAGGCAATTATAGGATAAGAATAATCGACCAGTTGATGTAAACGATGTTCTAAACGGATTATTTTTTTCTTTTTTTCAGTTGTGGTATTATAAATCCATATTTTCCGTTTGCCAGAATGATTTGTTGTAAAAGCAATGTGTTTTTGATCAGGGCTGTATTTAACATGTTGATATGTTCTTTTCTTTTTTGGTTTTAATAAGATTTCTTTTTCTTCTGTGGTTTCGTTTTTATCTGTTTCATATCTTTTTTTGTAATAATCAATCCACATATAGCTAAGTGACTCCATATCTGTACCAAGTACATACATAAAACCTGTTTCGGGGTTTTTGTTTACCCGTGTTAGATAAATAATATTTGATATTACAGCTTCGCCATAATATTTAACAATAAAATTCCAAATAGCTGCTCCTCCTACAATTGCGTTATTATCAGTAAGGTGGTTTATTTTTTCAAGTTTTCCACGCTCAAGCAGGTCTTTGGTCAAGTTATCTTGTTCTACACTCCAATTTTCAGACAAGTATGCTATTAGTCCGTGATAAAACCAATCCGGAAGGTTTAATAGAGTGGAAGAAGATACTTTTTGTTTAAAACTTCCTCCGTAAAGCATATCAATAAGAAAAACTTCAGCAATAGCGGCTCTAATTTGTTTTACGAATTTTTGGTGATCGCCTTCGTAGAAAATAAAAACTTTATTGTCAATAATTTTGGATGTGCCACCAATGTTTGTTTCTTCATTACCAGACACCAAGCCAATATTACTTTGTTTAAACTCTGAATGTTTATTGAAAATCAAAAAAATCATTCGTTGATTTAGGTTATGACTAAAAAAGTTTTCAAAATATTTTAATTCTTCATCTATAACTTTTGATGTGTAGCGGGCAAGATTTTTACCGCCTAAATAAAAGTAAGTGTCATATCGTTTAAAACGATAATATTCCCAGTAAAAGTAGTTAAATTGTACCCTGTTTTTTCCAAAAGACATTTTATGCCCATTATAAAACTGGGCTTTTATGAAAATAGGAGCAATTAATACTGAAACTAATATGAGTAATAATATTTTTTTCAATTCTTATATTTGTATCATTATCTAATGTGTAAAAATAAAGATAATTATTTAGGATTAACAATAAGAACCTCGATTTTTTGACAAAAAGCTAGCTAATTGAAAATAAAAACCCGGTATAGTTAAATACCGGGTTGCTTTAAATAGAATTGAGCTAGCTCAATTAATTATTATTAGTGGCCTAAATATTAATGAAAAATATAACGAACACCAATTTGTAATTGCCATTTTGAAAGGATTGAAACATCATCAATGTATGTGTCTGTTAAATTAGTATCAAAACTAAAATAAGGAACATTGTTATTATCCAAACCACTTACTGAAATAGGTGTTGTTGTTGTTGGCATCTGGCGAACACCCCAATTAGAGCTAAACATATTACCCATATTTAAAATGTCAAAACTTAACCTTAAGGTATTTGCTTTTTCACCTGATTTTAAGCTAAAGTCTTGCATGAATTTGAAATCAAATTGTGCAAACCATGGTAACACAGCTCCATGACGTTCAGCATATTCACCTCTGTGCTCGCTCATGTACGGATCTTGTTCAATATATGCATTTAAAGCAGTCCACTGTGCTGCAGCATCACCTGCAATAACTCCATCACCTGTGCCATTAATTGTTCCAAAATTAATATCTGATTGGCTTGCTGGTATATAAAGTAAATCATTATTACTTGCAATTCCATCCTGATTTAAATCACCAAGATAAGCATAAGAGTATCTGTTTCCCTGACCTGCTTCAAAAACTACTGCAAATGAAGATGCCATATTTTTATACGATTTACCGTATATTAAGGATGCAATAATACGGTGTTTTAAACCGTAACGAGAATAAGAGAACATTGGTTGATTTGGGTCACCAACAACCGGATTACGTTGGAATGCATCTGCTGCAATTTCAGCAGGTATAGAAGTGTAATCCTTTGCTTGCAAATAGGTATATGCTATATTTCCACTTAATCCAAAAGCAAAGTTTTTCTTTAACTGACCTGTTAATGTGTATGAATGTCCTTCTTTTACATTATCCATTACGATAGTTCCTGCATCTAAAAAAGTATACGCTTCAGTTGAGGAATAGATATGTGTTTCATTAAATCCACCAAAAATTGCACGAGTATCACCTGTGCCTGTTAAATTAGCAGAAGGCTTTAACATGTCATAGTTTCTGTGAACCACAGCGTTGATGTCTTTTGAATAGATTCCTTCAAAAGAGAAAATCCAACCTTCTGCAAATTTGTAATCAACAGCTAAATCACTTTTCCAAACTTGTGGGAATCTAAAATCTTCAGATGTTGAGTTTACCTGGAACGTGTAACCAGGAGTAAGCATTGAATTTGTTGCCTGATTACCTAGCCAAACAAAAGGAATACGGCCTGAGAAGATACCTGTTCCACCACGTAGTACAACTGTTTGGTCTGCTTTCACATCCCAGTTGAAACCAAAGCGAGGAGCCCACATTAAATTAGTGCCAGGCCATTCTGAAGGATCAACTTTTACAGGATCTCCATTTTCATCTCTCCAACCATCAAAATCTTGAATATTTGCATCAGGTTCAATAGAGTTTAAGTAAATAGGTACATCTACACGTATACCTAAGGTAAGGTTTAAATTGTCTGTTGCAGCGAATTCGTCCTGAAAATAAACACCTAATTGTGCGACATCAACATAGGACATTGCATAGTCATTTTGCTGGCTTGCCGCAACTTCAGCATTATAATCGGTATCCGCAGCAGTTGTATTAAGAAAATCATCTAAGGTGAAATACATGTGCCAAGGGTAGTAAAATAAATTGAATGAATTTTCAAACTTAAACATTTCAAAGTTTACACCAGCTGTTAATGTATGCTTGTTGGCATAATATGATAAGTTATTGGTAAATTGAAATACATCCTGATTTAATACATTACCCGTTGAGAACATTTCAGAACCAGCTGTAATAGCTAAACCATTAGCGTCAAAAACATCAATGACAGGAAATGGCTCAGAAAAAGGCTCTCTACGATCACGAAAAGTAGTATAACCTACCAGTAATTTATTTGATATTTTATCACCAAAACGTGAATTTAATTCACTAACTACAGAGTTAATTTTATTATAGATGGTGTAAGATGAATTCTCAAAAGGCAAACGATTTGGAGTTGGTCCTCGACCAATTATCGCTTCTGGATGAGGAAGAATATCTTTCCATGCATTTAAGTAATTATAACGGATGGTAAAGTGATGTTTGTCACTAATATTCCAGTCTAATTTTGCTAATACTTTGTCATTATATGTGCTATGGTTATAGCCTTCATAAGCACCAGCTTCATAACCCCATTCACTTAGTAAGTGGTCATGAACTGCTTGTATATCCGTTCTGTTTACTGATGTTACATTAGGGTCTGTTTGACCGGCATCATCTCTTGCTACAAAGCCATGTGCAAGTCCTTCTCTACGCTCGCCTTCTGCGTTAACAAAGAAAAATAATTTATTTTTTATGATTGGACCACCTACTCTAAATCCATATAATTTTGTGTTAAAATCATCATTTTCAATTTCAGTATCTCCAACTTTTTTTCCAATCATTCCCTCATTTCGGAAATAATAATAAGCCGAAGCATCAATATTGTTTGTTCCAGATTTTGTTACAGCATTAATACCTGCACCTGTAAAACCACCTTCACGAACATCAAAAGGTGCCAATGAAACTTGAATTTGTTCAATAGCATCTAAAGAAACTGGTTGAGCATCTGACTGTCCTCCTGGTGTGGCATAATCAAGTCCGAATGAATTGTTAAAAATAGAACCATCCAGTGAAAAGTTATTGTAAAGATTATTCATCCCACCAAAACTATTTCCATCTGATTGAGGTGTTAAACGTGTAAAGTCTTTTTGTCCTCGGGAAATAGTTGGTAATGCATTTATCTCTTTGCTTTTAATAAAGGTTTCAGCACCCGTTCTTTCCGTACTCATATCATCAGCTTTGTCAAAACTAACTACAACTTCATCAATTTGCTGATCAGTTTGTTTTAATACAAAATTAAGTCTCAATGTTTGATTCAGGTTCAGATTAATATCACTTTGTTCTTTATTGGCAAAGCCAACTGATGATATAATTACCTTATATGGACCACCAACACGCGCTCCAACGATTGTGAATCTGCCATCCTCCATGGTTATTGAACCATATTGCGAACCAGAGGGTTCATGGATAAGTACAACATTTGCACTTTCCAGAGCAGTGCCTTTGTCATCCACAACTTTACCTTTTAACGTTGCAGTAGTAACTCCCTGACTAAAAGCAAGGCTGGAAAAAAGCATAAATGCAATTAGCAAGCTGCTAAAGTTTAATAATTTTTTCATAATAATTTAAAATTTAGGTTGTAAGTAAAATTAGGTCACTAATTTATAAAAAAAAATATTTATTCAAATCAATTAATCGTATTTATTATTAGGTACTTATTAATATATATCTTACTTTGTTTTTGTAATTACCAGTAGTTCAGGACTTACGTAACTGTCTGTTAAGTTGTTTTAAATTACTTATTTATATTTAATAAAGTATCTAATAAATTTATGAATTAATCAGGCTAAAACTATTTTCATGGTGATAAATAATTATTTTGTCTAATTCACGTTTATTCAATAATTAAAAAAGTAATCTAAAAATAGAAATAATTACTTTAAATTTGCGAAAAAAATAAATATAAATTTATATCTTATGAAAGTATTAAAAATATTGATTGTTTTGGTATTAATTGGTGGGATTAATAACAATCTAATTGCTCAGGGACCAAAAATTGATTTTGAGAAAACAACTTTTACATATGGAAAAGTAAAAGAAGAAGGTGGAGTTGTTACTTATAAATTCAAATTTAAGAATACTGGTAACCAGCCGGTAATTATTACAAGGGTGCAGTCTAGTTGTGGATGTACAACGCCAGAGTGGACACGTTCGCCTGTTGTGCCTGGTGCTACAGGTTTTGTAAGTACTCAGTTTGATCCCCGTAATCGCCCGGGAGCATTTAATAAACATGTTTTAGTATATAATACGGCAACAAAAGAGCCGGTTAAGCTTGTAATAAATGGTGAGGTAGTTGCAAAAAAGAAAACAGTAGCTGACTTATACCGTTTTCAAATGGGTGTTTTAAGAATGAAAACCAACCATGTTGCCTTTGCAAAAATAAAAAATACCCAGGTGAAAAAACAAAGTATAGAAATTGTAAATGATTCTGATGAAGAAATTACCATACGATTTAATCCTGACAGAATGCCTGCACATATAAAAGCTGAAGTTATACCAAGTAAATTAAAGGCAAATCAAAAAGGTAAGTTTGTGATTACTTATGATGCATCAAAGAGAAATAGTTGGGGCTATGTTATTGATCGGCTAGGTGTTATAATTGATGGAACTCGACCGATGAAAAATACTCTTTCCATAAGTGCTACAATTGTTGAAGATTTCTCGAAACTGACTAAGCAGGAATTAGCTAATGCACCAACAATGGATTTTGTTAAAAAAGAATTTAATTTTGGAGAAATGAAACAGGGTGAAAAAGCTACACATGAATTCAAATTTAAAAATAATGGTAAAAGAGATTTGATTATCCGTAAAACAAAAACCAGTTGTGGTTGTACGGCTATTGAAACAAAAAAAGTAATAAAACCAGGTGAGACATCTACTATAAAAACTGTTTTTAATTCGGCACATAAGTCAGGAAAACAGAATAAGAGTATTACACTAATAACAAACATGCCTGGTAAAGACAAAAATAACAGAGATCTTTTTAAAGTCGTTTTACGTGTAAAAGGAGTAGTTATTGTTGAAAAGAAGTAATATTGATTCTTTTGTCGTTACAAAGTATCTGACATTTGTTAAAAAAACTTAAGGTAATTCTCAATATTTTGAGAATTACCTTTTTTTTATACTTTTGCATCCAAATATATAAATAGTTCAATTAGTAAAATTTAAAAAATGACATTACAAACAGATTTAAAACATTTAGCAAGTACGGACGATTTTAATAAGTTCATTCAAGAAAACGAGAACGTAATGGTTTGCTGTGGTCGAATGGGCCCAATGTGTGTGCCAGTATATGACATCATGGAAGAACTTGAAGACGAGG
>Ga0164318_10004146_pt1 | contig 13854 bp, 7 predicted proteins | sample GuaBasSedimGuay9_FD_113734 | JGI IMG/M metagenome (GOLD analysis project Ga0164318, IMG submission 113734) | Subseafloor sediment microbial communities from Guaymas Basin, Gulf of California, Mexico - Guay9, Core 4571-4, 0-3 cm | ecosystem: Environmental > Aquatic > Marine > Hydrothermal vents >...
CCGCCTGAAACAGTAGAATTCGGTACACCTGAAAAGATGCTTTCAAAATAATAAACTGCAACACGACCGCCACCACCGCCACCGGCTCGATAACCTCCTATTCCACCATCGGCGGTGAATTCTCCGCCACCGTTAAGCGTATGTGTTTCTATCCAAAGCGCTCCGCCGGACCCACCGCCTAAATAGTTTAAATTACCGTTGTTTCCGTTCGCGCTGATTTCACCATCAAGCATTAATGTGTCGTAAATTATAATATGGATAGCTCCGCCTCCCGCTCCATTCGTTGTAGCCGCGTTTCCACCTGCCGAGCCGAGTTCATCGGGAAAGAACGGTTCACCGTAAACTCCTCCGCCGGTCGCTGCTACTACTCCGTTGCTGCCCGCGCCGCCGTATCCGCCGCCTTTGCCATAGCTGGTGCCAACTCCACCGCCGCCGGGACCGTTGCCTGTCATGCCGCTATCGGAAAATCTGTACCCGGTTCCATTTGCGTTAATTGATGAAGAAGCATCAACATTTACATTGGTCGCGAGAATAGTTACGCCGACACCTATCCACTCACCTGCGGAATTTGTTGTTGTATTATTTTTGCTTTGACATATAATTTCAGAATTATTTTGAACAGTCATCGCCTGCAGAACATCCACAGTTGACCCGCCTGCAATATACAATTTCGCGCCGCTTTGCACAGTTAGGTTAGTCAATAAATAGCTGCCTTCCGGCCACCAGGAGTTTGTTGAGACAGTTAAATCAGCATAAGTCGCAATAGAAAAAAAATAAGAGCAAAAAATGACAAAAAAATATTTTACTGAACTGATTTTAGAATAAGATAAATTTTTCATGAGAAACCCCCTTTTTATAATTACCTGAAATTATATCATTTTTTCTCTAACAAGTCAATTAAAATGCCTTCTTTTTTTACTGTTCTGATTGCTTTCCCAATTTTAATTTTCGAATCACCAAAGCCATGAAATACACGAATTTTTTCCGATTTATTTATTGGCTTGCCGTCCAAACTGCGTATAGTAAATAATGCAGATTTATAATAATTTATTCCATTCCAGGAACTTGCGTAAAAAGCAACAAATCCAGGAGACTCAATTACAAATCCAAACGGAGGCAATATCGCCACACGGCCATTTTTACAAACATACTCGAAATTTTTGTCACTCCTGTTGACGACAGCTATAACTTCATTACTTCCAAAAACAGTTTTTGTGATTTTATAATCCGGTGAAAGATATTTAAAATCAGTTATAACCATTTTCGCGGTGATTTCGTTTAGCGGCGAAAGAATTTCGTGAGTATTCTTCAAAAAAATATCGAAATAATTCATATCTTCCGCCCAGCCATTATCGGCACGGCAAAAAGCCGACATATCCACTTTTACTTTTTGAGCTGTATTTGTCAGCGGCTCAAACTTAAAATTATTTTTAGTAATTAGTATCTCGCCTATTTTATATCTGTTTTTTTCATCACAAATACCTTGAAGAATGGCACGAATACCACTTTGCAATTCATACATACCGGTCATAATATCGAATTTCCCTTCCAAGCCGTCAGGAATAGTAACAATAAAGGGGCCTTGCTTCACCACTCCCTGTTTCCATTTTGTTATTTCCGGTTTGGGTGTATAATCATTTTGAAATATAATATTTCCGTTTGAATCTGTAAAATGTGTAAATATTTTCCAGTCGCCTTTTAACTGCCCGTTAACTTTCCATTCATAAGTAATCGCGAATTTGTTTCGACCTTGTTTCTCAAAACTACAAACGGAAGGCAAAACCGGAAGTTTCCTGATTTTCAACCTTTTCCAGTAAAGATGATGTCCCATCATTGCATGATAATTCAAGTGATTTCCGGCGCTGATCTGTGATAAAACATAATCGGCAGCAGTGTTCATATCATAACTGTATTTCCCGTAAGCCGCGATGCAATCATGATAAATCATGTTAAAAACCGGGATTTCCTGCGCGCCAAGATGCGAAATTAAATTTTTCCCGTGATAATACCTACCCATCACTCCGGCTATTCCTTCAAAAAAATCTGCATGCGGAATTGCCCATTCTTTCCCATCCTCCGAACCGAAAACCCCGAAAAGACCACGTGCGTAATCTGCCAGTTTCTGCTTGTATTTTATATCGTCAGATTTAGTTAAAGGATGTTCTTTACTGTAACATTCAAACAGAGGAGCAGCAAAAGTTACGTCAATAAAATAAGAATTGGGATTAAATAATTTCTTTACCGCGGGAAGATTTTTATCCGGTCGTTTTGCCAACTCAAACCCTTTTTGTGAGCAAATAATATAACATTTCCCACCCGCCCATTTCCCTCCGCGAACAAGCTTTCCATTTTTATCGCGCAATATGTAATCTTCATTCCACGACGGCGCGTCAAGATACATATCTGAGTAATTATCGTGCAGACAAAAAAGATATCTTAATTTTTTTACTCGTTCTGAACAATCAGCAAGAGCTTTATTTCCACCGCATTCAGGCGCCGCGGGAAGAATATCGGGATGTTGATTATCGTAACCGCGATGTATCCAACCGCCTAAAGTAAATAATGTTTTATTTATTTTCAAGTCATATTTAAGATGTTCGGCAATTTGCGCCGCTTCACTAAAAGTCCAATTTGTGCTGATGTTTATTTCTTTAGAACTGTCCTCGGACATTATTCTTGTAAGAGTTGACCATAATTTAATATTTGCCGCGCCAAAAAGTTTTTCGGCTTCAGGATGTTTTTTAAGTTTTTCGTTCCAGTTGACAAGCCAACCTTTTTCTTTTGCTTCTTTCCTATAAGCTTTGGCAATAGTAGAATAATTTCCTTCGCCTAAAAATATTAACCGAAAAGCTTTCGCGGTTTTTGAAAGAGAAATGGATACCGATATTTTTTGTTTGTAAGATGAAGAAGATTTTTTGATAAGCTCTGACCTTAAATCAAAAATAACATTGGGATTGTTCCAGGAAACAAGTAGTGCAGATCCTTGTTTTACAAATCCCATCATTTCTAAATCTAAACTTTCATAACCAAAAGTGGGAAACCGCTGCGTAAAGGCAACTCCATTATCAGAGGGAATAAACATCCCCATTCTTACAGGCGCAATAACATAACCTTTATCTTTATCAGTGATACTAAAAAGATTTATTTTAATGCTTTTCTTTTTCGGAGAATCATAAGAAACGTCTATTCTTTTTCCATCCGGAAGTAGATTAAAATTGATAGTTATCGAGTTTTTTGTGTCGATAAGTTTCAATAATTTATCCCGTTTCAACACATCATATTTATCACTTTTAGATTCTTTTACACCCAAAGGAGTTGAATGCCAAACAACACCACTTTGCTTATCCATTACTTCCAAATCGCCTTTTTTTGTCACGGTGATTTTTAAAAACTTATTTTCAATTGATTTTTTAGGAACTGTAAAAGCTGTGCAAGCAAAACTCAAAATCAGCAGACTAATAATTATATGTACTTTTAGTTTCATAAAAACGTTGTGGTTTTGTTTAATTATTAATTGCAAGTTTCGGATCACTGGTCTCGCAAATTACTGAATACCTGATACCGGCCACGCCGTTACCAAGGCGGACAATCCACACGATTTTACCTTTATCCATCCCACTCCGCCATTTCTTCAAGTCGTTCGATTATATTAAGATGCTGCGTGCATATTTCTTCACATTTACCGCATTTGATGCAATCTTTCGGATTAGCTTTAACACCTTCCAAAATTCCCCATTGACGATTATTATTCAAAAGGACAATCATATCTTGTTCGGATTTATTACAAAATAATTTTTCGTTATATACCTGCATAAAACGCGGAATCGGTATTTCTACCGGACAACTGCTTTCACAATAACCACAACCCGTACAAAGCACATCCATATTCTTTGACATTTTTTGTTTGATCTTTTCAATATCTTCCTCAGAAAACGGTCGCGCATTTTCTGCTACCTTGCACGCGATATCAATTTCGTTTTTATTGTTAAAACCAACAAGCGCAACATTTATCTGCGGCGCGCTAACAATAAATCTTATTGCCGCTTCAACCGGGGTTTCATCGCCTTCAGTTATAAATTTTAATTGTTCCTGATATCCGGGCACTAATCCGCCACCAAGCGGATTCATCGCTACAACACCTAGTCCCGCTTTTTGCGCCGCGACAGCGCCTTCCCATCTAAAACGGAAATTAAGGATATTAACGCCCATCAAAACACCTTCAAAGTATCCATCGCTTATTATTTTAGAGACTTCATTTCCCGGTAAATGAGTTGAAACAACAATATGTTTAATAAGACCTTCTTCCTTGCATTTCAAAAGTCCTTCATAAAGCCCGCCTTTTTTTATCGCAAGTTCATATTGTTCCCAAGTACGAATACACCACACGTGAAAAAAATCGATATAATCTATTTTCAATCGCTCAAGTGATTTTTTGACAGAAGCTATTCCTTCTTCCGCACCACCTTCAGTCGGCATTTTTTTGGTCGAAACAAAAAATTCATCTCGAGCATTTGCCATTTTCTCAAAAGCCAAGCCGAAAATTGTTTCACTTTTGTCTTCACAATATCCCGGCGCGGTATCAAAATAATTGATCCCTTTTTCGTAAGCGTGAAGAATTATTCCGGCATTTTCTTCATCAGTGCGTTTTTTTGTATTAAAACGCATTCCGCCGAAACCTACTACACTAACCTGATGTCCTGTTTTCCCGTATTCGTTGTAAATCATGCTATTTGTTATTTATTATTAAATAATTATTAACCGATTAAATCCATAACATCCCCTGCCCCAAAGGGCACCCCCTTGAAAGGAGGAATTAATCCATCAATTCATCACAATCCCAACCCAATTTCAAATTTCAAGTTTTAAATATCCAACGTCTAACTTACTATAGTTTATCTAAAATGCCGGATATAGTCAACTTGCTACTATTATAGATATTCTATATAATAAAGGACATTAAAAAATATTAACCAATGACTAAAATCGCGGGCTGAAACAAAAAACATTATGACAAAAGATTTACATAAAAATAAAAACGATTCATTAATTATGCTGATAAAAATAGCGGTGTTGCTGATTACAGCTCTTTTTATCACTATGGCAATAGCTCCTTATGTGTTTAAAATCCTTAAATCACTGCCCGGTCTCTTCGATAATGGATTTTTTAGCTTCCTTCCTGATTTTATCGAACCTCACGCTAAAAAATTAGCCGATTATCTCGCTTTACAAAAATTTAGACGCATTTTCGATAGAGTTATCCTCGTTAGCGTTATCGCCACACTCGCTCTCGGCTGGAAATGGGTTGGAATCAAAATAAATTTCAAATCACTTTACCGACCCAAACGCGCGGTGATTCGTTGGTTAACCTGGTTTATCGTTGGTTGTGTTTGTATTGGCATTCTTGTTTATGCCCAGAAAATGGCGGGCATAAGAATCCCAAGACATAAAAGCTTAAAACTTTTCGCGGCTTTAATCAGTGCCGTTAGCGTCGCTTTTCTCGAAGAAAGTTTTTTCCGGGGATTCGTGCTTCAAACTTTTCTTAAACAATTTAAAAAATTCAAAGCCGTTTTTATCACAAGTGCTATCTTCGCTTGCGTTCACCTTTTCAGCCTTAATCACTTTTTAAAAGCTATTAAAGCCGCCGCTCCGGACGGTACAGATCTTTTTGACGGATTTCGCCTCGTGATGTTCTTCTTTGAACCGTTGAAACACCCGGAACTCGTATTTCCCGGCTTGATTGGTTTATTTCTTGCCGGATGGCTGCTTGCTGAACTTACAATAAAAACTAAATCCCTATGGGCGGCAATTGGCCTTCATACAGGCTGGGTTTTTACAATAAAAGTTCTCGGCAGAATTTATAAATATCCCAGTTCTACACAACCTTCATGGTTTTTTGGCGAGAAATATGCCGCAACAGGAGTCCTTGGATGGATTCTTGTCGGTTTCTTAATTCTTGTTGTTAACGGGTTAGTTACTTATTTTATTTACCGTTGTGTCGTTTTCTTCATTGAACTTCTTAAACATAAAAACGCCGTCACTCTCGGGAAAAAACTCGGTGCCATAGGTTACTACCTATCACCGCGACATCGTAAAATCGCCGTGAAAAACATCAATGCCGCTTTTCCCGAAAAATCAGCTGATGAATGTAAATCTATCGCGAAACAAAGCTTTGAAACTCTCGGTATGATCTCTATGGAACTCCTTACTTTTAGTAAAATTAATCATAATTTCTTCGATATCGTTCATCCGACCGGTATGGAAAATGTAGAAAATGAAAGAAAATCAGGTAAAGGTATAGTCTTCTTTACAGGCCATATCGGCAACTGGGAATTGCTCGCGCTTGGGTGCGCGCTGCTGGATTATCCCTTTAATGCTGTCGCGCGACCTTTCGGCAACAAATGGATTTACAAACACATTCAGAAAATCCGGAAAGAGCCGGGTGTGAATATTCTCGACAAAAAAGGAATAACAAAAGATGTTCTGAAATTATTGAGCCAAAACGAAATGGTCGGCTTCGTCGGCGATCAATACGCCGGCTCAAGAGCGCTGTTCGTCGATTTCTTCGGACAGCCGGCATCAACAACCCCGGCTATGGCTACTTTCGCGAGAAAAACAGGCGCGGCTCTGATTCCCGCTTTCGATCATATCTCTCCGGACGGAACTCATCACCCTGTAATTTATCCCGCGGTAAAAATTCCGCAAACCGATGATTTGAAAAAAGATATTTTTGACACAACTCAGGAATTAATGAAAATTCTCGAAAAGGAAATACGGAAAGATCCGGGTCAATGGCTCTGGTCACATAGGAAGTGGAGACGAAGAAAATTGACCTAATTGACTTAATTAATCTAATTAGCCTAAATAATGACCAAACTAAGAAAAAAACAATTTTTCATTTCTTTTTATTGAACTATTGGGAGTTCTTTAGAAATTAGAGCAATTAGGTCAATTAGAAATTTAAACGCTATGCTAATGAATAAAAGTATAAACAAAATACTAATTCGAGCCTCAAACTGGCTTGGTGATAATATTCTCACCATGCCTGCCGTCTTTGCTCTACGAAAAAAATTCCCCAACGCGCATATCGCTGTTATGATAAAAAAATCAATGGCGGATGTGTGGAATATGACTTCCGTCGATGAAGTTATTCCATTCAATTTTAGAAAAGGCATCGGCGGACTGATAGATAGATGGAACTTCGCTAAAAATCTCAAAAATAAAGAATTCGATGTCGCGGTTATTCTGCCTAATTCTTTCGATTCAGCTCTTATCCCAGCTCTCGCGAAAATCCCTGAAAGAGTCGGTTGGGCAACTGACGGCCGGTCATTTATGCTTACAAAAGCAATTCCCAAACCAAAGGAATTAAAAAACCAGCCGCAATTTCAACATTATATTTATTTGATTGAAAAATGGCTTGATAAAAAAATTGACGCTGATGAAAATATCCGTCTCACAATTCCTCCGAAAACTGAAGAAAAAATCTCACCGATAATCTCCGGTAAGAAAATCATCGGTTTGAATCCCGGCTCAACTTACGGCTCGGCTAAAAGATGGCTGCCGGAAAGGTATGCCGAACTTGCTGTAAGACTTGAAAAGGAAAAAGGAGTTGAGATAATAATTTTTGGCGGACCCGGTGATGAAAAAGTTTGCAATAAAGTTTTTGAAAAAATTATCCAAAAAAATTCGTCAACAGGTCAGTGCTGTAAAAATCTCGCCGGCAAAACTTCTATAATTGAACTGTCGGCTTTACTTAAAAAATGCGCCTGCCTCGTTACAAACGACACAGGCGCAATGCATATATCAGCCGCGGTCGCAACGCCTGTTGTGGCAATTTACGGGCCTACCGACTGGTCGAGCACCCCTCCTCTCGGCACCGGACACAAATTAATCAAAACAAAAGTTGACTGTGCTCCGTGCTTTAAAAGAACGTGTTACGGAAACCATTGCTGCATGAAAACAATTTCCGTTGATGAAGTTTATAACGTAATTGCGGAATTGATTTAATTCGGATTTTTGTAACGCAAAAGATACAACAATTTCAATCAACATTTTTGGTCGACTACTTAATGAAATAATATGCGCTTATCGCACAGTCATCGATATTGCCTTTAGCCGCTGCCGATGGCTGCGGTTTTTATTTGTAACGCAACAGATGCCAAAGTCGCTATTAATATTAATTTAATTTGTGACAAGAGAAACAGGAATTACAGAATTTATAATTCTTTTGTATTAATTTCGTGGTAAAAAAATTACCAATCGGTACCAATCGGTGCCTGACCCCCTAATGGTCAAGTGTAGACTTGACCGCTTGGCGCCTGACCCCCTATTATTTTTACACGGCTATCGGGAGAGCAATTCCTATCGCTAATAAAATAACAACCATTACGACTCCAACTATTATCGAAAGTACCCACGCAAGAATTGTCGCTCCAAGCGCTTTGCCGAAAGTTGTTCTAAAAATCGGCATCATAACAAGCGCGGTAACAAGAAAACTTCCGATTGCGCTGAAAATCTGACCGATTCCCGGTAATGGTGATAAAATCAACGATAAAACCGCAAGTGCGATTCCACCGATAATAATTGTTCCGAATGCCTTCCCCCAGCTGCGATTTCTAATTCCCGCAATGCTCGCGCCCCAAAGTAAAAACATAGCGGAAACAAAAAGCCAAATAAAAATACACAAAACAATGAGTAATATTATTCCAAATGTAATTTGCATATTAGAAAGATTTAAGTGATTAAAGTTTTAAGTTTTTTTGCCCACGGACCACACAGAATTACACGGAAAATTAAACAAACAAGATATTTTTTTTGATAATATAAATTAAGAATTTAAATTCCGTGTCGTTCTGTGTGTTCCGTGTGGGCAGTTGTTCTTACTTATGCTACTTTGCCCGAATTTCCAGCAATTTTTTCATTACATCAAAATAATTTGCTTTAAATTTTGGTGTTCCGAAACCGTCATGCATTTTTTTGTATAACGCGTAAAGTTTATTATAAACTTTTACATTCGCCACTTTAGGTTTGTAAACAATATCCTTTAAATCACACATTGATTTCTGCGCGGAAGATAAATTCTTGTGCGCTCCGCCAACTACCGAGCCGCACATCGCGGAGCCGAGCGCGCAAGTTTGTGATGAACTTGAAATTTTCATCGGGACTTGCAGCACATCGGCATAAATCTGCATAAGCAAAGGATTTTTTTCCGCAAGGCCACCGGCAGTAACAACCGATTTCGCCTTAACTCCGTGTTCGGCCATGCGCTCAATAATTGCTCTTGCGCCGAAAGCGGTTGCTTCGATATAAGCGCGATAAATTTCTTCAACGGTTGTTCCGATAGTCAAGCCGGTAATTTGCCCGGTCAGATTTTGATCTACGAGGACGGTTCGGTTACCGTTATTCCAGTCGAGTGCGAGCAAACCTGACGAGCCGGGCTTCATTTTCAGCCCTTGTTTAATGAGATAGCCGTGAATATTTCCTTTCGCTTTTTTTGCTGTTTTTTCCGGCACAAGCTGATTAACAACCCAGTTGAAAATATCGCCCACAGCTGATTGTCCGGCCTCAAGGCCGTAATGATTCGGCATAATTGACCCTTCAACAATTCCGCACAAGCCGGGAATGAAACCGAGTTTTGTTTTCATTGGGAAGACCATCATATCACAAGTTGACGTGCCGAGAATTTTAACAAGAACTCCCGGCTTTATTCCACTGCCAACAGCGCCGAGATGCGCATCAAACGCGCCAACAGAAATGGCTGTATCTTCTTTAAGTCCGAGCTTTTTCGCCCAAGTTTTGCATAGACCTCCGACTTTTTCATTTGCGGGATAAGCTTCGGAATAAAGTTTATCAATGATTCCGTCGAGTCGTTTATCGATTTTAGAAAAGAATTTTTGAGAAGGCAGACCTTTCCACACTTTTTTATTAAACATCGCTTTATGACCCGCGGCACAAATACTTCTTTTTAAAGTTTTTGGGTTGATGTCTCCGGCAAGCAGCGCGGGAATCCAATCACAATGTTCAACGAAACTTGCGGCAGCGCTGAACACCTTTTTATCCACGCGTGCGAGGCGAAGAATTTTCGCGAAGAACCATTCTGAGGAATAAGTTCCGCCGCAAAATTTTGTGTAATCAGGTTTGCTTTTATGTGCTGCCGCGGTGATTTCTTCAGCTTCTTTTCTGCTCGTATGGTCTTTCCACAGCCATGCCATCGCATTCGGATTGCTTTTAAACTCGTCAAGCAAAGCTAGTGGTGTTCCGTCAGAATTTACGGGCAGCGGCGTGCTTCCTGTAGTATCAACACCAATCCCAACAATTTTATCGGGTGAGAAATTTTTGTTTTTTTTCGCCTGTTTAACAGCCTTTTTAACTGTCGAAATTAAGCCATCAATATAATCCTGCGGGTTTTGACGCGCGAGATGAGGATCATGCTTATCAATTATAATCCCGTCAACTCCGCTTGGGTAATTAAAAACAGAAGAAGCTATTTCTTCTCCCGTTGCAGTATTGACAATTAATGATCGAACAGAATTAGTACCATAATCAATGCCGAGAGCGAAAGTATTATTTTTCATTTTCTTATTTATTTTTTGATTAATCTTATAATTTACAATTAAATTTATGATTCCCGGATGTTACTTTCTTTTCATCTCCATTTGGAAGAATAACAGTTGCCGTGGAATTATGCGGAACAGAAACCTCAAGCGAAAAGTTTCCATTTTCAATTTCCCAAGATGATTTGATTTTGCCGTAAGGGGTTTGTTGTTCAGCATCAACCCAAATCAAATCTTCGACCGGTGAAGGTTTAATGAAGAAATGTTTGTAGCCCGGATTTTCCGGGTCAATTTGTATTCCGGCAAGACATTTATAAAACCAATGGCTAATATCACCAAAAAATATGTGATTCAATGAACCAAGCCCCTGCCACGATTCGTAAAGAGTAGTTGGATTCTTTGACATCCAATATCCCCAACTTGGATACGTTTTTTGATTAGCTATTTTATAAGCAATATCTGCATGACCAAAATCGCTCAGCGCGTGTAGAATAAATTTTACCGTATGGGCTCCGCAAATGGGGTGATAATCCAGTCGCTCGATATCAGAGATTAATTTTTCCATTGCTAACGGAATATTTTCTTCAGAAACAATATTCTGATAAATCGCAGTTGATTGCGCAGCCATTGTTCCGTTAGTATAAATTCCGAGATTTGGAATAAAAAAAGCTTTATTAATGTTATTTTTGATGTTTTCCGCTTCTGATTCATACTTTCCCGCTTCATTATCCTTGCCGATGATTTTTGCTATTTTAGAAACTAATTCCGTAATTTTATAATAATATGATGAAAGCAAAAATCTGTTGGGAACAGCTGAATCTTCAGGAAAGCCCGCCGGAGGAAGCCAATCACCGAGTCCGAAATTAACTATTCCGCCTGTAACACCAAAATCATCGACATCATAGCTCATCTCTTTAGTCTTAACATAATCGATATATTTTTTCATTCCGGCAAAATTATCTTCAAGGATTTTTTTATCGCCACAGTTTAAATACTGATACCAGCAGATTAAAATGTGCGCGCTGTCCCATGCGGGTCCATTCCCCCACTCATAACCCCATCCGGAAGTTGGAACGATTCCCGGCAGCGCACCGTCTTCGCGTTGTTCGTCTGTAATATCATTCATCCATTTAGCGTAAGCGGCAGCGGGATTAAAATTTCGATAACCGAGTTCGGCGGAAAGATGCGCGTCAGCCATCCAGCCGTTTTTTTCTCTTTGCGGGCAATCGGTTGGAATATGATGGAAATTACTTCTATATGATCTAACAGTACAATCCTGAATTTTGTTTAAAAGTTCATTTGAACATTTGAAAGAGCCTGTTTTCTCAAAGACGGTATGAAGAAAACAGCCTTGAATGTCGGTGAGTCCCGGTTTATATGACAATCCTTCAATTTGAATATATTGGAAGCCATGATAATTAAATCTTGGTTCAAAGGTTTCTATTCCATCGCCTTTTAAAATATAAGTATCGGTTTGGAATTTTTCAGGGAATTCGAGATGAACTTTTAAAGAGTCTTGTTCGGCACTTCCATCTTTTCTTAATCTTTCGCAATATTTAAATGTAATTTTAGAACCTTTAGAACCATTAAGTTTAAAATTTGCCCATCCGGCAAAATTAACACCCATATCCGCGACAAAAATTCCCGGCTTTGGCTCTGTAATCTTTTTTGCCGGAAAAGTTTCTGTGATTTTTATAGGCTGAAAAGAATGGCAGCGCAATTGCCCTTTCGGAGGAATAGCGCGAATTGCCGGCTGCCAATTACTGTCATTATAGCTTGGAGAAGCCCACCCCTTCTTTTCAAGCCGCGCGTCATAAATTTCACCCATATACATTCCGTTAAAAATGATTGGACTGACAGACGTTTTCCACGATGTATTGGAAGTGATAATTTTTTCTGAGCCATCAGAATATTTCACTGAAATTTTTATCAATAAAGCCGGGCAATTTCGCCATGGAGCTGTCGTCGCGTCCCATGAATTTTTATCGAATTGGTTATAAAAACCGTTGCCAAGAATTACACCAACAGCATTTTTATCAGATAAATATTCTTTGATATCATAAACAGAGTAAAGAACCCGTTTGTCATAGCGTGTGGTTCCCGGGTCAAGCAATCTATTGCCAACTTTTTCCCCGTTAAGATAAAGTTCATAAAAACCGAGGCCTGAAACATATGCACGTGCTGAAACAATTTCTTTTTCGAGTGAAAACTCTTTACGCAACAGTGGCGCTTTTTCATTTTCCTTATCTGATATGTCGATAAGTCGGCCAATCCATTCGGCTTGATTCCAATCTTTTTCATTTAAGAGTCCCATTTCAAAAAAAGCGGGTTTGCTGAAATTTGTTGCTTCGCCTGAATCATCCCAGATTTTTACTGCCCAGTAAATTCTTTGGGCGGTTTTTAGAACGGGCCCCGAATATTTTATAAGATTAGATTGATTGGATTTAATTTTCCCGCTATCCCAAAAACTACCGTTTCCATTTAAAATGTCATTTTCATTTTCCGCAGTGATAATTTGATAAGCAGATTGAATTATGTTAGAAACATCTCCGGCAATTTGCCAACTCAGGCGGGGAGATAATATATCTATCACAGGATTTTTTAAAAATTCACAAGTTAAGTGAATTAGCTTAATAGGTTGATTCATTTTGTTAGTTATAGTTTTATTGGTTGTTCATTTTATTTTATTTTTTTTCTAATAGCACGAATTTTATTATATTCTGTTTTTTCAAAATATTTTTTGTAATAATTTAAGACAGTTATTTTTCCATTTCCACAGACACGCTTTTTTTATATTGTAATGGAATTTCATTTTCAAAGGTTCTTGTTTTTATAATTTCTCCTTCCTTATTTTTATAACTCGCTTTCCATTTCCCGTGTGGCAAAAAAACTAATGTATCTGTTTCAGGACCTTTTGCTTTTATTTTAATACGTCTTGAATTGGCAGCTATGTCAAGCACTTGATCATGAAACCTAATATTAGAAATTCTTAGAACCGGCCAGTCTTTCGGAAGCAGAGGAGATAATTTGAAACCGTCAGTCAAGGGTTCGAATCCTAAAAATCCGTAAATCATAACCTGAGGCACAAGCACACTCTCAAAAAATTCGTGATCAAGACCAAGACCTCCAGCGGTACCGCCTCCCTGTAAAGTTCCGCGTTCAGGATGGCCTTCATAATACTTACGATATCCTCCTTCCGCCTGGACTTCATCGAACCATTTGATAATTTCTTTTAGTCGTTTCCAGGCATTATCCGGACCATAAACTTTTATGCGCGCCATAAGGTCGTGAAAAGAGAATCCTA
>Ga0164318_10004147_pt1 | contig 13853 bp, 14 predicted proteins | sample GuaBasSedimGuay9_FD_113734 | JGI IMG/M metagenome (GOLD analysis project Ga0164318, IMG submission 113734) | Subseafloor sediment microbial communities from Guaymas Basin, Gulf of California, Mexico - Guay9, Core 4571-4, 0-3 cm | ecosystem: Environmental > Aquatic > Marine > Hydrothermal vents...
GACACAGGTCAACAAAAACAAAAAGCGGGAAAAATAAGGCTAACTCAGCCTGCAGAAGACAAATTATCATGCTTCCGTAGGGCACTTTTCAACACCTTTATGTATGCATCTGATTATCCAGAGATTTCACCGAAAAGGTGGCTGGATGAATTTACCTCCTGTCCCTACAAACCAGAAGTGGTTGAAAAGGTTCTATATAAGAACGCCCATAGGCTTTTAAAATTAAATTTATGAGCCAGAAAAACAGTGGAAAGTAATAAGGCATATGGTGGAGCCTATGCAGCCATGAATTCCAGAGAATTGGGCGCCGATATGGTCTTTGCCTGACCTTCCAGTGAGATTGCCGTCATGGGCGCAGATAGTGCTGTCAGGATATTATACAGGAAAGAGATAGAGTCAGCTGAGGATAAGGATTTGGTTATGAAAAAAAGAGTGGAAGAATTCCGAGATAAGTTTGTCAACCCTTACTATGCCTCCTCCAGGCAACAGATTGACATTGTAATCAGGCCCCAAGAAAAAAGGCCCCAACTGATAAGGGCCTTAGATAATCTGAAGAATAAAAAAAGTGTAAGCATCGCCAAAAAACATGGGAATATCCCCCTATAGTAAAAGAATAAATCGGAACAAATAGCACATTAAAAAAATTTGTATCGAATGGAATTTTTTTCTTGACAAGCAAGTTTTTTTTAGAATAGAATCTAACAAACGTTTGTTAGGTAATTTTCCTCTTTGCTTTGAAATAGTGATCAAAATCTAACGATGATATCAGACAAAAGAAATAAGCCTCGATTTCAAGCCATTTTGGAGGCGGCGGCAGGGATTTTCAGAAAAAAGGGATACCATCATGCAAACATCTCCGATATCGCTAAGGAAATCGGTTTGCAGAAGGGAAGCCTGTATCACTATATAGATAGCAAACAGGATCTCCTATATGAAATAGTAATGTCTGCTGTTAGTACCTACATAAAATCACTTAAAGAGATTTTAACCTCTAATAAAGAAGCTGATATTTTATTAAAAGAGGCCATTATTGCCCATATGTATCCAATGGATATTGAATTTGACCGGATCTATACCTTCATTAATGAATTAAAAACCTTGCCCGAGGAATCAAGAAAAGACGCCGAAATTGAGATTGATAATTATGAAGGACTCTGGCTAAGTATTTTCGAGCAAGGGAAAAAAAGTGGCATATTCAGGGCCGATCTTGATAGTAAAATGACAATGCTCTCTATATTCGGGATGTGTAACTGGACCGTCAGATGGTACAGCCCTGAAGGGAAGTACAGCACCACTGAGCTCGCAGAGATATACGCAAGAAATATCTTAGAGGGGATCAAGGCTTGAACTGATTGATATCTAAGATAAGACACAGCAATGCAAGAACCGTTTGGTCTCTCATGTAATCTACCAAGCGTTTGGTAGTTATTCGGTCTAACCTTCTTGCCTTTGAGTATCCCGGAAAAATGGGGCCGATTTCAAACAACATTCCTGCAAGCTGATTTCGGGGGTAAAGACGTGAAAGACAGGACCCATAAGGAGGGGGAGGCATTGCTCAGGCTTGAGGATATATTCCTCTCATTTGGAGGCGTCACTGCCCTTGATGATGTCTCTATGGCGTTCGGGAAAGAAGGGATATTTGCCATCATCGGGCCCAATGGCGCAGGAAAGACGTGCATATTTAATGTGATAAACGGGTTTTATCGGCCTCAAAAAGGGAAAGTCTATTTTGATGGTCAAAATATCACAAGACTTTCTTCGGCATAGATAGCTCGATTTGGTATAGCCAGAACCTTCCAGAACATCGAATTGTATACAGGTCTTAGCACTGTAGCAAATCTGATGGCAGCGAGGCATACTCTTTTTAGAGACACCGTTTTAGAAGGCGCCATCTATTTTGGTCGAACACTGGGAGAAGAAGTAAAACATAGAAAGGTCGTTGAAGAGATAATTGATTTTCTGGAAATGGAAAACATTCGACATGATGAGGTAGGCCTTTTAGGCTTGTCTGCTGTTTGTGAGAAGAAGAGCTACAAGGATATCAAGCACTATAAACGAAGGAAGAGATGGCTGGGTTAAGTCTTCCTCCTGGTTTGAATTGCCGGTATTGTCCTGCAGAGAGCTAAGGGTATCCTAGGTCATCCGGAAAGGACCAACCGATCTGATTGCCTAAGAGTCCCCTGTGATAGCGGAGGGGGCAAAATGATTCCGCCTTTGTGTACAGACTGCTTGTTAGGACTGTTTATAGGGATTAAGTTGCATCACGCGGGTTTATGACCTAATGCTCTACGAATCTGCTTCCGCAGCACGCTCTTGGAAATTATCAAAGGGAAAAGTGCCCTTGATGGGTGACTTTTAATCTGAATACAATTAATAAATAATGAGGAGGCTTTTGATGGGAGAAGAGAAGTCGATAACTACAACTGGATATGAATCTGCAATAACTGATGTGGGATTTCATAAGATAAATGTTCGAGGGTATCCACTCGCGGATATTATTCGAAAACTAACTTTCACAGAAACGGTTTTCCTGACAATCAGGGGAGAACTCCCCACAGAAAAGCAAAGAAGGGTGATGGACGCGGTCCTTTGCGGCATCGTGGATCATGGATTGTTTGCCCCCACCAGTCTGGCTACAAGGGTGGTGGCCTCTGCTGCCCCTGATAGCATTATGCCTGGTATTGCGGCAGGAATGCTCACGGTCGGCGCTGTGACGGTCTCGCCGCAGGATACTGCCGTCATTATAGAAGAAGCGCTAAGGATGGTTAAAGAGGAAGGCCTAAGCAAAAAAGAGGCGGCCACCAAAATCATAGAAGACCATAATGCCAAAAGGAAGAGGATGCCGGGGCTCGGTCATCCCCTCCATCCAAAAGGAGACCCAAGGGCCATTGCACTGAAAGATGTGGCCGTGGAAAATGGTGTGTGGGGAGAAAAGGGGGATATCTACGAAGAGATCCACAAGACATTTGGTGAGATAACCGGCAAAAGATTTCCCATAAATATAGATGGGATGATGGGATGTGTTTTGAGCGAGTTAGGATTCGCACCTAAAGAGATGGCCGGAGTCGCTGCCTTGTCCTTTATGCCGGGCATTATCGCCCATGCGGTTGAGGAGAGTAAAACAATCAAGTTGCGTGTTGCCGAATGCAAATATACGGGGGTACCGGAGAGAAAGTTGCCTAGGGGTTAAAAAGCAATCATTCATTGAATGATATGGTTCAAGCTGTTTTAAAAGCAGAGGAGAACAAGATGAAATATTTCGATGACTTTGAAGTGGGAGAAAAAATAGTAACCAAGGCCAGGTCTATCACTGAGAGTGATATTGTCCTTTTTGCGGCATTTAGCGGTGACTGGCACCAGCTACATACAAACATTGAATTCGCAAAGACCGGGCCGTTCGGTGAGCGGATAGCGCATGGATTCCTTGTCCTCGCTGTGTCTTCCGGGTTAATGCCTCTCGAAGAGATGGCCGTTCTGGCCTTTTACGGAATGGATGATGTGCGGTTTCTGACCCCGACCAAAATAGGGGATACAATCCATGTGGAAATGGAGGTCTTGGAGAAAAAAGAAAAGAATGAAAAGAGCGGGGTTGTCTCGTTCAAGAGTAGCATAAAGAATCAAAAGGAAGAAGACGTGGCTGTTTTTACTATGCTGATGGCTCTTCACAAGAAATAAAGGCTACAGGACTATGACAGTACTGAAGCATCTCTTTGCACCCATAATGATCGGGCACATGGAGGTAAAAAACAGGTTTGTCATGCCCCCAATGGGAATCAATTTCGGTGTTGATGAAGAGGGGTACGTCACTGACCAGCTCAAGGAATATTTCGTAGCAAGGGCTAAGGGCGGGACAGGAATGCTGATTGTAGGGGGAGCTGCTGTTCACCCTACAGGGCTGGATCTTCCCAAGCTGCCGCGAATCTGGGCTGACGAACATATTCCGGCATTTAGAGAGATGACCGGCGCAGTTCATCAGTATGACGCAAAATTCGGGATACAGCTCCTTCACGGAGGGAGGCAGTGCTATCACGGAAAAGGGGTTGCTCCCTCTCCCCTCCCGGCCCAGGGAGTGGTCAAGGGGACGCCCCGTGAACTGACGATACCCGAGATTGGAGAAATAATAAAGGCCTTTGGAGACTCGGCCCGAAGAAGCGAGGAGTCGGGGTTTGATTTCGTAGAAATTCACGCGGCTCACGGTTATCTGGTGACGGAGTTCTTAGCCTTGAATTCCAATAAAAGAGAGGACGCGTATGGCGGTTCTTTTGAAAACAGGATCCGATTCCTCCTGGAGATCTTCAGAGATATCAAGAAAAAAACGAGCCCTGATTTTCCAATAGGGGTCAGGATAAACGGTGATGACTACATCAAAGATGGGTGGGTCATTGAAGATGCAAAAAGGATTGCTCCCATTCTTGAGAAGGAGGGCGCTGCATACCTCCATATTACAGCAGGCATTTATGGATCTTACCCGCCAGGCATAACCATTCCATCCATGTATGCCAAGCAGGGGGTCTTTATTCACCTGGCCGAAGAGATCAAAAAGGTGGTGTCGATCCCTGTAATAGGCGTGGGGAGAATAAAGAATCCCGAACATGCAGATCGCATTATCAAAGAAGGGAGGGCCGACATGGTCTCCATGGGTCGGGCCCACTTGGCGGACCCTGAACTGGCCAATAAAGCCAGGTCGGGGAATCTCGCCGATATCAGACCCTGCCTCGGCTGCTGTTTGGGTTGCGTGGACAACGTCTTTCAATTGGAAGCCGCTACCTGTGTGATGAATCCCGAAGTAAACAGGGAATATCTGTTCAAGGGCCAAAAAAAGGTCAGCGCCCCAAAGAAGATATTGGTGGTTGGCGCGGGCCCCTCTGGTCTGGCAGTATCGAGAATGGCAGCTATTCGCGGTCACAAAGTTATAGTATGTGAGGAGAAGGGTTTTATCGGGGGTATGATAAGATTAGCTTCAGTGCCTCCCGGGCGCTCTGAACTAATGGATCTTGTTAAATACTATCAGAGAGAGTTAAACAAACTTAATGTTGAGATCAGGCTGAATGTCAATCTGGATGAAAAACTGATAGATTCAATCAATCCAGACGCTGTTGTGCTGTCTACCGGGAGTCTTCCAGAAATTCCTCAGTTAGAAGGCCTTTTTGATACTGAAATGGATGTCCATACAGTGCTGGATGTCCTGGAGAGAGATTCAATCCTGGGTGATAAAGTTATTGTTCTTGGGGGGAATCAGCCCGGACTTGAGGTGGCCGATTATCTTTCTGAAAACGGCAGGGAGGTTGTGGTTCTGAATCGAGATAGGCACTATGCAACAGAAATGGCAGGAAATGATAGGACATACTTGAGGGAAAGGTTGAAACGAGTTAACGTACGACTTTATAAGAATGTTTCGATTAAACAATTTTTACCGACAGGCGCTATTTTTAGTTGCAAAGACAACGAGGTGAAAATTGAAGGTTTTGGAGATATAGTCATTTCTGAGGGCATGAGGTCTATTAGGAAAATAGTGGATCTATTCAAAGACAGAGAAGTTGAAACCCATCTAATAGGAGATGCCAAAAGCCCTCGTACCCTCCTGGATTCTCAGAGCGAAGCCGATGAGCTCGGGCGTTCTATTTGAGGCAACAATTATCAAAGCCGCTTATAAATCTACTTTTTAAGGAGAAATGTCGCTAATGAGGATGTAGAGCAATGCCAACGGCAGAGCAATATTACACAGAAATAGCTAAGCTGAGAAATAACGTATATGTAGCTGGTAAGAAGGTAGATCGTCACGATCACATGTTTGAGAAGTCCATGAGTGTTATAAGACGTACCTTTAATGCTGTAGATGATCCTGAGCTGCAGCCACTTGTTGTTGCACAGTCCGAGGTTGATGGGAGTGAGATCAATCGCTTTACTAATACACACGGGAGTATCCAGGATCTGTTGAATGAGCAGGAAATGACAAGGAAATTGTGTTGGAAAAGTGGTAACTGTATTCAGAGATGTATCGGCACGGACGCCCTCACTGCTGTTGGGGTTGTATCGAGAAAGATAGATGAGGCAAAAGTGACAGAATATCATAAAAACTTTCTGAAGTTCCTTAAGCATTTTCTGGAAAATGACCCGGTTGGCAATGCCGGCCAGACAGATATCAAAGTGAATGGCAGCAAGCGGTCCCATGAGCAGAAAGATCCTTCTCCCTATCTTCGGATGGTTGAGAAGAGGTCTGATGGAATAGCAGTAAGGGGCGCAAAGGCGCACAATACTACAGGGCCCTATGCTGAAAAAATCAAAGTTCTACCCAGGCGGGCGCTCATCAATGAAGAGGGGATTATTGGTCGGTCACCTTCGCCAGTCCAGGGGACACGGAATGGATAAAACTTGTGTGCAGGGTAAGCTCAATGGGTAATCGCTAGCATCTGAAAGCCCTGGAAGTGAATTTGGCATGTCCGACTCTATAGGGTTTTTGATGATCTCTTTATTTCATAGGGGGCGAGATGGTTTTTGAAAAAGTAGACCGTGCTGAATATACGCAGGATCAATGTATTATGGCCGATTTTGTAAGCAAGTTAGCAATGCATTATGGTCGGGATTACTGGCTTGCCAAGGCCGAGAAAAAGGAATTTCCACAGGAGATGTGGGATGAGATCGCTGATAATGGGTATTTTGGACTTGTGATTCCTGAGGAATATGGCGGCTCTGGCCTCTCCTTCAGTGATATGAGGGTGTTCCTGGAAGAGCTTGCGAAAACAGGCCTGTTTACTCTTCATTTTGTAAGCTTTTTCATGGATACCATTATGCTCCTTCATGGAAGCGAAGACCTGAAAAAAGAATACCTCCCGCAAATGGCCGGAGGCACATATTTCAGCTTTGCGCTGACCGAGCCTGATGCGGGAACAAACTCCTTGAGGATCAGGACAATTGCTGAAAGGGATGGAGATTTTTACCGGATTAATGGCCAAAAGCTCTTTATTACAGGGGCAGACGAATCAACATATATGCTTCTTGTGGCCCGTACAATTCCTTACAGCGAAGATAGCATAGAGACACGAAAGCACGGGATCAGTCTGTTCGTCCTCGATTCCCACGCTGAAGGTATCTCTATGCAGGCGCAGGACGTAGATATAGTCACGCCTGACAGGCAATATACAGTATTTTTTGATGACGTGAAGGTGCCGGCAAAAAATCTGATCGGGGAAGAAAGCAGGGGTTTTTCATACCTGCTCTCAGGCCTCAACCTTGAGAGAATCATTACCTCATGCTATTCTTTAGGCATGGGAAAATATGTCCTTGAAAGGGCAACGAATTATTCGCGTGAAAGGAATATCTTCGGCGATCCCATCGGAAAGTACCAAGGGGTACAGCATCCCCTGAGCCGCGCCTTTATTGAGCTTCAATTGGCCAGTCTCGCCAACCGGAAGGCATCCCAGGCCCTGGATTGCGGCGAAAACTCCGGCATAACGGGGATGTATGCCAATATGGCAAAACTTGTCTCAAGTGAAGCGGCCTTTCATGCGTGTGATGCCGCCATACAGGCACACGGTGGCTATGGCCTTACCAGGGAATATGACGTAATTAATTTTTCCAATGCAATACGTGCCCTTCGGATTGCCCCTGTCAACAATGAAATAATTCTCAACTATATTGGGGAACATTTCCTGGGTCTACCAAGAAGTTATTGACATAAAGCTTATGTTATCAATTGCAGTTGGGCGAGGAAATAGGAATGATAAATGAACTGTTCGGTTTAGAGGGGAAGTCAGCCCTTGTGGTTGGAGCCAGCAAGGGTCTGGGGAAGACCATGGCCCTTTCCCTTGCCGGTGCCGGTGCAGATGTTGCTGTTGTAAGCAGATCACAGAAGCTGATTGAAGAGGTCAGGGATGAAATTATTGCCTCGGGCAGGAAGGCCGTTGCCGTAAAAGCTGACATAAATAGAGAAGACGATATCATCGGTATGGCAGGCCAGGTGATTGATTATTTCGGGAAGATAGACATCCTCGTAAACAATGCCGGAATCTATATCCCTGCCATGGCTCTTAATATGACTGCCGAGGATTGGGACAAAACTCTCAACATCAATCTGAAAGGCTTTTTTTTGAGTTGCAAGACAGTTGGAAGACATATGGTTGATCAAAAGAAAGGAAAGATTATCAATATAGCATCTGTTCTTGGCAAGCGAGCCGCTCAGGCTTCATCGGCCTATTCAGCTTCAAAAGCAGCCATAATTCAGCTTACCCGATCACTCGCATTGGAATTTGCACCTTACAATATCAATGTTAATGCGATGGGTCCTGGGTGGTTTGAAACAGAATTGGTTAAAGATGAGCTGAGTAATCCGAAGACAAGAAAATTTTTTCTTTCTAAGACCCCGCTTAGAAGATTCGGTGTGCCTGAGGACTTAGCGGGAGCTGTGGTCTTTCTCGCATCAAAGGCCTCTGATTTCATGACAGGAGAAACCATCTTTATAGATGGCGGGTTTTCTATATGGTAGGAGATGTCACTTTGTAGGTAATTTGCTTATTAGCTTTGAGAACGATTTTTCAGATTGTTATAGAATTTATTGGGAAATTATGGGTACTAAGTGAAACATATTATTGACTTCAATTTTTCAGCCGATTTATTTTTAAATTTGAAAGGATTAAACAATGGGAAATCTATTAGTAGATGAGAGAGATCAGTTATTTATTTTGCATGAGATGCTCGGAATCGAAAAATTGTGCGATTCTCCCTTATTTGCTGAACACTCAACGGAATTATTTGATATGGTTCTGAAGGAGGCACATAAATTTGCCGCTTCAGAACTGATGCCCACAAATTCAATAGCTGACCAGGAAGGCGCTATTTATGATTCGGATACACACTCGGTCAAGGTTCCAGAATGTTATCATCATGCCTACAAGCTCTTTCTAGAAGGCAGTTGGATTGCCATGTGTGATAGCCCGGAGGTAGGCGGGCAGGGTTTTCCTCTCACCTTAGGAAGCGCTGTTTCTGAGATATTTTATGCAGGGTCTTTCTGTCTTTATGGGGCAGTGGAATTGACTCACGGAGTCGCAAAGTTAATTGAGGTGTTCGGAACGGAGGAGCAAAAAGAGAAGTTCATGAGAAAGCTATATGCTGCTGAATGGATGGGTACAATGGATCTAACAGAATCCGATGCAGGAAGTGACTTAGGCGCCATAAAGACAAAGGCAGTAAAAAACGCGGGTGGCAGCTATTTAATCTCTGGGACAAAAATCTTTAATTCAGCTGGTGAGCATGATCTCACCGAAAACATCATTCATATGATCCTTGCCAGGGTTGAGGGGGACCCACCAGGGACAAGGGGATTGTCAGTATTTATTGTTCCTAAATTTTTGGTAAACGATGATGGAAGCCTTGGTGAAAGGAATGACATAATCTGCAGTGGTACCGAGCATAAAATGGGAATCCATGCACTTAGCACTGCTACCCTGAATTTTGGTGATAACGGCAAATGCATTGGCTATTTGCTCGGCGAACAGGGAAAAGGTATGAGAACGATGTTTCATATGATGAATGAACAGCGGTTGTTAGTAGGGCTTGAAGCATTATCTCAGTCATCCAGTGCGTTCCTGAATGCAGTTGACTATACAAAAAATCGTATCCAGGGTAAATCTGTTCATAAGCAGTCGGATTCATCTGTTCCAATAATTCAACATCCAGATGTAAAAAGGATGTTATTATGGATGAAGGTTTATGTGGAGGGTTGTAGGGCAGTGACATACTTTACCAGTTATTGTATTGATCAGACACATGTTACGGAAGGTGAGGAAAAGAGTAGATGGCAGGGCCTTGTGGATTTGTTGATACCTGTGGTGAAGGCCTATAATAGCGACAGATCATGGGAGGTGACAGGAACTGCAATACAATGTGCTGGCGGCTATGGCTATTGCTCTGATTACCCATTTGAACGATTCGCACGGGATTGCAAAATTACTTCTATTTTTGAAGGCACAAACGGAATCCAAGCCATCGATTTGGTCTTTAGAAAACTCATTAGAAATAAGCTTGTGGATTTTGAGAGGCTCATTTCTGAAATTGATAAGACCATTGCAGAAGCCAAAAAAATTGATGCTATTAGATCTTATGCGGATACGGTTGAAAAGGCCAGGGAAGGCCTTGTGGAAATTGTGGATAATCTGATGGCCATAATGGATAATGGAGGGGAAATTGACTTATATGCTAAGGCCACTCCTTTTCTGGAGGTTATGGGCGATGTGGTTTTGGCATGGATGCATTTATGGCAATTGAGCACCTCTTATCCTAAGCTGATGGATCTTATTGGTAATGCTGAAGAAGAGGAGATGGTAAGAATATTAGATGAAAACAAGGAAGCTGCCTTCTACCACGGAAAAGTCTTGGGTGCCCAATTCTATATCGGTTCAATTCTCAAAAGAACCTTTGGCAAATTTGAACAATTAAGATCAGAAGTAGACTCTGTAGTTAAAATTCATGAAAAATCGTTCACATCTTGAATTTTCTGTTATTTGATTCTTTAAGGATTTCCTGTTTGGGTTAAGAATAAAATTCCGAAATTTTCTAATGCTTAAATGCAGATTGAGTCAATAACTCATGGATGATATTTTACATAGACTACAGATTTTACTGATAGGGGGTAAGTCATGGCTTATCGATATATTATTTATGAAAAAATGCAGGGATTGGGTAAGGTTAGAATTAACCGGCCAGAAAAGCTAAACGCATTAAATCCTGACGTTTATGAAGAACTTGAAAGTGTCTTTATTGATTGTGAGAAAGAACCGGAAATAAAAGTAATCTTGATTATAGGCGATGAAAAAGCCTTTGCAGCAGGAGCGGATATAGATGCCATGTCAAAAGGTGATGTAATATTAGCCTATCAACTGACCAATCAATCCCAAAGAGTTCAGGAACGGCTGGCGGATATGCCCAAGCCAACAATTGCAGCGATTTCGGGGTATGCGCTTGGAGGTGGTCTCGAGCTTGCCCTTTGTTGTGATTTCAGGATCGGTGCAGATAATGTCCTCTTAGGTGTTCCTGAAATCAATTTGGGCATTATTCCTGGTGGAGGAGGCACTCAACGCCTGCCCAGATTGATTGGTCTAAGCCGAGCGGCAGAGCTGATTTTTCTTGGAGAACCTATAAAGGCCGAGCAAGCTGAAAAATGGGGTCTGCTCAATAGGGTAGTGCCTCTGAATGAATTAGAGTTGGAATCTAAAAAATTAGCCCAAAAGCTTATGAAAAAGTCTCCTGTCGCCCTTAGAGCAGCCAAGAATGCTATGCATACTGGATTGAATGTAGGCTTGAAAGAGGGCCTGAAAATCGAGCAGGATATCTTCTGTATGCTTTTTGGAACCTCAGATCAAAAGGAGGGTATGGCTGCGTTTCTGGAAAAACGCAAACCAACTTTTACCGGAAGGTAAAATTTTTGTAGGTTAACTCTCTTAGAGTTATCTATTAAGTCTAAAGAATATTTGTATTCAACTCATTAAAAAAGGAGCTAAAGATGGAGATTAATAAAATTGGCATTTTGGGGGCTGGAATCATGGGAAGCGGCATTGCTCAGGTTGCCTCCATGTCAGGTTTTCAGGTTGTGGTCAGGGACTTAAGTGATGAATTCTTAAATAAGGGTCGTTCCAACGAAGAAGACAGCATCCAACGAATGGTTAAAAAAGACAAGATTAATGGGGACCAAGCTAAAAAGATTATGGGCAACATCAAATGGACAACAGAGATATCAGAACTTTCCATTGTTGAAGTGCTTATTGAAGCGGTACCAGAGGATGTAGAACTCAAGAAAGGTGTATGTATCAGACCATGGAAAAAATATTGGATAAGGATGCTATTATTGCCTCAAACACCTCTTCAATAAGCATCTCCCTGTTGGGATCGGCTATTTCAAACTCAGATCGATTCATCGGCATGCACTGGTTTAATCCGCCGGTTATTATGAAGCTGGTGGAGATAGTTAAGGGTGTCCAGACCTCTGAAGAGACGGTCAATACGGCCATTGATTTATGTAAAAGGATGGGCAAAGAGACTATTGTTTGCCGCGATTCACAGGGTTTTGTAACTACCAGATTGTTGGTTGCTTTTAGGTTAGAATGTTACAGGGTTTATGAAGAAGGGATTGCCAGCAAAGAAGATATTGACAAGGCATGCCGCCTGGCCTTTGGTCATCCGATGGGCCAATTTGAATTAGCTGATTTTTCAGGTCTGGATATAGAGGTTGATATTGCAAAAGGCCTGACAGAGGTCTTCGGTGACAGGTTTAGGCCATCTCAGCACTTACTGAATCTAGTAAGGGCTGGCAGAATAGGACGAAAATCAGGGCATGGCTGGTATGATTATGAATAGATGGACAACGACATGTTCATTGGGGAAAAATCTTTGTTTAGAAAGAAGGAGGCAATAAAATGGTTGGTATCACATCATATGGTGCATATATACCTAAATACCGATTAGGTCGTGCAGATATTTCTACAAGTTGGGGGGGGCCGGCTTTACATGGTGAAAAGGCGGTAGCTAATTTTGACGAGGATAGCATAACCATGGCCGTAGCAGCTGCCAGGGACTGTATGAATGGTATAGATCCCAAAACGATTAATGCATTATACTTTGCCTCAACAAGTTCACCTTACAAGGAAAAACAGGCAGCAGCCACCATAGGGGCAGTTTTGGATATGAAATCGGAGATATTCAGCGTAGATATTTCTCAATCATTACGGGCTGGGACTAACGCCATAGCAGCCGCACTGGACTCTATTCAAAGTAATTCAGCTAAGAATGCCTTGGTGTGCGCGGCAGATATTCGTTTGGGTTTGCCTAACGGACCAAGAGAACTTGCCTATGGTGATGGGGCAGCGGCCTTCACATTGGGTAGTGAGAATTTGATAGCTACTATAGATGCCAAATATAGCATTAGTGATGAAATTATCGATGTATGGAGATCGGATAAGGATATCTATGTCCGTTCCTGGGAAGATCGATTTACAAAAGATAAAGGATACAACAAGATTGTCTTTGAGGCTGTTTCTGGGGCCTTAAAAAAATATAAGCTGAAACCTAAAGACTTCTCCAAGGCCGTTTTCTATAGCCCTGATGGTAGGGCTGTTGGTTCAGTGGCCAGGAAATTAGGGTTTGATATTAAAAGCCAGGTTCAAGATATCATGTATGATACTGTAGGAAACACAGGCGCTGCTTATGCACCAATGCTATTAGTAGCAGCACTGGAAGAGGCAAAACCAGGAGACAGATTACTCGTAGCCAGTTATGGTGACGGTTGTGATGTCTTTATCCTGACTGTCACTCCAGAGATAGAAAATATTCAAGCCAAGAATAAGAGGGGAATAAAATGCCATCTAAAATCAAAAAAAGTACTTAACAGTTATCAGAAGTATCTGCGATGGCGGGATATTATTTCTGTTGAGCCAGCTCCCAGACCTCCCCTTCAGGTGCCCTCAGCAGTATCCTTATGGAGGGACCGTAAAGGTGGTTTGGCGCTTTATGGCAGCAAGTGTAAGAATTGCGGAATGCCGCAATATCCGGCACAAAGAATATGTATAAAATGTCAGGCTAAGGATGAATTTGAGGATTATTGTTTTGCGAATAGGAAGGCTACACTTTTTACCTTCTCGCATGACAATTTAGCCCCTGCTATTGACCCACCGGTTACTTTGAGTGTTGTTAACTTTGAGGGTGGCGGTAGAATTACTTGCGACATGACCGACAGAGAAATTGAGGAGGTTAAGGTAGGCATGCCTGTAGAGATGACTTTCAGAAAGATACGCTATGCTGGAGGTATTTATGACTATTGGTGGAAATGCATGCCTATAAGGGAATAAAAGGAGGGAATATAAATGGAA
>Ga0164318_10004148_pt1 | contig 13852 bp, 13 predicted proteins | sample GuaBasSedimGuay9_FD_113734 | JGI IMG/M metagenome (GOLD analysis project Ga0164318, IMG submission 113734) | Subseafloor sediment microbial communities from Guaymas Basin, Gulf of California, Mexico - Guay9, Core 4571-4, 0-3 cm | ecosystem: Environmental > Aquatic > Marine > Hydrothermal vents...
GTACTATGGCAAAGCATAAACCGTTTAGTTTCGATAAGTTTATAAGCGCTGTGAAGGATAATTTGTTAAAGAAGTTTCTCAAGGGAAAAGGTGTGACAGTTGCAGAGGGAAAGGATCTTACTCCGTCATATGTTTCAAAGCAGTTGGATGCCCTCAAGGATAATCATGCGAAGCTTGATATTCTTGAAGACATGCATTCGATTAATGATATCGCTGATCATACAATGGAAGCGCTTATTCAGGTTGTCAATAAACACGAGATTAAGTGTGAAGAAGATGAAACGCCGGAATCAACAGCAATGCGCGTTTGCTTATTTCAGCGGCTGGAGTTTGAGATTATCCATGATCAGTTTCTTATGGAGCTGTATGCGGAGAATTTGAATCACTTTTCTTTTGAGAATTGTGGAGCTGCTTTTGATCTTGAGAAGATTGGGCATTTCAAGCAGCGTGTTGAGCAATATTACAAAGATTGTGGCAAGAGTGAGAATTGTGTGATACGTGAAAGAGCGGATGAGGATAAGCATTGCTTTTTTATTGCGCGCGGTGATTATATGAAAACGCAGCCGATTTTTAAAGATAAGCAATTAAAATATACTTCATTCCGTCCGGGGAAAGAGGATATGCTCTTGTTTGATAAAGTAAAATCGGTTTTGAGTATCAAGGGAAGCAGAGAAGATCCCCGCTCGTATATTGATTTGTTTGGCACAACGATATTGGGGTTGAAAGAGATTCCGCAGGAGACATATGAAAAAACTTTGGTAGTGGTGAATCCTGTCCGTGAGCAGTTGTTTTATGGCGGGAATAAAGATATTGCAACGGTGAAACTGGTGCAGGTGTCATTACGTCAAATATCAAATCCGCGGGTTAAGATGATGCTCAAATCCGATGATGTTTTTCAAACGCTTGATGAGATGGAACTGTCACTGAATGATTTTGATTTGATGTCAGCGAAACTTAAATTCTTTTTTTATGAGAACAGGCGTCCTGTAACAGTTGAGCTTAAACCGCCGGGAAATACAAAGATCAAGAAACGCCGTGAAAAGGAAATGATCGAAAACTATCTGAGGGAGAGAAATGTCCTGCTTGTGTGATGTGTCAATAAACAATGAACTGGTTGCGTATATTCTTGAACGGATTGAAAAGAACCCGAATGGGATGTATTCAGAAGCAGAGCTTCGCAAAGTATCGAAAGAAGGTTTTGAAGCATTATGTTCATGCAATTTGTTGGTTTTTAAAACGAAGCTCAAAGAATTTGAGCGGTATTATTCCAATCTATTAGGTGATGGTGATACGGATCGCATTATACAGAAAGACGGTGATCAGTATTATGCAGTCGCGGTTGGCACTGACAGAATCGCATTAACCGAAGCAGATTTGATTTATTGGAAGTTTGATGTGCTTGTTTTTGCAAAGATAATAAATGAAAAGAACGGATTGTCATCTGACAGTGAAGCAATAAGCAAACGTGTTATTTATATCGGCACAGAGTCAGTAAACAATGCAGCCGTGTATCTGGGCTTATTCTCAAACGATAAAAGCGCAGCTCGTGAGTTGGCATGTTTGGATATTGGTAATCATAATAAAGCAGTACTTTTATGTCCGACGTTTAACATTGCACAAAAAACAATCAGCGATTTAAAGTTTAACGCAAAAGCAATAGTGTTTGCGGATGCGTTTGGTGATGATTGGAAGTTGCAGCTTGGTGTGCAGCGTAAGAAGAAAGCTTCAACGAAGCAAGCATACAAAACTGACTGCGCACTAACGTTTATTGATTTCACAGGCGAGCTTATGAGGTATCCAGTGCAGATAGATCAACGTGCTCAAATTGATATACCTTATTCAAAATATGCACTGTTGCTGTTGCTTGCAATTAAGCTTAAAGAGGGGCAAGGTGGATGGGTGTCAAGGTCTGAAATTGAACAAGAAGGAATTGCCGATGCAGATAATATTAATCATGTTCATAACTTGATATCAGAATTGAGGGCTTGTTTTCGTGGAGAGGTCGCAACGCCAAATGAGTTTATCGAGCTTGTGAGAGGCACAAGTCAGTACCGTATTTCAACAGCCCCGAACGATATCAATGTGCCACACACAAAATGGTTAAAGCAAAAGTATAATGCTTTAATCCTTCAAGTTGAAAGCCAAAGGCAAAGACGCAAGTCTTTATCCCGTAGATAATTAATGATTCTTCCAAAAAAGATGATTGACAAGATTCTAAACTGATGCTATCTTGACATCAGTTAGGAGAAAGCATGAAGTTGTTAACAAAGAATACAGACTATGCAATTCGGGCGCTCATAGAGTTAGCGTTACATGAGGGCGAATATTTATCTGTTCGTGAAATAGCGAAGAATCAAAAAATGCCGTACCAGTTTCTGCGATCAATTACGCAGAAATTGATAAAACACAAATTGGTTGCATCTAAAGAGGGTGTTAAGGGCGGACTTAAGATGGTTGAAGATCCCGCAAAGATTAAAATAGTAGATGTTATACAAGCCTTTCAAGGTGAGATAGAGTTGTCGGATTGCTTGTTTCAGAAACAAATTTGTAGCAATAGAAAGATATGCGTTTTGCGGAAAGAAATTCAAAGGATCGAGGGTTTAGTAACAAAAGAGTTTGGCAAATTAACGATTATGGGACTCATTAAAAAAATGAAAAATGCAAACAAAGGAGGAGTGTAATGGGAATGTTTTGTTATCAATGTCAGGAAACAGTAAAAAATACTGGTTGTACGATGAGAGGTGTTTGTGGCAAAGACGAGCGCGCATCTGATTTAATGGATCTCTTGATTTATGTTTTGCAAGGTCTTTCGCTCTGTGCTGAAAAAGCAGGAGCAGTTGACAAGTCTTATGGTGTATTTACGTGTCAGGCATTGTTTGCAACCATTACGAACGCAAACTTTGATGAAGATAGAATTGTTGCGCTTATAAAAAAAGCGATCACTTTGAGAGATGAATTAAAAGCGAATATCTCTGGCGATGAATTAGGTGACGCAGTGACGTGGACTGCAGATACTAAGGATGATTTTCTTAAAAAATCTGTTGATGTAAGCCCTCTGTCTTATAGCGATAATGAGGATATTCGTTCATTAAAGTCGTTGCTTTTGTATGGACTAAAAGGTATTGCAGCCTATACAGATCATGCGTCTGTATTAGGACAGTATGACGAATCAATTTTTACTTTCATGTATAAAGCTTTAGCTGCAATCACGAAAGACTTATCAGCTGATGAATTAACCGGTCTTGTTCTTGAGGCAGGAGAGAATGCGGTCAAGGCAATGGCGGTGTTAGATAAGGCGAATACAAGCACCTATGGTAATCCAGAAATAACAAAGGTTAATCTCGGCGTGCGCAGCAATCCGGGTATTTTAATTTCAGGGCATGATCTAAAGGATATGGATGAGCTTTTAAAGCAGACAGAAGGAACAGGCGTTGATGTGTATACGCACAGTGAGATGTTGCCTGCACACTATTATCCTGCATTCAAGAAGTATGATCATTTTGTAGGGAATTATGGCGGGGCATGGTGGCAGCAGAATCAGGATTTTGAAACATTTAATGGTCCTATTCTCATGACAACTAATTGTATTATCCCTGTGAAAGATTCTTATAAAGACCGTATATTCACAACAGGAATGACAGGGTATCCTGGGATAAAACATATTGCAGATAGACCTGATGGTGGCACAAAGGATTTTAGTGAGATTATTGAGCTTGCTAAAAAATGTGAAGCACCTAAAGAAATTGAAACAGGCGAGATTGTGGGTGGGTTCGCGCATAACCAAGTTCTTGCACTTGCTGATAAAGTTGTAGAAGCAGTGAAGTCAGGGGCGATTAAACGTTTTGTTGTTATGGCAGGGTGTGACGGCAGACAGAAACCACGCAGTTACTTTACAGAAGTTGCCGAGGGGTTACCAGAAGGCACTGTTATCCTGACTGCGGGATGTGCGAAATACCGCTATAATAAACTCGACCTTGGTGATATTGGCGGCATTCCTCGAGTGCTAGACGCTGGGCAGTGTAATGATTCATACTCATTGGCAGTCATTGCATTAAAACTTAAGGAAGTATTTGAACTGGATGATATTAATAAGCTGCCGATTTCTTTTGATATTGCGTGGTATGAGCAAAAGGCTGTTGCGGTATTGTTGGCACTTTTACATCTTGGTTTTAAGGGAATGCGTTTAGGACCAACATTGCCTGCATTCTTGTCGCCGGGCGTTGTAAAAGTTCTGGTTGATACCTTTGATATTAAGCCTACAGGTGAAGTGGCTGCTGATATTGAAGCAATGATGGCAGGTGCGTAACCTCGAAGGGAGGTTTTCCGTGAATTCGATTGTTACTAAAATTGTGCTTGCTGTAGTGATGTTGTGCGTATTTACTACAGCAGGCATTGCAGAGGAGTTTACAATGATAAACGTGTTAGAAAATATTCCCTATCAAGATGAAGGATTGGGAAAACGGAAATTAATTGATGAGGATCATCTTTTGGTCATGCAGATGGCATTAAAGCCCGGACAGCAAGTTCCTCAGCATAATGCGAATTCAAATGTTCATTTGCTGATTTTAAAAGGTTCATCAGTTACGGTTACGCTTGATGGCAGCGATACTGTTGCAAAGGAAGGAGATGTTGTTCCTGTTGCACACCAGACGCCTATGATTATTAAGAATACAGGCAGTGATGATGCAACCTTTATGGTGATTAAAACGCCGAATCCAAGCAAAATGTAACTGCAGTAATAGAATGGGGAGGTCTATCAGGAGTATTTTTTGATAAGACCTCCCAATTTTTCTTCACATTTCACCGTTTTACCATTAAGAGTGTTACCGATTGTTTGATTATTTAATCCTGAATGTGGACGATCGGTATTGTAGTAATCCACGAATTCATTAATCAGATATTCAAAGTGATGTTTGCCGAGCGCAATAAAATGGTTCAGGCACTCGCGTTTTATTGTGCCTATCCATGCCTCAGCATATGGGTTCAGATTTGGTGCGCGGTAGGGTAGGCGTTTTACGGTAATGCCGAATGTTTTGAGCATATCATTGAACTGTTTCGGGAATTTCTTATCACCGTCACGAATGAGTAGTTTTGATTCATCACCGTCAAATATGGCAGATACTTTATTTGTTGTTTTTGTCACCCATTCATGTGTGGGGTGCTGTGTTATGCCGGCAATATAAACTTTGCGGGTTCTGATATTGATATAAAAGAGTACGTGAAATATTTTAGGACCCATGGCAGTCCATACGGTTTTGGTGAAGAAATCGCACGCCCACAGTGTTTCAAAGGTTCGTTTGATATATGCATCCCAACTGTCTTCGCTGCGTTTTGGGAATGGATCTATGCCGTTCTCAATTAAGATATTCTTGATGGTGTTGCGGGCACGAATAATGCCGAGTTTCTTGAGTTCACCCATAATGCGTCCAAAGCCCCACAAATGGTTTTCTTTCGCCATGCGGATCATGAGGTCGATTATTTCTTGCGAGGTCATTTTTGGGCGTCCACGCTTGTCAACTTTCTTGCCTTTCTTGGTATCGTCATCTGTTGCCCACCTCCGGAATGTAGAGTAATTGACGATATTAATGATATTCTTAATCTTGCCGCCAAGAAGCAGCCCGAATTTAAGAAGTCGGCGTTTTTCGTCAGCTGTGGTCGTGATGCGTTTCGGGCATTTTGAGCGTAGGATATCATTTTCGACTTTCAGGTATTGAATCTGGCGCACAAGCTCACTTTGGACGGTTTGTCCGAGCAGGCTCATCAGCTCTTGAAATAGGTTCGATTGCGTGCTATATGTTTGATTGATGGACATGGCAATAACCTCCTTAAGTTGTTTTATTTGAAAGCTTAACATATGGTCGCATAATTACTGTACCCCCCTGAAAAGTCCTCAAAAACTCAAGTTTCAAAAATCCACTCATTTGGTCGCAATAATTCATCAGGAAGCAATAAGGCAGGCAGTGCGTGAGGCGCGTGAAATAGGCATATTATCCGTTAATATGCATACTTTTGATTGCGTTTTGGCAAATTTACGTGCTTTTACAGGATTTCTGACCCACATAATAGTTCTGTCAGAGGACAACCCGGGGAGGATCTCATTTTCGGTTTTCAGGTACTGAATTTGGTGTATCAGCTCATTTTGGACAGTTTGTCCGAGTAACGCCATCAGCTCTTGAAATATGTTCGAATGCATGCTATATGTTTGATTGATGGACATAGCAATAACCTCCTTAAGTTGTTTTATTTGAAAGCTTAACATATGGTCGCATAATTACCGCACCCCCCTGAAAAGTCCTCAAAAACTCAAGTTCGAGTTGGTCGCAAAAAATCACCCAAAATTAGCAGGCGATAAGTATCGACTCTTCATCATTTACAGGGAATCTGTGTCCATTTGATACGATTTTGAGGGTATTTGTATTGGTTTTGGCGAGTTTAATGGCGAGTCCATCCCACAAAAGTGTTCCCTGAGATATCCGCCCGGGGAGGTTGGTTGACGATCCGGAAATCGGGCTCTACTAAACAAATAACAAGGAAAGGAGGGATTTCTATGTACGGAAGAAAATGCAATCACTGTAAAGGAACCGGCAGGTCTCAGCTCGTCTGTTGCTTCTGGAAATTCTTCGGAAGAAAGCCGGGCTTTGGCGACGGAATGGGGTGGGAAGTTCCGTGTTGCTGCTGCAAAGGGTCGGGATACGCTCCTTCATCAGTCGACATACCCAAAGTCTTGCACTAACGCAGAAAGAAAAGGAATCTGGGGGGCGCGCGGCAATCTTTCGCTCGCTCCCCCCAGATTCCTTCTGGCAAACAAAAAAAAGAGAAAGAAGGAGGTTTTTATGGATTTGTTAAAAATTAAAAAATGCGGTCTCAAGCTTTGGCGGAGAGACATGGAAATCTTGGGCGCGATCAGCATGTGTCCTCACAGCGTGTCTCAGCTTGCCAGGGAATTTTTCAGCTCCAAGAAAAAATGCAGCGAGCGAATGACTAAACTTTTTCAGGCAAAATTAGTCCAGAGGATCCCGATGCCTAATGACACCATGAAAGGCAAGCCAGAATTTGTTTACTACGAAAAGAAAAAAGGCGTCAAGATGACTTACGCCGGCGTTTTACACAGTTTAGGCGTTGTTGATTTTAAGCTATGGATTAACTCTGCTATTGAGAATACTGACAGCGTTAAGGGATGCTTTCATCACGGACAAAAACATTGCGACTCACTAATGGGCGGACTATTCATTCCTGACGGCTGGATAAATCTCGTTAAAGGCGACAAGAAGCTCTTATACTTTGTTGAGGTCGATTGCGGAACCGAGTCTTTGACTTCTAAGAGCGGTTATGCGTTTGGAGATAAACTTGACCTTTACGCTGAATATTTTGACAGCGAAGAATACAACAAGGACTACGAATACTTAGGCATCAAATTCAAAGGCTTTCGGCTCCTCACAATTTTTCGATCACAAAAAAGAATGAAACACTTCGTAAAGCTTGCCAAAGTCAAAGAAGCCGACTTTGTTTTATGCACAACATTTGAACACCTGAAAGAAAAAAAACTTTTTGATAAATGCTGGACTAATTTTGACGAAGAGCTTGTTAATATCGTCGGCAAGCATTAGGTAGGGTTTTGGATAGGGTTTTATCGGGGATTATATCCCTAGCCCAAGATAACGTAACCTCCTCGAAAATAAGGGGGAAACCAAAGGATAACCAAATAGGAATATACCCTTATGCAGCACACAAAGAAATCCAAGACAGATACCGCTTAAAACTAAAGGAAAAACATAATGAAAAACCAACAAAAAATACAACACTTCATGCAAGAAATGTTAGCCGGAAACGCCCGCAATAATCAGCTTCACGAATCAAAACGTTGGAGCAACCCGCATATTTATGATTTTCCGGTTTGTGCTGAACCACCTTTTGAACTTTTTGACCCTATACAAACGTATTCTCATAAAGAAAAAAACGCGAAGCTAATCTTGCCACAAAAAGAATTTGAAGATTTTTGGTGTGTAAAAGAAATTAAAATAAATTATTTTGAAAAAATTGACTGGATTAGATTCGAGAGTTTGCTTAATTGTTTCTCCAGCATTGATAGCCCGGTCAGTTACGAAATCTTCTTTTTGAATGGCGTTGCTAAATTTCTTATAGGCGGTTCTTCTCCTGAGCTATTAGATACGATCTGTAATGTTTTCCAGAGCTATTTTCCTGACTTGGTCTTCAGCGACATTAAAGACCCTTTTTCTGGGCTTAGCGATTTTGAAGGAAACTTATCTTTATACGATTTCTATTGCCCTGATGTCTATTGTAAAAAACTTGTTTCTGACAGAACAGTAGGATGTCTTAATCAAGTTTTCAAAACCTTTTCAAATTTAAAAAGCGGCGAGTGCGGATTTTATCAGCACTTGTTTGAAGCCGCAAAGAATAACTGGGGAAAAAATATTAAAGCGTTAGCATCTATCGAAAAGCTGTCGGCAAATAAGCATTATTCGGGTGGGAGCTCTGCCGGCGGCACAAAGGATAACAGTTTGCCAATGTATGCCTGCCGTGTGCGGCTGGGTTGCCTAACGAAAAATAATGCTGTCGTTAGTGATGGACTCAGGCAGTTTGGCGGAAATTTCATCCATGGAGGCAAGCCTCTAAATTACAGGAACGAAAAAGATTTCTTTGATGTCATCGGGGAAGACAAGGTCTTGAAGATGCTTTCTGGTAGATACGGTTATAGCTCAGGTGTACTTCTCGATAGCAATGAGCTTGCCTCATTTGTTTACTTGCCTGAAAAGAGTATTAGCAGTTTCGGGATAAAATTGAACTTTTCGAGAGGATTAAAAGTAAGCAAGCAATTATTACACGGCCGCCCAATAGGACTTAGTTGTTCAAGCGGAAGCGATGAAGTGATTTGCCTGCCTTCTGCCATCCAGAATAAGTGTCTTTGGGAACTGGGTACAGCAAGGAAAGGCAAAAGCGTTTCTATGGAGAATCAGATTTTGTGGCTAGTATCAAACGGAGACGGAGCTTGTTTTATTGATCCTCACCGCACTACTGTCTTTGAACTGCTCGGCCTATTGCCGGATGACATATTGGACAGAGTCATTTATCTGGACTTTGATGATGACGAGTACGTTGTTGATTCCAACCCCTTTGATGAGAGCGACAAGGAAGTATTTGGCAGGCTTACCGTTGAATTTGTTAACAGCTTTAAGAACTTGTTTGAAGCCACAAGCTTTCACCGGATGAACCATTTGTTAAGGATGGCCGTGTATGCCCTGTTCGTTTTGAAAAAGAACTTGTCCAGTATTCCTGTATTGTTTTCTCGCAGCAAAGAGGGTGACGCTCTTCGCAAGGCTGTTATTGCTAATTGCGCAAACGAGGAAGTGAGGAGGTTTTGGGGGCACGAGTTTTACAGCTATCGCAAGGACGCTTTCACTCCCATCATTAACAGGTTTTCTGCCTTGTTCATGGACGTAAAGGCATTGCGGCTTTTTTCCAGAGAAAAAAACAAGGTTGATTTGGCAGAAATAATGGACTCCGGAAAATTATTGCTGATTGCTTTGCCCAATAGCGTGGATGTGTCAGGCATTATCGGCGGAATGAAAATTGCGCAGTTTCAGAAATGCGCTTTTGCCAGAACAGCAAAAAGAAACAGCTGCCGAAAACCATTCTACCTGTTTGTTGACGAATTCCACCGTTTTTCTTCAGGCAGAATCTTGGAGAGCATCATTAACGAAACTGTAAAAGCAGGGCTTCAGCTGTGCGTTGCCAATCAGGAAACAGCCCAGCTTAGCGATGAGTTGCTGAGAGCCGTATTAAGCATTCCTAACACGATGCTTTTCAACGTAAACTTCATGGACGCAAAAAAGCTTCTTCCAGTTTTTAACAACCGTATAACTGTCGAAGACATCACCAGCCTTGGCGTAGGCGAGTGCTTTGCGAAGTTCAGCGACGAAGTCGTTGACGTAAAGTGCTTTCCCCCGAAGAAAAACTACAGTGAAGAAAAAGCGAAAAAAGTTATAGAGGCAAGCAGAAAAAAATACTACACACATATATCTAAACTTCAAGAAGAAAAGATACAGCTTGGCCCGAAACGTTCAAGATTTATAGATTCATTCTAACCAAACACAAAAAAAGGAGGTGTCTTTATGTTTACCGCAAAAAGTATCAAAGAAATTCTCGACCTGCTGCACGTGGACGTCATTGCTGAGCGAATTGAAAGCGTCCACAAAATGATAAGGGAAAGCTACACAGTATCAAAATACATCGTAGAGAACTATGAAGAATTCAAACAGGAAATCACAGCATATTACCAGTACCACTTCGCTATGTGGATGCATGGCACCCCAACCATGCCTTACCGCTTAGCACACCAAAGGGTCAATAACCTTTTGGATAACAGCCCAAGCCCCAACCTCGCAAAGGTAAGAGACATCTTGGGAATCAGTGGCGAAACAGGCTACATAGTAGCCTACAAAAACGCGAAAACAGGACGCTACGGCGGACTTCTGGGAGTAATAGACGCAATCGCCGACGGAATGAAGAACGACGCAGTAACAAAATACGTCTCCGCCGTTTTCCTGGACTGCGTTGACCCACTGAATTTCGAAAAACGAATCCAATTCATGCAAGAATACCTGAACCTCTACGGCGGAGTACTGCTCCCCGGAGAAGACTTGCTCAGCGTCTACGAACTCGCAAACAGCCTTGAAGCAGTAATACAAAACCACGTAAAACTAATAAACGAATTCAGAAAAACACTGCAATAAAAAGAAAGAATAAAAGTCAATGTATAAAGATATGCCGATAAAAGAAAGAATAGACAGAATTGGCGAACTACTCGCCAAAGCGGTATATCTCTACGCAAAAAAAGAACAAGAAGAAAAAGAGAAAAACCAAAATGATAAACATGATGAGGAAGCGCAGAAATGAAACCACAACATGTCCTTAGCAAACTATTTCATTACCTGATATTTTCGTTCCTTATCGTTCTGCTATTTGCATTATTGTTCTGGAGCTTTGGCTGAGATTCTTCGCCGATCGATATAAAAAAGGAGAAAGGTTTAAATAATTATCAATGATTTGTTAGTAATGTGGTTTTGCTATGGGAAGATTTCATTATGATAAGAAAGGCTATCCGCGATATAACGATACCAATCAGCTTGTGCATAGAGCTGTGGCGAAGCCAAAGGATGGACAGGTAGTTCATCATAAGGATGGCAATCCGAAAAATTTCAGAAAAAATAATTTACAAGTAATGAGCAGAAGTCAGCATTCAAAGCTTCACGCAAGAAAAAGGAGGTTCAGCCTATAAATCTGGATAACCCCCCCTATCCATTCCCAGAAATGTTTTTTGTGTTCTTCGCACATTTCCTTTCTGAGCTCTTTCAGTGATTTGTCCGACTTCTCGATTTTCGCTAAGCAATTACATTTTTCCATTATGGAATGGTTGTTTGTTCAGTTTATAACTTTTTAACGATAATCGTCGAAGGATTTTCGGAGTGTTTTTATAGGAGTGTTTATATCCCTTCATATATGCGAATGATAGGGATTCTGGTTATTGTCTGTTGTATTATTTTATTATCTGGTTGTAGCTGCAAAAACAATCTCAATGTCTGTGTTAGTGATAGTCAATGTTATCCTTCTTTTGATGGTGGTTGTGAGTATAGTGCTTCGGAGCCAAAGAGAATGCCAAATGTGTCTTATTCCTGTGTTTGTAATGGTTCAGATGATTATATTACTGGGATTTGCAGAAGGCTTTGATGTTATATAACCACTTTCCACCTTTCTCCGTTCTTTAGGCCGTTTTTTCCTAGATAGATTGTTGTTTGCCAAAAGTTCGGATTTTTGGGGGTGTCGGGGAGTTTTTTTAGCCCTCTGTAAGTTTTTTGCTTGCAGAGGGTTTCTTTTTGTGATTTTTAATGGCTTTTGTAATATCCGAACTTTTTGTATGCTTGTTTTGAGTAATCATGTTTTCGTGTTGACAGAAAATTTTATATAGTTTATTATGAACATATGTTCATTACTGTTTTGCGGAGGGATTAGTCTATGAGGCCAAAAAAGAAACGTTGGGTAAAATGTAAGCTTGGAGAGAAATGTTTTAGACCTCAGTTTAAGCCTTTGGACGAGTTGGATGGTGTTGTGTTGGGGCTTGATGAATTTGAGGCAATTAGGCTAGCTGACGTTGAGGGATTTAAGCAGGAGGATGCGGCAAAAAGGATGAGGGTTTCCCGCCCTACTTTTTCAAGGATTATTTCTTCTGCCCGTAAAAAGGTTGGGGATGCTTTGGTAAATGTTAAAGCGATACGGATTGAGGGTGAATAATAACGTTTTTTTCCTAAATATTAAATTGATTGGAGGTGTTTCAGAATGGATAAGTTTGATGAATTATTAAAAAATTTTGATTTGGAATTCTTTGGTAGTGGGCGTCATAAGATTTCAGTTGAGAAGGCGCTGGGATCGCTTCGAGATAATAAAGCTGTTATTGTTGATGTCAGGACAAAGGAAGAGGTCAGTCATGTCCGGTTTGATTTTGCGCTTAATATTCCTGTTTCGGATATACCTGATAGGCTGGCTGAGATTCCAGCCGGTAAGACAGTTATTGTATTTTGCTCTTCCGTTGTCAGGGCGGCGATTGTTTACACCTATTTAAGGCTGAAAGGACATGCAGATGTTAAGATTTTGACTGCTGGATTATCTGAGATTGCGGGTTATTTGAAGCCTGGTTATGTCCTGAAAACTGTGGAGAAAAGATGACGATTCCTGTTATTGTTGTTTCGGTTGTCATATTTGTTATCGCTATTGTTATGTCTATGACTGGGCGAGGTGGCGGGAATTTTTATGTTCCTGTCATGATTGCTGGCGGGCTTGCGATGCATGAAGCGGCGACTGTTGCCCAGTTTATTCTGTTTTGTACAGCCGTTGCGGCGTTGATGGTTTTTCAGAAAAGCAGGACAGTTGATTGGAAGTTGGCGCTGGTTATTGATCCCCCGACTGACTTGATGGCTTTTGTGGGGGGGTATTATGCTCATTTGTTTAGTGGAAATGCTTTGAAATTTGTTTTTGCTTTTTTATTGGTTGTTGCTGGTTTTTTTATGCTTTATCCTGTTAAGGAAAGGACTCAGGATAACCGGAAGCGTTTTGGTTTTTGGCATCGTCAATTCGGGGATAACAGTTATGTGGTTAATCTTTGGGTGGCTATTCCTATTACGGCATTGACAGGGTTGGTTGCCGGGATGGTTGGAATATCCGGAGGGAGTTTTAAGATTCCCTTGATGGTTCTTGCGTGTGGTGTTCCTATGCGAATTGCCATAGGGACTTCTTCTGCGATGGTTGCGGTTACGGCTTTAATGGGATTTTTGGGGCATACTGCTGGTGGAGATTTTAATCCCTATTGGGCGATTCCTTTAATGGTTGTGGCAGTGCTTGGTGGTTTAATTGGTGGGAAGTTGTCATTGAAAACTAAACCTGATAATTTGAAGCGAATTTTTGCCTATACTACTTTAGTTGCCGCCGTATTTATGTTTATTAATGCTTTTATTTCAGTCTAATAAGATTTTCAAAATTCATTAAGGAGGTGTTTTGATATGAAGATAGGAATTGTTATTTCGAGTAATGACGCAGAAACATGCTGGAATGCCTTGAGGTATGGGAACTTTTCTCTTGACCAAGATGATGAAGTGAAAGTTTTCTTTATGGGCAAGGGTGTTGAGTATCAGAAGATAAGCACGGACAAATTTAATACTGTTGAGCAGGCTGATAAGTTTTTGAAGTCAGGCGGCAAGATTTATGCCTGTGGTAGCTGTATCAAATCAAGAGAGCAGGACGGCTCCGAGATGTGCCCTATCTCCACGATGAAGGATATGTATGA
>Ga0164318_10004149_pt1 | contig 13851 bp, 11 predicted proteins | sample GuaBasSedimGuay9_FD_113734 | JGI IMG/M metagenome (GOLD analysis project Ga0164318, IMG submission 113734) | Subseafloor sediment microbial communities from Guaymas Basin, Gulf of California, Mexico - Guay9, Core 4571-4, 0-3 cm | ecosystem: Environmental > Aquatic > Marine > Hydrothermal vents...
AGAGCTAAATAAAATGGCTAAAATCGTTAAAAGTATTCCAGAAGTAAGAATAATCAATGGTGATGCAAGAAAGTTAGAAGTCGAGACAAAATGATAACTTCTAACCTCAGATATAACAAGAACGATAAATGAAATCCAACTTGGGGCAGATGGGACCCATTGGGGAGGATCTAATATCCCTGGTAATTATAGTTCTGGCTATAGTGACCCTCCTGATGGCTCTGAATACAATATACACAAGCTATGTTGTCAGGAATGCGGAGCTGGATATGTATAGAATGGCCTGGATAACGGCAGATAAACTATCAACGGAATGGGCCCGTACCGATCCATCCAATGTCACGCACTCTCGCTTACTGGATCTGGATAGGATCTGTAAGAACTGGTCATCCATCCCCGAATATGGATTAAATCTCACAGTTACAGATTTAAGAGAAAAGAAAAGGCTCTGCTCCTGTGGATCTTCATTCTCAAATGAAACAAAAATAGCGAGAATTCCGGTAGCCCTGAGATTCAACTACACCGATGTGCACCCCGGGGTTATTGAGGTCAGAATCTGGAGGAAATAATTCACAGAATCAGGAGACTCAAGCCAAAACCCAGCAACAAACCAGCTGTAATCGGTGGTAAGGCGGGAAGCATCACATCCTTTTTTCTGATCGTATAGAGGAATAGTGCTATCAGGCCAATGCAACCGCCGAGGCTTGTGATTACCGAATTTGCCAGACCATACTCCCTCAAAAGGGATACAGAAAAGACCAGGGGGATCGTCAGATCGCCGGTTCCCAGGCCCAGGTGACGGTCTCCGACCGGAATCGCAATCATCATGGGGATCTTTCCCTTAGCATTTTCTGCGAGGGTCACCATGTGTTTTGTTCCGAAAACGGCAATTATGTCGTATACTGCGAGAATAAGTAAGAGAATCAACGAAGGTACAGGACCAAGATGTGTACCTAATACGCTCCCTATTCCAGGAATCGTTAGGATCAGGACTATGTTCATCAAAAGCAGATTTTCACTTTTCCATAATCTCAGGAGAACAAAAAGTAAAGCCGGTAATATTGCTATACCACCGATGAAGCTTGATAGAGTGATATTTAAACCGAGCAGAATTGCCACATTAATGAAAAGTTTTATCATTTTCTCCAGTCTTAATTTGATAAAAAGCAAAAGGAGGGCCGTGGAGACTATTACGTAGGCAAAAATCTGAAGCGAAGAATAAGGATCCTCTGGATTCTCTATAGGTAATTGCAACCCCGGCTCTTCCTTGACTCTCTGCTCCATGGGTTTTTCAACACCGAAACCGCCAGCACTGACCCATAAACCCAGACCCTGTACGAGGAGATAGATCCCAATCACCAGAAACAGTGGTTTTAGGTACTTCATCTTTATTTACCCCTCAGTCAGCATATACCTGCCGTGTCTCGGCTCATATATGACTCCCTTTGTTTTTAATTCTATTAGTATCTGCTCCGCCCTGAATCTGTCTATGCCTCTGGACTTTGCCTCTTCAATTATATCCTCAGAGGATGCCATCCCATCCCCGGATTCATTTATTAACTCCTGAATTATGGTTTCGATCACCCTTATTCTATCCCTCGTCGACTTCGGATGATCTGTCACAATTCTATCGATATCTATCTGGCCGGTTGATTCATCATATGCGATCTCCCTGAGGACGAAATCTGTAAGTTTTATTGCCCTTTCTGCATCACTGACCGTTACGGTATCACTCAATCTAACTTTAGCCGACGCCTCCGCCAATCTAATCAAAGCCTCTAGTTGCCTAGGTGTTGCCTTGACGGTCTCTCCGCCACTAGAGCGCAGATCCACATAATACTCCTTTATCTTCTCTGCGGCATCATCCGAGAGTACCGGGTGTACATTCCTCCTCGAGTAGGCGATATACTTTCTAAGCAGATCCGTCGGAATCTCTGGTTCAAGTTCTTTCATCTCCTCCCCAGTTTTATGCATCTTTAGCATGTGATCAGCTATTTCCTTATCCAGTTCTTTATCCAAGACATCCCTGATTGGGAAGATTAGATCGAAGCGGCTTAACAGAGTTGGCGGAATGTCGAACTGTTCAGCCAATGGTTTATAGGGGTCAAACCTGCTGAATTTGGGATTTGATGCAGCCAGAACCGCAGTATTTGCCTTGAACCTGGCAACTATACCCGCTTTTGCTACTGAGATGGTCTGCTGTTCAAGGGCCTCGTGCATCGCACTCCTATCCTCCGGACTCATCTTGTCGAATTCATCAATGCACGCCACACCCCCACCGGCCAGGACCAATGCCCCCGCCTTCAGGGTCCAGGCACCCTCTGCAAACTCATCGCGTTCTGCCGCTACAGTCAATCCAGCACCGGTGGTGCCTTTACCGGTCACGTATATACTCTTGGGGGCTATCTGAGTGACGTATTGCAGGATTCTTGACTTTGCAACACCGGGCTCACCTATCAATAGAATATGCAGGTCTGGCCTCACGGTAGTACCGTCCGGTAGCTTCTTCCCCCCCCTGCCGCCAAATAATTGAAGTGCAATGGCCTCCTTAATCTCCCTGTAGCCGTAGATCGATGGGGCGATCGAGTTAATAACCTTGTCATAGAGCTTCGGATCCTTTGATAGTTTCTTTATCTCCCTCTCCTCTTTTTTGGTAATTTCTAACTCTTCAAACTCCTTTTCAATACCCTCGATAAAATTAGCCTCGTGAAATTTATAATAAACAGAGCCCTTTTTCCTCGGTGGTAGTAATCTCATTATTCCCGTTTCGGTGATCTTATCCCCCGCGGTAGCCCTCCCGGTCAGGTCATCCTCCGCCCATATCTCTATCTGACGAGCCTCTTCCCCACCCTCCAATAATTCCAGGGGTTCCTGAATCTGCAGTCTCTGAACATCCGTCCATTCGGATTCATCTGGAACAAAGCGAAAATCTCTTCTCTTGCAATTTTTGCAGAACAATGGCTCCCTGAGGAACCTGGTTGGTTGTACTTCATCGTGTAATTCACCGCATTTGTTACAGTAGAATCGCGCAATGGAGACCTTTGGCAGTATATCGGAGACCCTATTTACAACACCCTCTATCGCCATGAACTTGCCTATGTAGTCGGAGGTTATATCTCGGATCATCAACGAGTATCCTTTTTCCCTTGGTAGGTTATGAAAGCGTACATGGAGCTTAGGGTTCTCTACTATGGTTGGGATATTCATCCCGGACAAAACATCTTCAAATGCACTAATGACTTCATCCGGATTCCGGATCAATTCCTCTGCCAGTTCACGATCGTATCCCTCCAATTCGTCATAATCAATAAGAAGGGATTTCTCTTCTGGATACAATTCGGCTATGCGGTTAATCTCTTTTTTCTTTTTCTTCAAGAATCTCTCGATCTTTTCTTTCATTCTAAAGGGGTTAATAATATGGAATCCTGATAAAAAATCGAATTTGGAGAAAACATTAAACTGGCATATACAGATTACCCCGCTTGATAACCAGTACCGGTTCCTCATATACCAGACTGGCAATTATCGATTCCGCTCTCTCTTTACTGACCCCGTGTTTATCCATAAGATAGTCTATCATCTGGTCTTCGGTCATACACCCTCTAACAAACAATTTATTGAGTATGTCCTGTGCACGCCGGTCTCTCGCACCCTCCAGGATATCCCCGAAATTGTCGGGGTCAATATATCGCTCAGCATAGGTTGCAAAGTCAAGTGCAACGTCTTTAGCTCTTTTAAAGAATTCACGAACATCCTTCCTCTTGATAGGTATATCCGCCCCCAGCAGGTAATCCGCCAGGTGGTTACCCTTTAAGAACGCATCGCACAATGGTTCAAGTCTGTACCTGAATAGGAACGGTGCATAATCAACGCGTTTAGCTAGATCATGAACCACATCGTCAGTCTTTACCTCTATCAATGCATTTATGCTCTCAGAATACGTTATCTGTGGCGTTGATTTCGCAAATAACAGCGTTTGTTTCACGTTTTTTACATCCTCCTTGCTCATCTTTGGGGGGAAAAAATCTGGGTCATAGATCAGGTTAATGTCTGATGCCATGAATTTCGATCTCTTTAACTGATTGATCTCTTCAAGGTTTGAAATCAGATTCCAATCGATCTCGTTATTAGTCTGTATCCTTCTTGACAAAATCCCCGGGTTGTCGACAGACAGGAATCTATTCCACCGGAACTGTGTCGATAAGGTATCCAGTGGTCCTATGTTTAGCTTTCTTATGAAATCCCTGAGTTGTTTTCTCATGGACATGGTTATTGCTCCCGCACCTACCCTCCCCGGGAGGTCCTCTGCCGATGTTCCCATATTTATCCCGCAGCCCACGTTCTCATCTGGAAAATAGATGGATCGCTTTTCTGACCCTATAAGGCTTGCTAAGAGTAGAATGGGCCCGTGTTCATATATCTTGGGCCCTCTGGAATAGATACATGAGAACATATCCTCAAAATTCTCAAATGCTGGAACGCCAACTGCTCTGTATTGGATGGGGAGGAATTCAAGTTCATCAACAATAAAATGCTTCGTCGATTCTTTATCCATATTCATAGATACCTTTCCAGTAACCCGTATGTTGGGTTTTGAGATCAGTTTTTTCCTATTGGTCAGATCGGACGGAATACGGCACCATATTTTCAACTGTTTCTTTTCCGGGGGTTTTAATCCAAGAAGCTTATATTCCTCTTCCAGATCGAGATATCCCAGATACGAATCCGGGTTTCTGGAGGGCGAGGCATATTTGTAAATAAAAATCCCCTCCAATTCGAGTTCCCTTCCTCTGGGGGAGTACCTAAATTTTCTGAATGGTTCCAGTCTGTGTTTCAGTGCCGGGAACCTGAAATCCTCTTCTCCCGAATAACGATTAGAATAAGAGATCATCTTAACCGATCTTTATCTTCTTTCCGGATTTTATCGCATTCAACAGCATTCTTCCAGCTGCTGTATTTCTCTTTATCTTTATATTCCCCGAGCCATTAACCCTCGATCTGCAGATAAATTCTTCATCTGCAAATATTCTTACCTGTTCATCCCTGTATATCCTTGATCTGAGAATTACCTGTTTTTTTGTCAGTGAAAAGCTCAGTTCCTCCTGCTCTGTCCTTTTTTTCAATCTCCCCCCGAGGGGGATGAGCACCACCTCATCACCATAGGAGTAGAGCTCATATTCTGGCTTTCCTGTTTCAAAGTCCCTGACCTCTATGACGGGTCTTGCCAGATCTGCCTCTCTCATTCCATGGGGGACCTTCACTACCATCTTAAGTTCATAGACCTCTTTAATCTCTCCCGCCTCTATGAATATCACTGTGTCTACAATATGTGGGATGACCCCCAATTCGACCCTTCCAATCAATCTTTGAATTGCTCCTATTGCCCTATTCGCATGGATTACCCCAACCATCCCAACACCAGCTAAGCGCATGTCTGCAAATACCTCGAAATCCTTGGTTTTTCTCACCTCATCAAATATTGTGTAATCCGGTCTAACCAGGACCAGAATATCGCCCGTATTCGCCATCGATCCCTCCAGGGGGCTGTACTGCGTTATCACATCCGGAACCTGCAGATCTCTTGGATGCTCCATCGTCTTTACAATCTTTCCCTTACTCAGATAGAATTCAGCCAGCGCCTGAACAAATGTAGTTTTACCCGCTCCGGGAGATCCCGAAACAAATATACCCTCTGCCTGAGCTTCAAGTCTCTTTAACAGTTTTTTAGAAAGCCCGTAATCAGATAATTTTGTCCTCACCAACGGTTTAACTGCTGTTATCTCAAAGCCGTCACTGAATGGGGGTCTTGTAATAACAATCCTGTATTCACCCAATTGCAGAATTGTAACACCTTTTTTCTCCAATTCGATCTGCCCGCGCGGGTCCGAGTGGCTGAACTCAATTATCTCCCTCGCGTAATCCTCTATATCCTCCCTCGAGAGCTTATCGGCAATCTTCACCAGCTTGAAATCTCCAACGTGCCCCTTCTTGGCGAATATTGGCGTGTTCTCTTTAAGGTGTACCGACATGGTTTCAGAATCAAAGAGATCAAAGATCATTGGTTTTACCTCCCTTATTTTGGGTTCCATATACTCCACTCTGATACCCTTTGCTTCAGAGACCAGTGCCTGTATCTTATCACTGGTTATAAGGGTTGCATCATTTTCCTCAGCTGTTTTTCTGATCAACTCATCAATTAACCCAATGTTTGCCCGCCTGATCTGCTCTGGTTTTATAGGGTCACCATAGAACCGCAGCACAATCCTCCCCTTTGATCTCTCTGCCATTTTTCTGATGGAGGTTAATTCATCCAGGCCATCAAAGCCCGTCTCCCTTCCCCTGTTGGCCTGATACTCTAATTCGGAAACAACGACTTCTGGGACTATCACATCGACACCTTTATCCTCCATCTCCCTCAGGACATCGGATATCCTACCGTCAACGATGACGGATGTATCTGGCACAATTTTCATTTTATTCGACAATTGACGTTTTATATATAGATATATTTATAGTAATAAAATGCAGATTCTTGTAGTATATTATGGGAATTGATTCTGAAAAGAATGAGATCCAGAAAGATGCTTGCAAAGAACATTGCGGGGGAGATAACATTGTCTGATAACCCCGGGGCCGTTATGAAGAAATGGCGTGAGATCTTCGGGGTTAAGCAGCGCGATATCGCAAAAAACCTGGGGGTATCTCCCTCCGTTATCTCGGACTATGAGTCCGGGCGCAGAAGATCCCCGGGAATCAACTTTGTTAAAAGATTCATCAATACATTGATCTCCACAGATATTAAGAATGGCGATGGCATGGTAAAAAAATTCCTGGCGAATTTTGAGCCAGGGGCAGTTCTTGATATAAGAGAGTTCCTCGCTCCGGTTCCGGCTGAGGATATAGTAAGGGCCGTAGGGGGGGAGGTGATAGTGGGTGATGACCTGGAGATGATAGATCTCTGGGGTTATACAGTAATAGATTCTATCAAGGCCATCCTGGAGCTCTCCGAGAGAGATTTCATGGGGTTATATGGCTCATCTGAGGAGCGCGCTTTAATATTCACTAAGGTTCATCTTGGTAGATCCCCCATGATAGCGATAAAGGTAACGCATCCAAAGCCAAAGATCGTTGTGTTACATGGGCTTATGCCTGCAGGGGTAGATAAACTCGCTATAAAGATCGCGAAATTGGAAAGGATTCCATTAATTGTTTCGAAAATTCGATCGGAGGATGAATTGGTTGCCAGTCTAAGGGAATCGCTATCTTAAGAAAATGGCTGTCGGAATTGTGGGTTATGGTGTATACCTGCCAAAATACAGGATAAAGGTGGAGGAAATCGCGAGGGTTTGGGGGGTCGACGGTAAAAGCGTAAGTAATTCCCTCTTCATCCATGAGAAAACGGTCCCGGCGATAGACGAAGATACTGCAACCATTTCTGTGGAATGTGCGAGAAATGCCATTCAGCATGCCGGGATCAATCCTCGGGACATAGGGGCAATCTATGTCGGTTCCGAGTCCCATCCCTACGCGGTGAAACCCACCTCCACGATAGTTGCCGCGGCCATTGATGCGGTCCCAGAGTTAACCGCGGCGGATTATGAGTTCGCGTGTAAAGCGGGGACGGCCGCAATACAGACGTCCATGGGTCTCGTGAAGTCTAAAATGATCAGATATGGACTGGCTATTGGCGCAGATACATCTCAGGGAAAGCCAGGGGATGCGTTGGAATATACGGCATCTGCCGGCGGGGGGGCATATATTATCGGAACAAAAAGTTTAATTGCAGAGATTCATGATACATACTCATATACAACAGATACCCCAGATTTCTGGAGACGGGAGGGTCAGGAATTCCCCTCCCATGGAGCGAGGTTTACCGGGCAGCCCGCCTATTTCAAGCACGTTATACGCGCAGCCAAGGGGATAATGAGTAGAAATAAACTAAAACCAGATGATTTTGACCACGTCGTTTTTCACCAACCAAATGGAAAATTCCCACTAAAGGCGGCAAAAACTATTGGTTTTGAGGAAAAGCAGGTAATGAAGGGTTTGCTTACCCCGTATATAGGCAATACATACTCTGGCTCAACCCTTTTAGGGTTGGCACGGGTCCTTGACGATGCTAATGAGGGTGAGATGATCCTATCTGTTTCATACGGCTCCGGGGCGGGGAGTGATGCATTCATCGTGGAGGTCACAAAGGAAAACGAAAAGAGGAGAAATCCAAAACCATTACGGGATTTTATGGATAGAAAGGAGTACATAGATTATGCGAGATATGCCAAATTTAAGGGCAAGATTAAGGGCGTGGGGTTGGAGAAACCATAAGGCAGTGACGCTTTGATGTGACGCATTAACCCAAGCGTTGGCGTCCCTCACAACAGAGCCTTCGGCTCTGGTGTGTGTCAGACCGAAGGTCACATATTAGGACTAATGACGCCTTAGTGTGTCACTTTGTTAGTGATACTGACGCTCTTATGGGGTCTACGATGTGACTGACTGCGTCGGATCGTTCGAGCCAAAGGCTCGAAGATGTGTTGAATCAAAGATTCAGACACACACCCGACAAAGTCGGCTATGCCCCACAGTAAATTTAACCATAAAACAAAAAATGAACAGAAATGTGGCGATCATCGGAATTGGAATGACGAAGTTCGGTGAACTCTGGGGTAAGAGATACAGGGATCTGATTACAGAGGCTGGTGTTGATGCAATCAAGGATGCCGGGATTGAGGGTGAGGATATACAGGGTTTATATATAGGATCCATGTCCCCTGGCCTGTTTGCGGGTCAGGAACATATTGGTGCCCTAGTTGCAGATTATAGTGGTCTATCTGGAATTCCGGCAACGAGGATCGAGGCAGCCTGTGCCTCCGGGGGTTTGGCTCTGAGGGAGGCCTATCTAACGATTAAATCGGGGGCAATGGACATAGTTGTTGCCGGAGGCGTGGAGAAGATGACAGATGTTACCACATCATCCGCAATGATAGCCCTGATGGGCGCTGGAGACCAAGAATGGGAGGCATTCAAGGGGGTTACATTTCCCAGTTTATATGCGCTGATGGCGAGAAGGCATATGGCGGAGTATGGAACGACGGTAGAACAGATATCTCAGGTTGCGGTAAAGAGTCATCACAATGCCAGCTTAAATCCATGTGCCCAATTTCCATTTAAGGTAACATTAGAGCAGGTAATGAATTCCTCATTGATTGCCGATCCGTTGAGGTTATTACATTGCTCACCTATAACGGATGGTGCAGCTGCCGTTGTTTTGGCATCCGAGGAAGTAGCAAAGAGGTTGGTTGATGATCCGATCTGGATCATTGGATCTTCCATGGCTACAGATACGATAGCATTGCACGACAGAAAAAGTCTATCGAGGATAGACTCCACGATCATTGCAAGTAAAAAAGCTTATAAAGATGCCAAGATTAAACCGGAGGATATTGACTTTGCCGAGGTTCATGATTGCTTCTCAATTGCAGAGATTCTGGCAATTGAGGGTTTGGGCTTTTGTAAACCCGGAGAGGGGGGAAAGATAACAGAGGATGGGGAAACAGAGTTAGGTGGGAGGATCCCGATAAACCCATCGGGTGGTTTGAAAGGAAAGGGCCATCCGGTAGGAGCGACGGGTATTGCACAGGCTGTTGAGGCTGTCTTACAGTTGAGAGGAAAGGCCGGCAAAAGACAGGTTAAAGACGCCGAAATTGGTTTAATTCATAACCTCGGTGGTTCGGGAGCAACAACGGTAATTAATATACTTAAGAGAGATTAAAATGACCAAGGGTCTTCCATTACACTGGAGGTTAATACCTCAGAGATATAACCTCATCGGAACGGAGTGCCTGAGATGTGGTGGGAAATTCTTCCCACCAAGACAGCTGTGTCCCAACTGTAGAAGGGCCGGGAGAATGAGAGAGGTAAAGTTCTCCGGTGAGGGCGAGATCTATAGCTATACAATAATTCATACACCACCAGAGGGTTTCGAGTTCATGAGACCCTATGCAATGGGGATAATAAAGCTAATAGAGGGTCCTCTGGTAACTGCACAGCTCGTGGATTGCAAGTTAGAGGATCTCGATATAGGGAAAAGGGTAGAGCTCGTATTTAGAAAGATAATAGCTGACGGAAGCTCCGGAATAATCAGATATGGCTATAAATTCAGATTGAAAGACTAGAATGTAGTTAATTCCCCCTTTACACACATCTCCGTAATTTTTGTAACACTCCCCAGCCAGTAATCCACTATCCCCCTGACTTTTTTCTTTAGGCCTTCATCACCGATTATGTGTATAGAAGCGATTAATGGTTGATCTATCGGTTTTCCTATCTGACTGAGTAACTTTACGTGGACCTGTTCTGCCCCTTCCTCAGCTATCTCTTCGGCTATTTTTTTTGATAATAGATTATAGATCTTACCTACGTGGTTTACTGGATTCTTTCCAGAGCTTGCCTCCAGGGACATCGGTCTGTAGGGTGTTATTAATCCATTAACTCTGTTTCCCCTACCGACGGAACCATCATCACCCTGTTCGGCACTTATCCCCGTAACGGTAAGATAGATAATGCCCTTTTCGTAGTCGTCGGCGGTATTTATATCGATACTGACGTCCTTGTCGGTTATTTTTGATGCAAAACTGTTCAATTTGGTATGTAATCTATCAATGACAGATCTATAAGTATCTATGTCCGAAATGTACTTTGAGACCATTGCGCACGCAACCGTAAGTTTAATCTCGTCCCCATTTCTCAGACCCATTACCTTCACGTCCTCGCCTATCTCCTTAAACCCCGATTTTAGGATATACCTCTCCGTCTCTAAAACCAATCTCTCGGTGGTTGTCATTGGAGCGAAGCCGACGCCAAAACTCGTGTCATTGGCTCGTGGAATACCCCCCTGCTCGAAGACGCCCATCAAATCAGCCGATCCCTGACCCAACATCTGTTCGATCTCCACATGAGAATATGCATCCAGGTTTTTAATATTTCTTCTCAGGTACTCTCTCGCTGCATTGATTGCGATCTCACCAACGGGAACCGTCTCTTTACCGACCAACGTGGTGGCTCTCCCCCCCAACAGGATGTATATCGGCTTTTTCACCTCGCCACCACCAAATTCTGGTTCTGCTCGACCGCCAACTATCTCAACCTGATCCGTATTGTGGTGAAGGATTTTTCCGTATCTATCTATATATTCCTTACATAATGCCCTGGAAACCGACTCGGCAATTCCATCACAGAGGGAATCGGGATGCCCTATGCCCTTCCTTTCAACAAGCTCAATGACTTGCTTTTCCAGGGGAACAACATTGGGAAATTCTATAACTATGTTTCTCATCCTACATCCTTTATACCATCTGTAGTAACCTCAAAGACACACTCTCCCTCGGGTAAGCTCGGAGAGTCAATCAGTCTGGCAATTCTCTTATCCCCCTTTCCCTTTCTCAGATAAATCCTGTAGGTTGCGGTATGTCCAACGATGTGCCCGCCGATGGGCGTAGTCGGATCACCGAACACTATATCCGGGCGTGCCATTACCTGATTTGTGACAACAACCGCGATATTATAGGGATCTGATAATCTTCTCTGCAGGATATGCAAGAGCCTGTTCAATTTCTGCTGTCTTTCAGCCAGTGTCCCTCTACCAACATATTCCGCTCTAAAATGAGCAGTTAGCGAATCTATAACAACGAGCCTCGTTCCGTACTCGTTCGCCAACTCTGCCGCCTTCTCCGCCAATAACATCTGATGATCCGAGTTATACGCTCTCGCCACGTGAATATTCTTTAACGTCTCATTTGGATCCAGACCCAACGCAGAGGCCATCTGCTGTATCCTCTCTGGCCGGAATGTATTTTCTGTATCGATAAAAATCGCGGTTCCATCCAGACCGCCCTCCTTCTTCGGGAGTTGAACGTTCACGGAGAGCTGATGCCCCAGCTGGGTCTTTCCGGACCCAAATTTTCCAAAGAGCTCCGTTATCGCTTGGGTCTCAATACCACCGCCCAAGAGAGCATCTAATTCTTTGCTATTGGTAGAGAGCTTCCCAACCAGCTCCCTCTTCTTAAGAACATCCAGACCGCTCTCAAAGCCCATGCCCCCAACAGCCTCCTTTGCCGCGTTTACTATCTTTATCGCAGAGGTCTCACCAAGACCAACGTCTTTCAATTCACCTATGGATGCCGCCGCAATAGCCTCAACAGTGGAATAGCCAGAATCCCTCAATTTCTCAGCAATCGACTTCCCAATTCCCGGCAATTCCTCGATTTCCATTTTAAAATATAGTATGTATTGGAGTAGATAATTAAAAGCTGAGGTTAAAAGATACTTTAGATTTATCTATAGATAAATCAACCGGCGATCTTGCTCATCTCTCCAATTATCTCTTCACCATCTATTAAAGAATTCGCCAATACATCTATTATTGTCTCTGCCGTTATAATCTTGATTTTACCCTCATACTTTTTTTCCAGTAAAACGTCTTTTTCATTACTCTTCGGAATTATGACCTTCTTCAATCCGGCATCTATTGCAGCCTCTATCTTCTGGGTAATACCTCCAACCGGTAGGACCTCCCCCCTCACAGTCAAAGAGCCCGTCATGGCAACAGATTGATCAATCTTCACATTCTTAAATGCAGAAATGACCGCTACCGCAACTGAAACGCTGGCTGAGTCCCCCTCCACCCCTTCGTAGGTCTGTAGAAATTGAACGAAGATATCATATTTTTCTTTAATATCCTCCCCGTATATCTTCATTATAACCGCGGCAACATTCTGTACCGCCTCCTTTGCTATTTCCCCGAGCTTTCCCGTGGCTATGATCTCCGCGTTCTTTCCTCCCGGGGCCACCTCTGCCTCTATCGGTAAGATCGTTCCCCCATCCCCCAGGACTGCCAGGCCGTTCACCCGTCCAATCTTGCCTCCCTCGATAATCAGAACATTGTACTCCTTCTTTCTATCCAGGTAAACGTCTCCGATCTGCTGCTCCAGGGTTCTGGCGGCCTTTTTACCCTCTAATACGTCCTCTGTCGTTACATATTTTTTCTTTTTTTCCCTTGCTATGTCCCCAGCTGCCCTGATTAAACCGCCGAGCTCTCTAAAGCGGAGGGTCATTCTGCCTCTCATCCCCGCCTTCCTCTTAGCCTCTCTGATTATCTCTTCTACGGCATCCCTCGTGAAGTGCGGGATCTTCTTATCCTTTGATACCTCCTGGGCTATGAATTGAACCAATTTTTTCCTGTACTCTTCCGAATCATTTGTCATGTCATCCATATATATTTCGTAACCGTAACCCCTGATCCTGGAGCGGAGAGCTGGATGCATCTGCTGAATATCGTTTACGTTTCCGGATGCAACCAGGATGAAATCACAGGGAACTGGGTCCGTCATAACCATGGCCCCGGAACTCATCTCGCTCCTTCCCGTAATCGGCAGTTGCTTTTCCTGTAACGCAGTTAATAGATCCTGTTGTGATCTCCCGAGGGTTGAGATCTCATCTATGAAAAGAACCCCCTTGTTTGCCTTATGAATTAAACCCGAAACAACCCTGAGATGTGCCGGGGTTCCAAGACCTCCACTCTGTAAGGGGTCGTGCTTAACGTCTCCAAGCAGGACTCCAGCGTGCGCACCGGTTCCATCATAGAAGGGTGCGCTCTTTCTAGTCGCGTTATCAACCAGTAACTTGGGTATATCTGTCTTTGCCCCACCCATCATCATAAGTCTCAGATTCAAACCAAACAAGAAAAATAGAAGAATTCCAAATCCTATTAGCGCCGCTGCAACTATGCCATCAATTAGACCGATCATGTGGAGACCAACGGCACTCAGGACAAAGATAAATGGTAGGATC
>Ga0164318_10004150_pt1 | contig 13850 bp, 11 predicted proteins | sample GuaBasSedimGuay9_FD_113734 | JGI IMG/M metagenome (GOLD analysis project Ga0164318, IMG submission 113734) | Subseafloor sediment microbial communities from Guaymas Basin, Gulf of California, Mexico - Guay9, Core 4571-4, 0-3 cm | ecosystem: Environmental > Aquatic > Marine > Hydrothermal vents...
ATGCGGGGACTACGCTCTGCCTCCTCCGTGGTAGCCATGCGTTTGGGCTTGCCGTCCTTCCACTCGGGTGTGAAGGTGACCTTCTTGATGCGCGGCAGGAGCACGGTGTCGAAGTAGTCGGCCATCTCCACCAAGATGAACCTGCGCCGCCCGCCAGCCTGTGCTGAGCCTGTCGAAGCATCCTCGCGGTTCAGGTTGATGACGGCGTGGCCGGTGGTGCCGGAGCCGGCGAAGAAGTCGAGAATCATATCGTTAGCTTCGTGTGACGCTGCGCCAACCAATTCCATGTAGAAGGGTACCGAATGACAATACGGGAAATTTTCTAATCCTAACGCATCAAGATCGGCTTTGCCGCGCCTGGCATCTTGAATAACTGACGATATTTGTCTTTTCGATTCCTCTGTCAAGAACCGCTTTTGCCGGGGTTGCGTTGTCTCATCTGGCCCAAAAATAATCTCTCCGCGTTTGACCATGGCTTGAAGGGTCTCTGGAGTACGCGAGAAGCCATTAGGTGGAACAGCACAAGGTTTACCAGTAATAGGATGGACCAGCGGCTGGAAAAACTTGGGGTCTGTTCGCGGTTCTGGGGCTCTCAGGCTTACACTTTGATAGATGCGCCCTTTTTCATCTAGAAAGCGATAAGCTTTCTCGCCGCCACTAAGATCGGGGTGCTTTGTAACCCATTTGGCATAAGCCTTCCTAGTTCCTTCAGTAACACCTCCATGTTTTCTTACCAATTCTTTTGCCTTCTTCAGCATAAGCCGAATATTCTTGCTTCGAAGATTGATCGGTTTGTCAGTGTTTGAACGCCAGACAACATATTCATGTTGAGTAGCCACACCTCGCCCCGCAGTCATTGGATTTCGCTTATCCCAAACTATCGTTCCTGCGTTAGGGACTGGCATGTTCTCTAAAAGCAGATGAAGTCTTTCATACTCATTTTCGTCGATATGACAGAGAAATGAACCTTCAGCGTTCAATAGTGAAAAACTGGCTGCAATCCGGTTCTCCATCATAGCGAGCCAACTTGAATGCTGATAGTTGTTCTTGTACAGAAAGCCGCTCGTCTGTGTATTGTAAGGTGGATCAATGTGGATACACTTTACCCGCTCCCGGTACTTCTCCAGCAGCAAATTCAACGCCTGCCAGTTCTCGCTGTGCACCAGCAGACCGTCGGTCATGGCGTCCAAATCGTCGAAACTGGCCAGCAGGCGGTCGGTGAAGTCTGGAGAGAAGTGGCGGGTGTCCAGCACCAGAGTGGGGTGGGCCTTGAGAAAGTCAACCCTGGGTTCGCGGGCATCTCGCCTGTTTTCCCCACCCTCGCTGCGGACGGGACGTCCGTGAACCCAGCCGGACCACGGCCATTTCTCAGGCGCGTCCACCAACCCGGCCTTCACAGGATTCTGGCGAATATATTCGACCGTAGCAGCAAAGTGCCTTTCATTCCGGATGAAGCGGTCGAAATAATCAGGCATCCAAAACCGGCCTCTTCTTCCCAAAATCTCGTTGGCTTTGTGGGCAGTGAAGGATTTCCAACTATGTATGATGGACGAGAGGGAGCAGTTCATCGTCTCGATCAGCACATGCACATGGTTTGGCATGACGCACCAGGCGATGAGACGGTATCGCTCCCCATCAAAGTACTTCAGAGCGTTTTGAACAAGTTCTGCGATCCGCTCGTCGCGCAGGTAGCAAGCACCTTTTCCGCTATCCGCGTATTTCTCGATCTTTTTCCGCAGGGCCACGGCTTCTTTCGAGTCCGCAGCAAGCCCTTCGCGCCAATGCAATTCCTGTTTCCATTGCTCGATGACCTTGGCGGGGACGGAGTCGTGGAGCCGGAAGGTGATGAATTGAATGGTGTCTCCTGCATCAAAGTGCGGGAGGTAGCCGCGGGAGTGCCAGCCTCTGGGTGCGGACGGGGCGTCCGCACACCCGGGTATGTTCCCGACAAACCCTAGCGCTCTCCACTCCTCCCACTGCGCCTCGCAGGCGGCGATTTCGGGATAGAAGGCCGCGTCAATGTTGCCAACCGTGATGCAGTAGAAGGTCTCGGTGACGAATTTGCGCTTCTCCCAGAGCATCTTCTGGAAGTTCTCGATCTGTGCCAGGAAGGCGATGATGCGGTTGCCAACGGCCTTGATCAGGCGCAGCAGTTGGAACCAGCTCTCGGCCAGGTCCTCGCCGGCGGCCTCCAGCTCGTCCAGGTTGAGCACCTCGTTCTTCAGGTAAAAGTCCAGTTCGCGGGAGAGGAAGCCCTGCAAGTCCTTGTGGATGAAAAAGTCGGCGGTGTTGCGGCGGGTGTACTGGCGCAGGTGGTGCTCCAGGTAGGAGACGGTTTCGCCGCCGGCGGTCTTGCGCCGCTCGGCGGTGAGGGCGGCCAGGGCGCGAGGGGCGTTTGTCAGCCGCCGGGGGATCTTTTCCAGCGCCTCGGCGATAATCTTGTCTTGCTGCTTCTTCTTGCCGTAGGCAATGGCTTCTTGTTCGGTCAAGGGCCGGTACTCGAAGGGGATGACCAGTTCGCCACCCCTCACCCCGGCCCTCTCCCCACGGGGGAGAGGGGGTTCCTTGTCCCATGCGATGTCGTCCAGGCGGGGCAGGAAGAAACGCTTGTCGCCCTTGACGTTGTTTTGCTCCACGTCGGCGGCCTGGAGCTTAAAGTGCACGGTCACGCCGTTGGGGGCCTTGTAGGTGTAATCGGTAAAGTGCTCGGCGGTTTTGACATAGTACTGGTCGTGGTTGGCCCAATAGAGATAGACCTCCTCGCCGTTGTAAGGGATGGCGTAGCGCTCGCGTTTGGAATAGCGGCGCTTGGATATGAAATCGCCGTCCTGGTAGTAGCGGCTGAAGAAGGTGTAGAGGTGGTTGTAGATGACGGCTTCCAGCGCCTGGCGGTCGCGGGCGCCGGCGGCTTTGGTCTTCAGTTCCAGGTACTTCTTACCGAGTGGCGTGTTGTGATAGGCCTGAGCCAAGTTCTCGTCGGCGTCCAACGCTTCATCACCGAGCGTCGCCTTGATCTGCTGGACGATCTCTTCCAACTCACCAGCAATCTGCGTCTGTTCGGCCAGCGCGTCGCGATCCAGTTCTTCAGCGATGGCCTTTGGCAGGTCCTCGGAGATAAAGCGCTCGATGGCATCCCGCTTGTGGTTCATGATGCGGTAGATGCCGAAGTCCAGGTCGGCGCTATCGAATTGGAAGAGTTCACGCAACAGTTGTTGGAATTTGCTTTGCATATCGCTCATAAAGATTCCTCTCCCAATGGTGCCTGCGGGCAGCTGACGGCGCCGCAGATAAACCGCCGGCGCCTATCTGTTGTCTGCTCAGCCCTCCGGCTCAAACCACAGGCGCCCGATGCGTCGCAGTTCTTGTACAAAGAACTCCTTGATCGTCTCCCAGGCTATAGGCGGAATGGTTTCCATCGGTGCTTGTTGGTCGGCGCGGTCGAAGTCCACCATCCCTTCCAACACCATCATCCCGAAGCCGCGCACGTAGGGATACTTGATGGGACTCTGATCCAGGAGGCGGTCCAGGGGAATGTGCCGGGAGATAAAATAGGCGTCGTAGAAGTCCTTGCGCGCCCCGCGATCAGCGAGCGCATCTAATTTCATCAGGCCTATGTCGGTGAGGCTGGCCACACGCACTCCCTCTACTTCGTCTGGCGGCTCCAGCAAAGCGTAGCCATAGCCAAAGAATCCCACCCGATAGTCCTCGATCTCCAGGAGCAGGTTGCCGGCGACGTCCTCGAGCGTATGCACAACACGCCGTTTCCGCAGCGCGGCCACGATCTCAGCCCGGCTATCGTCGCGCAGCTCGTCGGTTTCGGAGAAGAAGTCCAGGTCCACCGAGACGCGATGGCCCAATCGCAAGGCCAGGGCCGTGCCCCCGGCCAGGTAGAAGCGACGGGAGAAAGGCTCCTGCCCAATCTCCACCAGCAGTTCTCGCAGCAAAGGCGGCACAACCTCCCAATGGGGGTTTGTCAGTAGGGCCATGCGCCACGCCTCCGCTGACGATAGTTGCGGATGTCCAGGTAATTCACCCACAGGCGGAAACGGCGGCGAGACAGCAAAGCCGAGCCAGCCCGGCGCACCCATTCGCGCACCCGTTCCCGTCCGTAGCGGGCAAACAGCCATTGGACCTCGGCCTGGCATCCGAGAGCCAGAGTGCGCTCGATGATGGTGAAGGCGTCGCGCTCCGGGTCCAGCTTCTCCAGGGTGTACTCCTGGAAGCAGGGCCGCAGGCTAACGGGGATGCCGTTAGGTGCTAAAACCAACTCGCTTTCTTCCAACGCCACGCCGTCCCGCTCAGGTATCATCACACCCCCTTGAACCCACCCACCAGCTTCTCCGGCGCGACCTGCCGCTGAATCAGGAACAACACGAATATCGAGGGGATGACCAGGAGGATGCTCATCGCGCTGGTCACCTCCCAGTACCCCTCCCCCAGCGCGATGTAAGTGCGCACGGGTAAGGTGATGGTATCTTTGCCGTAGGTCATCAGCGTCAGTGTGAACTCGTTATACGAGCTGGTGAAAGTGAAGATCATGGAAGACAAAATGCCCGGCAGGATGAGGGGCAGGATCACGTGGATAAAAGTACGCCAGGCGTTGGCCCCGCACACTGCCGCCGCCTCCAGCACGCGCTCGTCCAGGCCCTCGAAAGTGGCCGAGAGCACCATGATGGCGTAAGGGGCGCAGACGGCCACGTGGGCCAGGGCCACCCCGAAATGGGTGTTGATCAGATGCAGGCGGTAGAAGATTTGGGCCACGCCCAGGGCGTAGGCGATGGGCGGGATCATGCGCGGCAAGAGAATCATGGACATCAGCAATTCCTTGCCAGGGATGTTTCTGCGCCCCAGGGCCCAGCCGGTAGGAATGCCGATCAACGTGCTCATCGCCACGGCCAGGGCGGCAATGATCAGGGTATTCTTGGTGATGTCCACGATGTTAGTTACCTCGATGGCCCACTTATACCAGTCCAGCGTCAGTTCAGGTGGCAGCCACAGCCGGCCAAACCATCCTCTGCCGATGGACTTGAGGGCAATCATCAGGAAAGGCAGGTAGATCATCAGGGCAAAGCACAGCAGAAAAGTGTAGACGAGCAACTTGCGGGCGTTCAAGATAGCCGTGAGATACTGGCGGATCAGTTTCATGCTGCCGGCCTCCTGAGGATGCGCATGTATATGGTTAGAAAAATGACCTGCAGCGCGGCCATGATCATGGCTCTGGCGCTGGCCGCCGACCAGCGTATCGGTGTTAAATCAATCTGCTTGTAAATCTCCACCGACAGAGGACGGTAGTTCCCGCCGGCGATCAGAGGGATACTGAAAGCGCCGAAGGCGGCCATGAAAGTCAGTACTGAACCGGCCAGGATGCCGGGCATGATCAAGGGGATAACCACGTGACGCAACACCTGCCAGCGGTTAGCGCCGGCCACGTCGGCGGCTTCTTCGATGGCCGGATCGAGCCCCTCCAGGGTGGCCAGGGTAGTCACCGCCGTGAAAGGGAAATACAGCCAGGTGTAGAACAGGATGAGGCCGGGGATGGTGTAGTTGATGTGCACCGGCTCGTTGATGAAAGGGACGAACCGGATCAGAAATAGATTCACCCAACCACGGGAACCAAACAGCAGCAACAGGCCCAGCGCGCCGATCAGCCCGGGCACCACGCGGGGAATGAGCATCGTCAGCCGGAAGAAGCGATGGCCGCGCAGTTTCTGGCGCAACGCCAGACATAGAGGTATGCTGAACAGGATGGAGCAGAGGGTGGCGGAGATGGCGAGCACAAAGGTGAGGACGATGACTCCCCGCGCCCTCGGCTCGCTCAGAAAAGTGATATAGTGCGTCAGCGTCCAGCCAACCTGCTGGCCCTCTGGTCGCAGGCTGCGCACGACTGTGACCATTATCGGATAGAAAAACAGGCCGAAAAAACCGGCCAGGCCAGGCGATAGCATCAGCAGAGTGGTTAAAATGGATCGAGCTTTCGAGCCACGCTTCATGATAAGACCGCCTTTTATACCGAGTGCGTATGAGAAATGTGAAAACATGTCCCGCTTATGCACCACCTTTACCTGCCAGTAAACCGTGATGCGTGTTGCGTGTTCCGTCTCATCACGCACCATGTAACACGTCCTGGAGGATCAAGTCAGACATGACGGGTTTCACTAGCTGCTTTTCGGCGTAGAATGGGCCCTCAATCAGGTCGGATCCGGCCCAAACTGTCGCCTCTGGAAACCTGTTAGGTCTGAGGGAGGCCCGCAGTGGGCCTCCCCTGAATTGCACTAGGGAATCAAAGCCTCGGCGGTTGGGCAAGAGTGAGCCTTGCCCCTATGGTATGAGCAGGTCGGCGCCTTGCTCCCGGATAAAGCTCTTCACCTCACTGTTGCCAATCCGCAGCCGGGAGGGCTCCATCTTATCCCACGGCGGGATGGTATCCCACACCACGCCAGGCACTTTGTCCCAGATGTCCGTGCCGCAGTACTGCCACATGGTGGTGATCAGGCGGATCTGCTGGTCGTCGGAGAGCAGGAAGTTGATCACCTTGTAGACCACGGGCTTGTACTCCTCCGGGATGCCGGCCGGCACGATCAGGTAACCGTCGGATCCGGCGGCCATGCCCTCTGCCAGGAAGCTGGACTTGATGGTGGGGGGCATGGTTCCCTGGTGGCGGGACCACAGCGAGTAGTCCATGGCGTAGAAGCTGATCCAGGTGTCACCCGCGTTGAAGTCCTCGAACATGTTGGGCGGCTCAGCCGGCAAGGGTTGCTTGGCGTAGGTGTAGAAATCTGTCAGCTTGGCCCAGGCATCCTGCCATTCCTGGGTCTTCTGAAGCTCCTCCAGCGGGATGGCATTGCCGTCCGCGTCCACCATATCCACGTAAGCGTTCAGGAAGCTGTAGGGAATGCGGTAGGACGAGCCGGACTTGGCGTCCGGGCGGACGATGCCGATGTGGCCTTTCCATTCCTCTCGCCGGTCGTAGAACTCTTTCCAGGAGGTGGGTGGATCCTTGATATACTCGGAGTTGTAGATCAAGGCATACTGGCTTCTCCAGTAAAGCGCACCCTTGCCCTCGATGTTGGTGCCCAGCACTGTTTCCAGGTAGGCCTTGGGGCATTTCTCGATGTTGGGGATGACGTCCGTCTTGTCCGGGTAGAGGGTCTCCAGCTCGATGCCCTCGCCCATGGCCTTGGGGATGGTTCCGGGCTTGACGAACAGCAGGTGAGCGTCACCCTTGCCTGTCTCCCAAGCTTTCATGCGCTCGAGCAGTTCTGCCTCCTTGGAGACCACGTAGTTGACTTTGATCCCCAACTGCTCCTCGATGGCTGGGATGACCTGGTTCTGCCAGTACCACTGGAAGTTGGCCCCGGAGTTGGTGTCAATCATGGTGATCTCGGTGGGCAGCTCCACTACTGGCTCCGGCGTGGCCGTGACCACTTCCACTATGGGCGTGCCGGCCACGATGCGCGTGACCTCGACCTCGACTTCTTCTTTTTCCTTGACCACGCGCGTGACCTCGACCGTGGCCGGCTGGCAGGCAGCGAGCACCAGGGCTACAATAGCCAACAGACCGACGATGGTGAAAAATTTGCTCCCTCGCATTTTCATCTCCTCCTTAAACAGAAGTTGAACAGGCGATTATTGGGGGCTCCGTAGTCCCCAATACCGAACACCACAATTTCTCTCTTGCTTATCACCCCCTTTTCACCAATCCTCCGTGCGATTCTTTGCTTGCCCCAGGACGAAGAAAAAGCTCCCTTCGTCGAGGGCCCATCGAACTTCAGCATAAATAGTGTATCATCCCTTGCCCAGTTTGTCAATGGTGAGTTGCCGGAGATTACCCATAAATCCGTTTTGGACAGTCAAAGCGGTTGACTACCCCCATATCTGGGGCTCCTCGAGATATGGGTAATCTCCAGGGAGTTGCTTATGCAAGTGAAGCATCCCGTTGGCGCTTGCATGATCACTCCACCCGGAAGTATGGCTCCAATGCCTCCAGCGTGGCCCGCCGCGCCGCGCGGGCCAGTTCCACCGGGTCGCGCTTCCAATATTCGGGACGGAACAGCTCGATAGAGCACAACCCATCGTAGCCGATGTGACTCAGGCGCACCAGGATGTCATCCAGCGGGATGATCCCCTCGCCGGGCAGCAGGCGGTGTGCGTCCTCAATCGTCTCAGGGGGGCGGTCCTCCACATCGTTAATGTGGAGAATAAGCAGCTTGGGTGCGTGCACGCGCTCGATGTCGCGTAGGGCCGAGCCTCCGGCGTAGAAATGACAGGTGTCAATCACCAGCCCCACGTTGGCGCAATTGGTCTCCTGAACAATCTCCCAGCACTGCCCCAGGGTGCGCACCGAGCACCACCCAAAGCCCAGGAACTCGAAAGCCAGGTTCACCCCGTAGGGCTTGGCGATGGCCGCCAACTCGCGCAGCACGCGCACGCTCTCATCGCGGATCTCTTCCTCGGTTGCGCCGCCCTCCGGCGTGGGACTGGGTACGACGACGATTTTGTCGCAGCCCAGTGATTGGGCCAGCTCGCACAGCTCGCGGCAGCGAGCCTTAATCTGCTTGTACTCCTCTGGCGGGCGGAAGGTGATGAACTCGATGGAGTTGATGCTGGCCGGATGCACTCCGTGTTCCGCGAACAGCGATCTCAGCTCGGAGACGCTATGTTCGGCCGGATAACCATCCATCTTCGCCGCCCAAATCTCCAGCGCCTTGAACCCCGCTTCGCCAGCGGCGGCGATGTCCTGTGGCAAAGTGGCCTTCATCGTCGTCGCCCCGTTGAAGCCTAGCAGCATGTCTCTGCTCCTTCTCGGTGTCCCTACGCCGCTGCCTCTAACTCACGCAGCAGACGGATTGACTCCGCCACGTACCGCGCTACCTCATCGCGCCAGCCAGGCCCTTTGACCGGGGTGAAGGGGTCGGGGCCGGAGGCGGTGCACTCCACGATGATCGCCCCGTCGTAGCCGATGTCCTTTAGCGTGCGCATAATACCCAGGAAATCGGTGTGCCCCCGGCCCACGGCCTGACGATTAGAGTCGGCGGCGTGGAACAGGAACAGGCGCTCTCGTGCGGTCAAGATGGCGCTGCGCAGGTCCGCCTCCTCGATGTTCATGTGGTAAGCGTCGAGCAGAATGCCCACGTTGGACGCGCCCACATCCTCGACGAAGTTCATCGCCTGGGCCGCCGTGTTCAGCAGATGGGACTCGTAGCGATTGAGCACCTCCATGGCGATGAGCAGACCCATCTCCGCCGCCCGCACCGCGATGCGCTGCACGCCGACCACGAAATGCACGTACTCCTCATCATACGTGCTCAGCGCGCGCACCCGCCCCACCGCCCCGTGGCAACAGACGATGGGACATTCGAGGGCGGCGGCGAAGTCCAGCAGGCGCAGATAATAGTCTACCGCTCCGGTTCGTTCGTCAGCGTGCGGATGGGGCAAATCCACGTCCTGTGGCGTGAGGGAGAGCACGCGCAGACCGTGAGCACCCAGCACCGCTTTCACCTCGGCGGGGTCGTAGAGCTCCAGGTCGCCCTTGAGTTCCACCCCGTCGTAGCCCAGCTCACCCAGCCGGGCCGCCGTCTCGGCCAGCGGCTCGTCGCCGAAAATCCAGTTGCAGACTCCATAACGCATTACTGTTGCCTTTTCTTGTCTGATGCGATATACTTGAACTCTCTCGGAAAGGGGTGTTTTGCCCTCACAACACTACAGCGAATTGGGAAACAAACGAATTTCTCTCTCACTTACCCATTAGTTTTATTCTACATTCGTTGTTACTACTCAGCCTGGCCCCCCTAACCCCCCAACTCTGAGGGGAAACCGTGCTACTCCCCCCAGGATTGGGGGGCCGGGGGGCGGTCAGGCGCTACTGAGGCCATTTTCGCTGCCTGCCTGAGTAGTCACCATTCGTTGTAGTATCTCACAACAACCACTTTCCGAGAGAACTCGTACTTGAATCGGGAGGTGAAAACTATGCCAGATAAACTCAAGAGGTACGTTGTCTCACTGGAAGGTGTAGATCTTTTCACCATCGAGTTGTTCGATGAGCGTCCTACTGGTTTCTCGGTCTCCGTACCGGAGTTAGCCATCTACACTTTCGGCAAAACCGAGGAGCAAGCTATCGAGCGAATATTCACCCACGTCTGGGAAAAGTACGAAGACCTTCTCGATAGTCCTATTCCTCTTAACGAAAACGAGCAGCGATTCCTCCAGCTTTACCGCACCAAAATCATCCCCGTCATTTAGGACATCCCTGCTCGACACTCCTATATCCCTCGTAAAAAGTGCGACGCACCTGGCAGATGCGTCGCACTTACACTGGCCTACTGGCCGATCTTCGGCAGCCCGTAGACCGTCTTCCAGCCGGGACTCATCGGCTCCTTCAGGTAAGGCTCCATCTCCGCCTCGGTGCGCAAGGTCACTTCTTCTACCGGCGGCACGGTGCCCGCCGGGAAGGCCTCCAGGATTTGGTCATGCAGGAGCGTCAGGTAGCGCAGGATGGCGGCCAGCGGTCGCTTGGCTTTGTCCGCCGCGCCGTGGGTGGCCTTGCCCACCACTCCCTCCGGCGTCCCTGCGATCTCGATGGCGGCGTGCCCCTCGCCCTCCGACCAGCGGCTGGGCCGTCCATAGGGGTCCACCGACTTGTCGAAGTGACCATCGGGCAGATAGCCCTTGCCCTCGGTGTCCACGGCGTATTCCATTTTCACCATTTCGGGGAAAAGGAACAGGCCCAACGATGTCTCCGACTCGTCGGCATGGACGAAAGTGGTGTCCCATTCGCCGCCCCGATCCTTCGTGCGGAAGAACTCGCGCACCGCACGGTGCCAGTCAACTACGCGGTAGATGCCCGGCAGTTGGTAACGCTTGCAGAACTCGTGGAGCGCCTCTTCCAGCACCCACAGTTGCCCGTGGTTGTTGACGATGATCTGCTTGCGGAAACCATCGTTCCACAGGCCAAGCATGACGTCAATCAGAAACTCTTTGGAGATTTCGTCCCTGATGATGACCGTACCCGGCATGCCGAGGTGGTGGTAAGGGTGCGATCCATACATCAGAGGCGGCAGAGCGAGACTGCAAGGCGCACCCCGTTTCGCCGTGTAGCGGCGTACACCCTCGACGATCATGCTGACGAACAGCGTGTCCGTGGCGCTGACGGTGTGATCACCGTGCAACTCGGTGGAGCCCACCGGGATGAAGACGACGTCGTTTTTTCGCCGGTTCTCGACCAGGTCGTGGCGCACCGTCGTCTGGATGTAGGAGTTTGGCTTTGCCCACTCGCACGGCGATGGGACGCCGTACTCAGCTAGAATGGCATCAATCTCCTCGTCGCTGGCTTCCCAAATCTCCCTCTTCAGGCGACCAACGGGATTATCCTCGAAAAAGAGGTCCGGTTGGTCAGTAGCGAGTAATCCTTTTGGTGCTTCTTTATCAGACATTTTACATCTCCTTTCCTTCAGGTGCCCGTCACTTTGGAAGTGACGGGCACCTGATTAAGGGACTCAGTTGCGGCCAGGGCTACCTGTAATGCCGCTCGGTCATCCTTACCGTCAGGCGATGGAATCTCGCCCGATCTCACGCACTGCACGAAGTGGCGCATCTCGGCCAGGTAAGCGTCTGCAAAGCGCTCCGGGAACCAGGGAAACACGTCGTGGGTAACGCCCGCCCGCGTCAACACCGATAAAGGCGTCTGCTGCAATCCGCCGATAATCAGCGCTCCCTCGCTGCCAAGCACTTCGGTGCGCACGTCGTAACCATAGGCTGCGTTGCGGCTCAGTTCCACGCCACCCAACGCGCCATCGGCGAAGACCAGGCTAACCAGGCCGTTATCCACGCCGCCCGCTTCGGCCAGCCGCCGGTAGACCAGTGCCCCACCGACGGCGTGCACCTGGCGGACCTCCTGCCCCATCAACCAGCGGGCCATGTCAAAATCGTGGACGCCCAGGTCAATGAATAAGTTGCCTCGCACCAAGGACTCTTCGTCCTCGGCGGTGGGCAACTGGGGATCGCGACTGATGGCTTTGAAAATAAGAGGATGCCCAATGATTCCGCTCTCGATACATCGCTTGGCTTCAACAAAGGCCGGATCAAAACGGCGCATGAACCCGATTTGCAGCGGCACACCTGCCCCGCCTACGGCAGCCAGCGCCTCATCGGTATCCTCAAGGCGCAGGGCAATGGGTTTCTCGCAGAAGATAGCCAATCCCGCAGCGGCAGCGGCCTTGATGTGGTCAGCGTGCTCATGGGTAGCACTGGCGATGACCACCGCCCGGAGTTCGCGGTCGGCGAGGAGGTCGTCGTAATGGGTATAAGCACGCGCGCCGTAGAGCGTAGCTACTTCATGGGCGGCCTCGGAGCGACGACTGGCTACGGCTACCAGGCGTGCCTCCGGGAGAGCCGCCAGATACCGGGCATGGATACGCCCCATACGTCCCAGGCCCAGCACACCGATGGGAAGTGGTTCAGTCATAAACAGACGTTTCCAAGTGAGAGCCGGTGGCCCGGACGTAGGAAGTCCAGGCCACCGGAGTCACCAGACGTGATAGTTACTTGTAGTCAGCCGCGTTCTCAGCAGTCACCAGGGTGGTGCCGGTGTCAATGCGGGTGGGAATCGTGTTCCCCTGGATGGCAGCGAGACCGTAGATCAGGCCGAAGCGGCCCATGTTGTACGGGCTCTGAGCAATGGTCGCGGTCATCTCACCGGCTAGGATGGAGGTAGCAGCGTCGGGGTTAGCGTCGAAGCCGACGACGATGACGTCCTCCAGCTTGCCAGCGGCTTTCAGGGCCTCGACGGCACCCAGGGCCATGTTGTCGTTGGCGCAGAAGACGGCCTTTATGTCCGGGTTGGCAGTGATGATGTCTTCCATCACGGCCTGCCCGCCCTCGCGGGTGTGTTCGCCGTTCAGCTCGGCGACCACTGTTGCGCCGCAGGCAGCGAAGGCTTCCTTCGCACCGTTGACCCGGTCGGCGATGCTCTGGGCACTCATGTGCCCGGTGATGATGGCCACCTCAGAGCCGCTGGGCACCTCGCCGCAGATGAACTCACCACCCAGCTTGCCGCCAGCCTTGTTGTCGGTGCCGATGAAGGTCAGCTTGTCGGGCCAGGTGGTGTCGCTGTCAATGATGAGCACCGGGATGCCGGCTGCTTTGGCCTTGTCGAAAGCAGGGTTAAGAGCCGAGGCATCGGTTGGGGCGACGACCAGGGCCTCAACGCCTTTGGTAACGGCGTCCTCCACCTGGGCGATCTGAACGTCCACATCAGCCTCAGAGGTGGGGGCGTTGAGGGTCAGGTCTATCAACCATCTCTTAGCCGTCTCTTCGGCCCCTTTCCAGACCGCTGCCCAGAAGGGGTTGTTGGCCGCGATGTCCTTGGTCTCCACCTGGATGGCGTGCTTGGTCTCCATGATGGTCTTCGCTTCTTCGGCGCTGGGGATGTAGAGCTTATCGCCAACTTCGATGAGGTCCATGTTCGAGATGAAGGCGTAGCTGGAGTCCTCGGCGTGCTTGGCGTTGGTGGCGATAGCGATGGCCGGGTATGCGTACTTATCACCCAGGTACTTGTCGGCTAACTTCCACATCCAGTCATCCTTCTGGACGGTGTAAGCCTGCCCTTCCTGTAGCGGTGGGGCCGCGTTGGCCATCGGCACCAGGGCCGTGAGCAGGGCAATCGTCACGATCACGCTTAGCAGAATCCGCTTAGTCATGTCCTTACCTCCTTTTGGTAATGGGCTTGAGATAAATCACGCGGTTACGGCAAATCTCGGAGTAGCGATCATCTGGACTCGATAGGCATCCCCCCTTTCTACAAAAGTGCCACGCGCAACTGACCGGACGAACTCAGTTCAGCGACGTTTTTCCAG
>Ga0164318_10004151_pt1 | contig 13849 bp, 11 predicted proteins | sample GuaBasSedimGuay9_FD_113734 | JGI IMG/M metagenome (GOLD analysis project Ga0164318, IMG submission 113734) | Subseafloor sediment microbial communities from Guaymas Basin, Gulf of California, Mexico - Guay9, Core 4571-4, 0-3 cm | ecosystem: Environmental > Aquatic > Marine > Hydrothermal vents...
GGAGGAGCTGCTTGAAAGGAGCCCTTTTAACGTCGTCCGGCTCATCCTGCCCGAAGGATACCGGAGGGCCGCCCTCCTCTGGAGGAGTTGGCTGGAGGAGGGGGTCCTCCTCAGGGAGGAAGAGCCCTGTCTCTACGTCCTCAGGGACACCTTCGAGCTTTCCGGAAGGAGGATGACGAGGTTCGGGCTTTTGGCCGAGGTGAGGCTCGAGCCTTTGGGCCGGGGGAAGGTCTTCCCCCACGAGAGGACGTTCCCGAAGGTAACGGAGGACAGGCTCAACCTCCTCAGGGCCACCGGGGCACAGTTCAGCCCCATCTTCGGCCTTTACGAGGAGCCGGAGGTCGAGGGACTCATGAAGGAGGTGCAGGCGGAGCCTCCCTTGGTCGACTACGAGGACCGAGGGGTGAGGAGGACCCTCTGGAGGGTCCCGGAGGGCCCGGTGGCCTCGAGGATATCGGAGAGGCTGGAGGCCCCTTCCATCTTTATAGCGGACGGGCATCACAGGTACGAGACCGCTTTGGCCTACCGGGAGGAGTGCGGAGGGGAGGGCGACGGGCACGAATATGTGCTCATGTACCTCGTGGACATGAGGTCGTCCGGCCTTGTAATCCTGCCCGTGCACAGGGTCGTGCTGAGTGCCCCGGTGGAGGAGGAAGAGGTCTTGGCAAGGTTGCGGAGGAGCTTCGAACTTTCCCCATCCGAGGATCTGGCCCGCCTCCGGGAGGAGGTGGAAAGGGACGGCGTGTTCGGACTTTACAGGAGGGGAAGGCTTTACAGGATGCGGCCGATGCAGGAGGCCGAGGATGCCCTCAAGGACCTACCCCCGTTCTGGAGGAGGGTGCCGGTCGCGGTGCTCCAGGCTCTGGCCTTGGAGGGCGCCCTGGGCATAACGCCGGACATGATGAAATCGGGGGAACATCTCAGGTTCACCCCGGATTTAGGGGAGGCGATGAGGGCTGTGGACGAGGGGGAGGCCCTCATGGCCTTCATCGTCCCTCCCACGGAGATCGAACATGTAAGGAGGGTCGCCGAGGCGGGCGAAGTGATGCCCCACAAATCCACCTACTTCCATCCCAAACCTCCCAGCGGGCTGGTGATGAGGGAGGTGAGGAGGTCGCCGTGCCCGAGATAGTAAGCTTGGGGGAGATATTGGTGGAGATAATGAGGACCGAGAGGGACCTACCCTTAGACAGGAGGGGGACCTTCGCAGGTCCCTTCCCGAGCGGTGCCCCCGCCATATACATCGACCAGGTGGCGAAGCTCGGGGCCTCCGCGGGGTTCATAGGGGTCTGCGGCGACGACGACTTCGGAAGGCTCGTGGAGGGGCGCCTGAGGGAGGACGGTGTGGATACATCCTGCGTGCGCTTCGCCGAGGGCTATACGACCGGATGTGCGTTCGTGGCGTATTCCTCGGACGGCTCGAGGAACTTCATATTCCACCTCCCCCACTCCGCCGCCGGGCTCTTAGGACCCGAGGACGTGAAGGAGGATTACTTCGTGGGGACGAAGCTTCTGCACATCATGGGCTCCGCCCTTTCGGTCTCGGAACATTCCAGGCAGGCGTGCTACAGGGCCGTAAGGATAACCAAAGAGCTCGGCGGCCTGGTCAGCCTGGATCCGAACCTTAGGCCCGAACTCATCTCCCCCGAGAGGATAAGGAAGATATGCGAGCCGGTCCTAAAGGTCGCCGACCTCGTCCTCCCGAGCGGGGAGGAGGTCTCCGCCCTGACCGGCATCCCCGACCCGGAGGAGGCCTGCAGGAAGCTCGCCCGGGAGGGCAAGATAGTGGGCTTAAAGCTCGGGGCGAGGGGAAGCAAGATCTTCTCCCCAGACCTTGAGATCATGGTCCCGAGCGTAGAGGTCCGGGAGGTGGACCCCACCGGGGCTGGGGACTGCTGGGACGCGGGGTTCACGGTGGCGTACCTGGAGGGGAGGAGCTTAGAGGAGTGCGCCAGGTTCGCGAACGTAGTAGGGGCCCTGTCGGTGACCGAGCTCGGCCCTATGGAGGGCTCGCCCTCCAGGGAAGAGGTTGAGAAGCTGTTGCGGTCGATGGGGAACTAACGCCTCTGGGCCTCGCCCGTCATGGGGACGAAGCGGACGGGCAGAAGTGGACGTTTCTCCACCCCCCTTTCGGTCTTCACGACGAGGAAGAGCTCCTGGTACACGCTCCCCACGGGTATGACCATCCTCCCTCCCACCTTGAGCTGTTCCACCAGGGGCCCTGGGATGTGGTCCGGGGCTGCCGTGACTATTATCGCGTCGAAGGGGGCGTGCTCCGGCCAGCCCCTGTACCCGTCCCCACAGAGGACAAATATGTTTTTGTAACCTAACCTTCTAAGTCTTTCCCTTGCGCTCTCGGCGAGTTCCGGGATTATCTCTATGGTGAACACGGAATCCGCTATCTCGGCCAGGACAGCAGCCTGGTATCCCGAGCCGGTTCCTATCTCCAGCACCTTCTCCCCGCCCTTCAGCCTTAGGGCCTCCGTCATATAGGCTACGATGTAGGGCTGGGATATGGTCTGCCCGTACCCTATGGGCAGAGGATGATCAGCGTAGGCCTCGCTCCTGTACCTTTCGGGCACGAAAAGGTGCCTGGGGACCTTCCTCATGGCGGCCAGCACCAGGCTGTCCTTTATCCCCCTCGCCTCTATCTGCTCCTCGACCATCCGCTCCCTCGCCCTAGCGTAATCCTCGGTTCCCCCCCTGCAGGCGGAAAGGAGCAGGACGCACAGCAACAGGGGCCTGCACATAACCTTCACCTCCCTAAAAGAGCATGTACTCCGCAAGGAGTTCCATAAGCTCGGGCCTGGCCGACAGCTCAACGTACCTCACCTTCTTAGCTATCTCCTGTGCCCTTTCGAGCTCCCTCCTGCTCCGGAGCACCAGCTTAGCTCCCTCGCCGGCCGCGTTCCCGACCGGCACCACCTTACCCTCTTCGACCGGAGGAAGCAATCCTATCCTCAGGGCGCTCTTCTTATTTATGTAGTTTCCGAATGCCCCGGCCAAAAGAACCGTAAGCTCCCCGTCCTCCACCTCCATCTCCCTCCTGAGCACCTCGATCCCCGCCCTTATCGCCCCCTTGGCGAGCTGAAGTTCCCTCACATCCCTCTGGGTTATCCGTATACCTTCGGTTAGGACGAAGTCGTAACCGCCCTCCCCTTCGACTATCCTCGCCTTAAGGTTCTCGGGCCCTTCGAATTCTTCCGGGGAGCGTATCCGTCCGGAAGGTTCCAACACCCCCACCCTCAACATCTCCGCCACCGCATCCACGAGCCCCGAGCCGCATATGCCCCTCGGGCTCTCGTCTCCTATCGTGGTGAACTTTACTTCCCCTTCTACGACGACGCTGTCTATCGCACCGGGCGCACCACGCATCCCGTGCCTTATCCTTGCCCCTTCGAAGGCCGGACCGGCCGCAGCGGAACATGCCATCATCCTTCCGTCGGCCGAGAGCACCATCTCCCCGTTCGTACCTATGTCCACGAGAAGCGTGGGAGCTTCCACCTCCCAGAGCCCCGTGGCCAGTATCCCTCCGACTATATCTGCCCCTACGTAGGCGGCTACGTTCGGAAGGACGACGACCCTGGCCTCGCGATGGGCCTTGAGCCCAAGCTCCTCGGCCTTGAACACGAGGGGGTCGGAGACCACCGGCACGAACGGCACGGACGCTATGTTCCTCGGATCGAGCTTCAGGAAGAGGTGATGCATACAGGTGTTGCCGACGACCGAGATGAGGTACACCTCGTCAGGCCTGACTTCGTAGTCCCTACAGAGCTCCGATATAAGCTCGTTCAGCGCCTCGATGATCCCCTCGTGCAACCGCTCCAGGCCGTCCTCATGCTCCATGAGGTATCCTATGCGGGATATCACATCGTCACCACATGCCGCCTGTGGGTTCATGGCCGCAGATGCCCCGACCTCCTCGCCGGTCGAGAGGTCCAGGAGGTAACCCACCAGGGTGGTGGTGCCTACGTCGAAGGCCACTCCGAAGCACCTTCCGGAGGTGTCCCCGCCCTCCACGGCGACCAAAGTCCCGTCCACCGCCACGGCCGTCACACGGAACTCGTTCCTCCTCACCACAAAGGGAAGCTCCCTGAGGGCGTTCAGGTCGGCAGCTCTCCCCTCCCCCAAGGCGTCCAAAACCCTCTCCAGGTCCGTGCGCTGGTCGTCCAGGGAGGGCTTGGAAAGGCACAGGAAGCGCTTCTTAACCATAGGGTCCAGGGGAACATATCTCGTGACGCCCTCCCTCAATATCTTCTGGCCGAGCCGGAGCGAGGCATCGGGGACCTCGACCACCACCCTGCCCAAGACCCTAGCTTGGCAGGCCAGCCTCGCTCCCAAGGAGAGCTTATCCCCCAAGGCCCTCCTCTCGGAGGAGGTAGAAGGCGAGAGCTTCCCCTTGGCCCTGACCTCACACTTGCCACATGTTCCCTTGCCCCCACAGACCCCCTCCAACGGCACCCCGGCCAGGGAGGCCGCCTCTAAGAGGGTCGTCCCCTCGACCACCTCGACCGTCCTCCCTCCGGGTTGGAAGACGACTTCGAACCTCCTCATCCCTTCGCCTCCTCGTATTCCCTTATAGCGGATATCACATCGTCCGGGGTCCTGCTCTCAAGGAGGGCCTTCCTCAGGTCCTCCTTGGACATGAGGCGAGATATGTGGGCTATGGTCCCGAGGTACTCCTCGGGGGAATCCTTAGGGCCCAAGACCAAGAAGAAGAGCCTCGCTGGGACCCCATCCAACGCCCCGAAGTCCACACCCTTCTTCGACCTTCCGAAGGCCACCCAGACTTCCTTAGCGGACGAAAGCTTGGCGTGGGGCAGGGCTACGCCGGCCTCGAGCCCCGTCCCGCCCAACCTCTCCCTGTGCAGGGTCTCCCTGACGGCCTCCTCCGGGTCCAGGTCGGCGCCCGCCCCCACGAGCGTCTCCACGAGCCCCTCGACGATCTCCTCCTGGCTCCTCCCCTTAAGGTCCAAGTTTATGAAGGACGGCGAAAGCTTGTCGTATAGGACCGCCATCTCACCTCCCCGATAAGGTTCACCTCACTACGAGGACCGGACAGGGGGATTCGTAAAGGACCCTCTCCAAGGAAAGCCCGATCAACCTCCTCGCCCCCGAGCGCTGGCCCGGAAGCCCCAAGATCATAAGGTCTACCTTAAGTTCCCTCGCCTGCCTCAGGAGCACATCCTCGGGGAGGCCCTTCTCCTGGCGAAGCGAGACCCTCACCTCCCTCTCCACCGCCATCCCTTCGACGTGGTAGAGGTACTTCCACCCGTCCTCCTCGGCCTCGGCCTCCACCTCGGAATGCCTCCTCCCCGTGAGCCTGGAGAGTCGGTCCACTACCGAAGGGTCCACGACGTTGAGGGCTATAAGGTGCGCGCCCTCCCGCTCCGCCAAGCTCACGGCGAGCTCCGCCGCCCTCCGGGAGCCCTCGCTCGCCTCCACCGAAAGCAGGATCCTCCCGAACATCAGCCCCTCCGGCGCTTGGCCTGCTTCCTCCTGAAGAACTCCTCCCTCTCGGCCTCCTCCAAGGCCTCCTGGACGAAGGCCACGGTCGCCTCGTACCTCGGCAGGAGGATGTGCTCCAAAGCGTTCAACCTCCTCTGAGTCTTGGATATCTCCCTTGCCAGCCTCCAGACCGAGATGTACACCTCTACGTACCTCAGGAGCACCTCCTCGGCCCTCCTCAGGGCCATGAGGGTCCTGTCCAGGGCCGAAGTCGTGGACCAGAGGCTGAGGTCCGGGAACTCGGGGGCACGGAGGGCCCTTACGGAGGGGAGGACCACCCCCATGGCGCTCCTTCCGGCCACCTCTATCTCGTACCTGGCCTCCCCCACGCCCATAAGCCTCGATATCGCCTCCCTTCCCATGGACAGCAAAGCTCCCTCGTAGGCGGAGTACGCCTCCCCGAGGGCCTCCTCGAGCTCCCTTCCAAGGTCCCTGAGGCCGTACACCACCCTCATAAGTTCCATGACCAGAACTTCCCTCTTCTGCTCCAGAAGTTCGTACACCTCCCTTCCGAACTGGAGGCGGCTTTTGTAGGTTATCAGGGTTCCCTTGGTCGGCGGGACCCTTTCGGCTGGCGCCTTCATCCTCGGTAGTACCTGTCCAATATCTCCGAAGGGACCCTGTACAGGGCGGAGCGGGGAAGCAGGGATACCACCTCCCAGCCTATCTCCAGCGTCTCCTCCAAGCTTCTGTCCTCCTCACCCTGATTTATGAACCTGTCCTCGAACGCCTCGCCGAACTCGAGGTACCTCCTGTCCAAGGCCGTGAGCTCCTCTTCTCCTACTATGGTGGCCAAGGCCCTCACCCTCCCCACCCTGCTATATGCTGCGTAGAGCTGGCTGGCGAGGTACGGGTGGTCCTCCCTCGTCCTCCCCTCGCCTATAGCGTCCTTCATGATCCTCGAAAGCGAGGGCAGGACGTTTATGGGAGGATATATCCCCTTGGCGTGTAGTCCCCTGTCCAAGACTATCTGCCCTTCGGTTATGTACCCCGTAAGGTCCGGCACCGGATGGGTTATGTCGTCGTTGGGCATGGTGAGGATAGGAAGTTGGGTTATCGAGCCCCTCCTCCCCTTGACCCTGCCGCACCTCTCGTAGAGGGAGGCCAGGTCGCTGTAGAGGTATCCCGGGTACCCCTTCCTCGAAGGCACCTCACCCCTGGAACTCGCCCTCTCCCTCAGGGCCTCGCAGTAGTTGGTCATGTCCAGCATGACCACCAAAACGTGGAAGTCCCTCTCGAACGCTAAGTATTCGGCGAGGGTGAGGGCTATCCTCGGGGTTACTATCCTCTCCTCGGGAGGGTCGTCCGCCAGGTTAAGGAAAGTTGCGACCTGGGTCGCCCCTCCCCTCTCGAAGCTCTCCACGAAGAACCTCGCATCGTCGTGCTTCACGCCTATCCCGACAAAAACTACGGCGAATTCCTCGCCCTCCTCGGAGATCCTCGCCTGGCGGACTATCTGAGCTGCCAGACGGTTGTGGGGAAGCCCGCTTCCGGAGAAAAGGGGAAGCTTCTGTCCCCTCACCAAGGTGTTCAGGCCGTCTACGGCCGAGATCCCCGTCTGCACCCAGTCGTACGGGTAATCCCTCGAGGCGGGGTTTATGGCCGAGCCGTGTATGTCCCTCACCTCCCCCGAAAGCGGCTGCGGTCCCCCGTCCATAGGCTCCCCGACCCCGTTGAAGGTCCTGCCCAACATCTCCTCGGAGACCCTCACCTGAAGTGGTCTCCCCAGGAACCTCACCCTCGTCTCCGAGGCCGAAAGTCCGGAGGTGCCCTGGAAGACCTGCACGACGGCGAACCTCTCCCCGACCTCCAGGACTATGCCCCTCCTCGTCCTCCCGTCGGGGCCTACGACCTCGGCGAGTTCTCCGTAACCTACGTCCTTCACGTCCTCTAGGACTATAAGGGGCCCCGTTATCTCTGAGAGCCCCTTGTAGATAATCCCCGAAATCCCCATAGCCTCACCTCAAGTTCGAGGTCCACACTGAACTTCTCCTCGACCTTCCTCCTCACCTCGCATATCAAAGCCCAAACGTCGGAAGCCCTCGCCCTCCCCAAGTTCACTACGAAGTTCGCATGTTTCGGCGAGACCATAGCGTCCCCCACCCTCATCCCCTTACATCCGGCCTCCTCTATGAGCCTCCCGGCGTAGTCCCCCGGCGGCCTTTTAAACATGCTTCCTGCCGAGGGATGTTCTAAAGGTTGTTTCTCGGAGCGAAGTTTCAGCACCTCCCTCCTCTTCTCCCAGAGAAGTTCCGGGTCCTTCCTTTCCGGACGGAACTTCGCAGAGAGCACCACGAACCCCTCGAGCCCCTTCCTGTACCCGAATCCTATTTCATCCTTAGAGAGCACGACCTCCCTTCCGTCCGGAGTTAAGGCCCTGACCTCGGTGAGCAGCTCTGAAATGGTCCTCCCGAAGGCTCCAGAGTTCATAGCTATCGCCCCTCCCACCGTCCCCGGTATCCCGGAAAGCTCAGCGAACCCCTCCAACCCCTCCCCGACCGTCCATGCGGCCAGAAGGTCCAACTCCGTCCCGGCCCCCACGGAGACCTCATCGTCCTTTAAGACGATGCGATCCGAAACTTTCCTTACGTCCACCACGATCCCCCTGACGCCCTCGTCGTGGACGAGGAGCTTGGAACCGTTCCCTAAGATGAAGGTCGGCACCCCTGCCTCCCGAGCCCGCCCGAGCAGCCCCTTCAGGTCCTCCTCGTCCGCCGGAACGAGGTAAAGGTCCGCAGGCCCCCCTATGCGGTACGAGGTGTGCCTACATAGGGGCTCCTCCTTTACGACCTCCCCCCGGAAGCCCTTAAGGACCCTATCGTACGGACGGAGCATCTTGCGGAGAAATATACACCCGCACAGGAGGGAAGTCAAGAGAATTTTCCTTGACAACGCCTTCCGTAAAGGATTATATTTTCAGGCGTAGGAGGGAGCATGAGAGGGTCATCGGCGTGGCTTGCTCTAACCTTGCTTCTGGCCTGCCGCAGCGGGGGAAGCTCGTCCTCAGGGTCCATCCCTTCATCGGACGGCCCCTCTGTGGACACCCTTAGGAGGGGCGAATCGTTGTACACGGCCCTCAGGAAGAAGGGCGTGGAGCCTAAATATATCTTGGAGCTCTCCAGGAGTCTGAAGAGGCTGGTGAACCTGCGGAGGGTGATGCCCGGAGGAAAGTACGCCTTCTCCTGCGATTCCACCGGAGCGATAGTTTGGTTCCGGTATATGCCGGACCTCGAGACCGAGATCGTGGCCGAAAGGAGAGGCGGGAAGCTCGAGGTCACAAGGAGGAAGCTTCCCTTGGAACGTGTGGAGCGCAGCTTAGCCGGAGCTATAGGCTCCTCCCTTTACGATGCCGTGCTGGAGGCGGGTGGCACTCCGAGGCTCGTATGGAAGTTTGCGGACATCTTTCAGTGGGAAATAGACTTTCATACTGAACCCAGGCCCGGGGACAGGTTCGCCGTCGTCTGGGAGGAGTACAGGAGGGACGGAAGGACCGTAAGGGAGGGGAGGATCTTGGCCGCCGCATACATAGGAAAGGTCGGGGAGTTCTGGGCGGTGTACTACAGGGACCCGCGTGGCCACGAAGACTACTACGACCTTAAGGGCAGGTCCTTGAGGAAGGCGTTCCTCCGCTCCCCCCTCAGGTACAGGCGCATAAGTTCCAGGTTCAGCAGGAGGCGCCTCCATCCCATCCTCAGGAGATATATGCCGCACTGGGGAGTGGACTATGCCGCTCCTCCCGGTACCCCCGTACATGCGACGGCCGACGGGGTCGTGCTCTTCAGAGGGCACAAGGGCCCGAACGGCAACATGGTGATACTCGGGCACAGGAACGGATACAGGACCTACTACCTCCACCTCTCTCGGTTCGCCCGGGGGATAAGGAGGGGAAGGAGGGTCCGGCAGGGACAGGTGATAGGATATGTAGGGGCCACGGGCCTTGCTACCGGTCCCCACCTGGATTACAGGGTCAGGAGGGGCAGGAAGTTCCTGAACCCTCTGAAGCTCGAAGCATCCAGGGCACCCTCCGTCCCCAAGCGTTATCTGAGGGAATTCCGGACTGTACGGGACAGGTACAAGAAGAAACTTGAAGAGGCCCTAAATGAGGAGATGGTCGTCTATGAAGACCTCGATCGTAATGGCCTTAGCGGGAGCTCTGGTCCTTTCCTGCGGTAAGGAGGGGAAGGAGGAAGGACCCGAGGCGAGCATAGTTGAACTTAGGGAAGCTGTGGAGCGGAACCCCGAGGACGTGGCGGCCCTGGTCGCTTTGGGAAGGGCGTTGATGGACAGGGAGGGGGCATACCTCGAGGCCAAGGAGTTACTTGAAAGGGCCCTATCCCTCTCGCCCGAGGATGCGAGGGTGCACAGGGCCTTAGGAAGGTTGTTCATGCTCGTAGGCCTGTACCCCAAGGCGGAGGAACACCTCCTCAAGGCCCTCGAACTCGGAAGGGCCGACGCTTCGCTCTACAACGACCTGGCCACGACCTACGCACGGGAAGCCTTCGCCCTCTTCAAGGCGCTGCGCATGAGGAGGGATAAGATGGAGCAGGCGATAGATGCATACAGGAAGGCCACAGAGCTCGACCCCGAAAACCCCCTCTATTGGTACAACCTCGCCTTCGCCTACGACCAGCTCGGGGACTTCGCCGAAGCGGAGGAGACTTACAGGAAGGTGCTAAAGTTGGACCCCAGGCTCGGCAAGGCCCGGAAGTATCTGGGGATGTTGTACGAAAAGATGGGGAAGCTGGGCGAAGCGGAAAGGGAGTTGAAGAAAGCTTCCAAGCTCCTTCCGGACGACGCCGAGGTCCTGGTGCACTTGGGTCTGGTCCTCGCCAAGGAAGGAAAGCTCAGGGACTCCGAGGGGGCCTACAGGAGGGCGCTGAAGCTCGACCCCGAGCTTCCGGAGGCCCTACTGGGGCTGGGGAGGCTGCTGCTGATGATGGGGAGGAAGGATGAGGGGGAAAGGAAGATAGAGAAGTTCAGGAAGCTCTCGTCCGGAAGGAATCGGAGCATAGAGGACGTCCTGATAACCGTCCAACATTATCCCGACAGGCCCGAGGTCCACTGCGAGCTCGGGGAACTTTACCTCGGCAGGGGAAGGTACGAAGAGGCCCTAAGGGAGTTCAACAGAGCCTTGGTCATAGACCCCAACTTCCCCGCCGCATGGGTCGGCCTCGGAAGGACCTTCTTCGGACGGGGGCAGTATGCGAGGGCCAAGGAGTGCTTCGACAAGGCCCTCGTCCTGAACCCGAGGGACCCTTACGCTCAACTCTATCTCGGCGGGATATACATGAAGTGGGGAAGGTACGAGGAAGCGGTGATGGCCCTCAGGAAGGCGGTGGTCGAGGCCCCGGACGAGCCCGAGTTTCACTATAACCTCGGGCTGGCCTATGCGAAATGGAGGAGGCCCGAACAGGCCATACCCGAATTTGAGGAGGCCATAAGGCTTAGGCCGGACTACGGCGTCGCCCACAGGGACCTTGGGTTGGCTTACCTTTCGGTCCGGGAATACGAAAAGGCCGTAAAGCACCTCGAAGAGGCCGGAAGGCTTATGCCCGACAGACCTGAAATCTCGGCATATTTGGCCGTCGCCTGCCGTGCCCTCGGCGACATGGAGGGATACAGAAGGGCCCTCGGCAGGCTGGACAGCCTCAGGGAGGTGAGGAGAAGATGAGGTTCGTGGGGACATTGATGGTGGGGGTCCTCCTGTCCTGCGGGAGGGGGGGGAGCGACCGTACGGCCTCGGGGGAACCTTTCCAGGTGCGGTTCGTGGACGTCACCGAAGAGGCCGGGATAACCATCGAAACTACGAGCGGAGGGGAGGAGAAGAGGTATATAGTGGAAGCGAAGGGAGGAGGGGCGGCCACCTTCTTGGATTACGACGACGATGGGTGGATGGACATCTACATAGTCAACGGCTCCAGGTTGGAGGGGTTTCCCCCAGGCGAAGAACCTCGCAACGTCCTCTACCGAAACAACGGCGACGGCACGTTCACCGAGGTCACCGAAGAGGCCGGGGTAGGTGACGCTCATTGGGGGATGGGATGCACAGCCGCCGATTACGACAACGACGGGTACACCGACATATACGTCGCGAACTTCGGGCCGAACGTCCTCTATCACAACAACGGGGACGGGACCTTCACAGATGTCACGGAAGAAGCCGGGGTCGGTGACCCGAGGTGGAGCACGGGGACCGCTTGGGGGGATTACGACGGCGACGGGGACCTGGACCTGTACGTGGCGAACTATGTGAACTTCGACGTAAATAACATAGAGAAATATAGGAAGGTGAACGTCTGGCGTGGCATAGAAGTTATGGCAGGTCCCAGGGGATTGGAGGGGGCCGAGGACGTGTTCTACAGGAACAACGGCGATGGGACTTTCACGGACTTCACGACGGAAGCTGGCCTTACAGATCGACTTAAAGGATACGGATTCGCTGTGCTCTTCGCGGACTACGACAACGACGGGGACCTGGACATATACATAGCCAACGACTCAGTGCCCAACTACCTGTACCGAAACAACGGGGATGGCACCTTCACGGAGGTAGGGCTCGAGGCTGGGGTGGCGTACAGCGAGGACGGAAGGGAGCAGGCGGGCATGGGCGCCGTCTTCGGGGACTACGACAACGACGGGGACCTGGACCTCTTCGTCACCAACTTCTCGGACGACAACAACACCCTCTACAGGAACGACGGGGACGGCTTCTTCACGGACGTCACTTTCCAGTCCGGCCTCGGGGCTCCGAGCCTCCCCTTCGTCTCCTGGGGGACGGAATTCCTTGACTACGACAACGACGGTTGGAAGGACCTCTTCGTGGCCACGGGGCACGTCTACCCCCAGGTGGACCAGTACAACTTCGGGATGACCTACGAGGAGCGCAACCAACTTTATCACAACAACCGCGACGGCACTTTCACCGAGGTGACCGAAGTGGCAGGACCTGGGATGCAGATAAAGAAGGTGAGCAGGGGGGCGACCTTCGGGGATTACGACAACGACGGCGACATAGATGTGCTGGTCTTAAACATGGGGGACCGCCCCACGCTCCTCCGCAACGAAGGTGGAAACAGGAACCACTGGATAAAGTTCCGCACGGTGGGGACGAGGAGCAACAGGGACGGGATAGGCGCACGCATATGGGTGACGGCTGGAGGCCTCACCCAGATGCGGGAGGTGTACATGGGTTCCAGCTTCCTCTGCGGGAACGACATAAGGGTACACTTCGGCCTTGGAAAGAACGACAAAGCAGATCTCGTCAGGATAAGGTGGCCGAGCGGGCTCGTAGAAGAGTTCAGGGATCTGAAGGCCGACAGGCTCTACATCCTGAAGGAAGGGGAGGGGATCTACAGGGTGGTCAAGTTCGGAAGGACCGTGTAGCTTACCTTATCGTAAGGGAATCCAGGATGCCGATGGGTTTCCCCCTCCTGTCGTAGAGTTGAAGCACCACCCTCTCGGCCCCGGGCGGTGGAGAGAAGCTGGCCTTAAGCACGAAAGTTTCGAGGGGTGAGACCTCGTAACTTCCAACTACACTTCTACCTTCCGTACCTTCGAAGATCACCTCCACCCTGCCGCTGTGGAAGACCCCGTACTCCCCCTCCAGGCCTCCCTCCACCCTGAGCTTCCGCCTTACGACCCCGGCCCTGTTCACCCTCAATATCGGCCCTCTGCACCTCGTCGCATACCAATCCTCGACGAAGGTGTAAGACCCGCCCGGTGCGAGCTTCACCAGAGGGCTTAGGACCTCCACCTCAACGTACGGCAGCCCGGAGGATGTGAACACCTCCACCGAAGCGCCGCTGTCGGGGTAGACCTCCCCGGGAAAGTGCTCGAAGGTCTTTATATAGGCGTATCCATCCCTCTCGTCCACGTAGCATATCCATCCCTCATCCGAATCCGCACCTATCTTCCCTCCGTGGCCGAGGTACTGCACGGCCGAGGTCCCCTCCGCAACCTTCGCCTTCCACTGGGGGTCCTCCTCCTCCCCCATCATCACGTAGTAACCCCTACCTCCGAACCTGCTGTCCTTTATCGGGAAGTAGACCCAGAAGCTTCCGTAGTCCTCCCTCCCCGGGTGGCACCCCACGACCTGGGTCACATCCCACACGCTCCACCTGACTACCTCCTTCCCGCAGTTCTCCATCGTCTGTTCGACCCTGACCCTGGTAGACCCACGGTAGATGGCTATGCGCCTTTTGAATCTCAGGCCCCTACATTTCCACCGGTCCAGGGTCTCGACCGGGCTTTCCAGGAAGACGACCGAGGAGTCTGGAGAATCCACGCAGACCTCGCACGAATACCTCCCGAAGTCCAGGTTCGGAGGGGGTGGCCATCCACC